>Ga0268261_10001111_pt1 | contig 18124 bp, 2 predicted proteins | sample TergutNc150P1_FD_190353 | JGI IMG/M metagenome (GOLD analysis project Ga0268261, IMG submission 190353) | Nasutitermes corniger P1 segment gut microbial community from laboratory colony in Florida, USA - Nc150 P1 (SPAdes) (version 2) | ecosystem: Host-associated > Arthropoda: Insects > Digestive...
CCTTTTAGCCACCAGATAATCATCTACCTTGCATAGTGTCCACCCCAACTTAACTTTGTTGTGTAAGAGTCTTTTCCGGATTTCTGAGTTAACTTCAATCACTATGTTCCTAGTTCCTCTCTTCGTTTTGTAGCAGAATTTTGGTACAATGTTTTCTCCTACCGTAGCTAGTTTCTGAGTTTTGTTGTGTCAGGATTTCTGTAATGTTTTCTGGGGTTATTTCGGTGGGAGTGTTTAATATGATCATTCTTGGTTTTCTTAAGGTCTGCATGTTCACAATCAGTGTTTCAGCACACTCTTCCCGTATCTTATCCCCCAGTAAGTTTATTTCAGCCCTGCTGCCCGCTTCAATTAGCACCCTTCCGTCCCTCAGTGTCTTGAGCGATGTAATTCCTACCTTAATTTCTGCTGGGTTCACGTTTCCTTTCAGGACTCTTATTATCCCTTCCGGGGTGTGATTATCTTTTGCCCGGAGTGTTAACGTGAATTTCTTTTCTTCTCTACCTGCGACTATATCTGAGTAGAGCTTACAGTTTTGTTTCGGTGAATGTTTGTGCGGCGGCAGCACTTGTCCGCCGACTGGTGTTGGGCTTTCCCCCCCTCTGTCGCTAGAGTTCTCAGCCGCCACTCTGTGTCGGCTTTATTGCTGACCTGCTTACGTTCTTTCAGTATTACTTTAGTATCTCTGAGTTCACTTTCTAGTCTCTCATTCTCGCTTTTCCCCTCTTCTAGCTGTACTTTCAATGTCACAAATAATTTCCTTAGGGTACTCACCGTTCCATATATCGTCTTCTTCAGTTCTTTTCGTATGTTTCCACTCTGTTCAGTTGCATTTACGAACTTGTTGAGAGCTACCTCGATGAACCGTGTCACCCCGTCCTCCGCCATCTTGGAAACGTCAAGTGTTTCGCCTTATTAATTTAGAGACTCTAACAGTCCTGGCCTATTCCATTAGACACTCTATAAGTTTCGCCTTATTAAATTAGAGACACTAACTGTCCTGGCCAATTACTTTAGAGACTCTAAGAGGTTCGCCTTATTAATTTAGAGACTCTAAATGTCCTGGCCTATTCCTTTAGAGACTCTAAGAGTCTCGCCTTAATAATTTAGAGACTCTAACTGTCCTGGCCTATTCATTTAGAGACTCTATTTTGTTTCGCCTTATTAATTTAGATATTCTAACTCTCCTGGCCTATTCCTTTAGAGACTCTAAGAGTTTCGTCTTATTAATTTAGAGACTCTAACTCTCCTGGCCTATTCTTTAGAGACACTAAGGGTCCCGCCTTATTAATTTAGAGATTCTAACTGTCCTGGCCCATTACTTTAGAGACTCAAAGATTTTCGCCTTATTAATTTAGAGACTCTAACTGTCCTCGCCTATTCCTTTAGAGACTCTAAGAATTTGGCCTTATTAATTTAGAGACTCTAACTCTCCTGGCCTATTCTTTCAGAAACACTAAGAGTTTCGCCTTATTAATTTAGAGACTCTAACTGTCCTGGCCTATTCTTTTAGAGACTCTAAGAGTTTCGACTTACTAATTTAGAGACCTAACTGTCCTGGACAATTCTTTAGAGACTTTAAGAGTTTCGCCTTATTAATTTATAGACTATAACTGTCCTGGCATAATCTTTAGAGACTTTAAGAGTTTCGCCTTATTAATTTAGAGAATTTAATTCTCCTGACCTATTCTTTAGAGACTCTAAGCGTTTCGCCTTATAAATTTAGAGACTCTAAGTGTCCTGGCCTATTCCTTTAGAGACTCTAAGTGTTCCGCCTTATTAAATTAGAGACTCTAAATCTCCTGGCCTATTCCTTTAGAAAATCTAAGAGTTTGCCCTTATTAATTTAGAGACTCTAACTGTCCTGGATTATTCCTTTAGAGACTCAAAGTTTTTCGCCTTATTAATTTAGAGACTCTAACGGTCCTGGCCTATTCCTTTAGAGACTCTAAGTTTTTCGCCTTATTAATTTAGAGACTCTAACTTTCCTGGCCTACACCTTTAAGGACTCTAAGAGTTTCGCCTTATTAATTTAGGGATTCCAACTGTCCTGGCCTATAACTTTAGAGACTCTAAGTGTTTCGCCTTATTAATTTAGAGACTCTAACTGTCCTGGCCTATTCCATTAGAGACTCTGAGATTTTCGCCTTATTAATTTAGAGACATCAACTTTCCTGGCCTATTACTTTAGAGACTCTAAGGGTTTCGCCTTATTAATTTAGAGACTCTAACTGTCCTGGCCTATTCCTTTAGAGACTCTAAGTGTTTTCGCCTTAATAATTTAGAGACCCTAACTGTCCTGGCCTATTCTTTAGAGACTCTAAGAGCTTCGCCTTATTCATTTAGAGACTCTAAGAGCTTCGCCTTATTCATTTAGAGACTCTAACTTTCCTGGCCTATGCCTTTAGAGAATCTAAGAATTTCGCCTTATTAATTTAGAGACTAACTATCCTGGCCTATTCCTTTAGAGACTCTAAGTTTTTCGCCTTATTAATTTAGAGACCCTAAACCACCTGGTCTATTCCTTTAGAGACACTAAGAGTTTCGCCTTATTAATTTAGGGACTCTAATTGTCCTGGCCTATTCCTTTAGAGACTGTAAGTGTTTCGCCTTATTAATTTAGAGTCTCTAACTGTCCTGGCCTATTCCTCTAGAGACTCTAAGAGATTTGCCTTATTAATTTAGAGACTCTAAAAGTCCTGGCATATTTCTTTAGAGACTCTAAGTGTTAGATCTTATTAATTTAGAGAATCTAAATGTCCTGGCCTATACCTGTAGAGACTCTAAGAGTTTCGCCTTATTAATTTAGAGAGTCTAACTGTCCTGGCCTATTCCTTTATAGACTCTAAGTGTTAGGCCTTATTAATTTAGAGACTCTAACTGTCCTGGCCTGTTCCTTTAGAGACTCTAAGAGTTTCGCCTTTTTAATTTAGAGACTCTAACAGTCCTGGCCTGTTCCTTTAGAGACTCTAAGAGTTTCGCCTTTTTAATTTAGAGACTCTAACTGTCCTGGCCAATTCCTTTAGAGACTCTAAGTGTTTTGTCTTATTAATTTAGAGACTCTAAATGTTTTGCCCTATTCCTTTAAGGCTTCTAAGAGTTTCGCCTTATTAATTTAGAGACTCTAAATGCCTGGCCTATTCCTTTAGAGACTCTATGAGTTTCGCCTTATTAATTTAGAGTCTCTATGATTTTCGCCTTATTAATTTAGAGATTCTAACTGTCCTGGCCTATTCCTTTAGAGACTCTATGAGTTTCGCCTTATTAATTTAGAGACTCTAATTGTCCTGGCCTATTACTTTACAGACTCAAAGAGTTTCGCCTTATTAATTTAAAGGCTCTAACTTTCCTGGCCTATTCTTTTAGAGATTCAAAGAGACTCGCCTTACTAATTTAGAGACCCTAACTGCCCTGGCCTATTACTTTAGAGACTCTAAGTGTTTCGCCTTATTAATTTAGAGACACTAAATGTACTGGCCTATTCCATTAGAGAATCTAAGAATTTCGCCTTATTAATTTAGAGACTCTAACAATTCTGGTCTATTCCTTTAGAGACTCTAAGAGTTTCGCCTTATTAATTTGGAGACTCTATCTTTCCTGTCCTATTCTTTTAGAGAACTTAATTTTTTCACCTTTTTAATTTAGAGACAATAGCTCTCCTGGCCTATTCCTTTAGAGACTCTAAGATATTCGCCTTATTAATTTAGAGACTCTAACTGTCCTGGCCTATTCCTTTAGAGACACTAAGAGTTTCGCCTAATAAATTTAGAGACACTAACTGTCATGGCCTATTCCTTTAGAGACTCTAAGAGTTGAGCCTTATTAATTTAGAGACTCTAACTGTCCTTGCCTATTCTTTACAGACTCTAAAACCTTCGCCTTATTAATTTGGAGACTCTAACTGTCCTGGCCTATTCCTTTAGAGACTCTAAGTATTTCGCCTTATTAATTTAGAAACTCTAACTCTCCTGTCTTTTTCCTTTAGAGACACTAAGATTTTCTCCTTAATAATTTAGAGACCCTAACTGTCCTGGACTATACCTTTAGAGACTCTAAAAGTTTCGCCTTATTAATTTAGAGACACTAACCCTCCTGGCCTATTACTTTAGAGACTCTAAGAGTTTCGCCTTATTAATTTAGAGACTCTAAGTGTCCTGGCCTATACCTTTAGAGAATCTATGAGTTTGGGCTTATAAATTTAGACACTCTAACTGTACTGGCCTATTCTTTTAGAGACTCTAATTGTTTCGCCTTATTAATTTAGAGACCCTAAATTTCCTGGCCTATTCCTTTAGAGACTCTAAGAGTTTGGCATTATTAACATAGAGACTCTAACACTCCTGGTCTATTCCTTTAGAGACACTAAGAGTTTCGCCTTATTAATTTAGAGACACTAACTGTCCTTGCCTCTTCTTTTAGAGACTCTTAAGAGTTTCGCCTTATTAATTTAGAGACACTAACTGCCCTGGCCTATTTCATTAGAGACTCTAAGATTTTCGCCTTATTAATTTAGAGACTCTAACTGTCCTGGCCTATTCCTTTAGAGACACTAAGAGTTTCGACTTATTAATTTAGAGACTCTAACTGTCCTGGTCTATTCCTTTAGAGACACTAAATTTTCGCCTTATTAATTTAGAGACTCTAAATGTCCTGGCCTATTTCTTTAGAGACTCTAATGGTTTAGCCTTATTAATTTAGAGTCTCTAACTGTCCTGTCCTATTCCTTTAGAGACTCTATTATTTTCGCCTTATTAATTTAGAGACTCTAACTGTTCTTGCCTATTCCCTTAGAGACTCTAAAAGTTTGGCCTTATTAATTTAGAGACCCTAACTGTCCTGGCGTATCCCTTTCGAGACTCTAATAGTTTTGCCTTAGTAATTTAGAGACTCTAACTCCACTGGCCTATTTCTTTAGAGACTCTAAGAGTTTCGCTTTATTAATTTGGAGACACTAACTGTCTTAGCCTATTCCATTAGAGACGCTAATTGTTTCGCCTTAATAATTTAGAGACTCTAACAGTCTTGGCCTATTTCTTTAGAGACACTAAGAGTTTCGCCTTTTTATTTTAGAGACTCTAACTCTCCTGGCATATTCCTTTAGAGACTCTAAGAATTTCGTCTTATTAATTTGAGACTCTAATTTTCCTGCCCTATCCCTTTTGAGACACTTAGATTTTCGTCTTAATAATTTAGAGTCTTTAACTCTCCTAGCCTATTCGTTTAGAGATCACAAGAGTTTCGCCTTACAAATTTAGAGACTCTAATTCTCCTGGCCTATAACTTTAGAGACTCTAGGGATTCGACTTTATAATTTAGAGTCTCTAAATAACCTCGCCTATTCCTTTAGAGATTATAATATTTTCGCGCTATTAATATTGAGACGATAAATCTCCTGGCTTGTTCCTTTAGAGACTCTAAGGCTTTCGCCTTTTTAATTTAGATTCCCTAACAGTCCTGGCCTATAACTTTACAGAATCTAAGTGTTTCGCCTTATTAATTTTGAGCCCCTAACTCTCTTGCACTATTCCTTTAGAGACTGAGACTTTCGCCTTATTAATTTAGAGTCCCTATCTGTCCTGGCCTATTTATATAAGGCCTCTAAGTGTTTCGACTTATTAATTTAGAGATTCAAACTCTCCTGGCCTAAATATTTAAGGCCTCTAAGAGTTTCGCCTTATTAATTTAGAGACTCCAACTCTCCTGGCCTAATCTTTTAGAGACTCTAAGATTTTCGCCTTATTAATTTAGAGACCGTCACGGTCCTGGCCTAAACTTTTAGAGACTCTATGAGATTCGCCTTATTAATTTAGAGAGCCAAACTGTCCTGGCCTATTCCTTTAGAGACTCTAAGATTTTCGGCTTATTAATTTAGAGTCTCTGACTGTCCTTGCCTATTCCTTTAGAGAATCTAAAAGTTACGCCTTATTAATTTAGAGACACTAAATGTCCTGGCCTATTACTTTAGAGACTCTAAGAGTTTCGCCTTATTAATTTAGAGACTCTAACTCTCCTGGCCTATTCCTTTAGAGACTCTAAGTTTTTCGCCTTGTTAATTTAGAGACTCTAACTGTCCTGGCCTATTTCTTTAGAGACTCTAAGTGTTCCCCTTATTAATTTAGAGACACTAATTGTCCTGGCCTATTCCTTTAGAGACTCTAAGAGTTTCGTCTTATTAATTTAGATACTCTAGCTATCCTGGCCTATTCATTTAGAGACTCCAAGTGTTTCGCCTTATTTATTTAGAGACCCTAACTGTCCTGGCCTATTCCTTTAGAGACTCTAAGTGTTACGCCTTATTAATTTAGAGACACTACATGTCCTGGCCTATTCCTTGATAGACTCTAAGAATTTGGCCTTAATGATTTAGATACTATAACTGTCCTAGCCTATTCCTTTAGAGGCTCTAAGAGTTTCGACTTATTAATTTAGAGTCCCTAACTGTCCTGCACTATTCCTTTAGAGACTGAGACTTTCGCCTTATTAATAAAAGTCTCTTACTGTCCTGGCCTATTCCTCTAGAGACTCTAAGAGATTTGCCTTATTAATTTAGAGACTCTAAAAGTCCTGGCATATTTCTTTAGAGACTCTAAGTGTTAGGCCTTATTAATTTAGAGAATCTAAATGTCCTGGCCTATACCTGTAGAGACACTAAGAATTTCGCCTTATTAATTTAGAGAGTCTAATTGTCCTGGCCTATTACTTTATAGACTCTAAGTGTTAGGCCTTATTAATTTAGAGACTCTAACTGTCCTGGCCTGTTCCTTTAGAGACTCTAAGAGTTTCGCCTTTTTAATTTAGAGACTCTAACTGTCCTGGCCTGTTCCTTTAGAGACTCTAAGAGTTTCGCCTTTTTAATTTAGAGACTCTAACTGTCCTGGCCTATTCCTTTAGAGACTCTAAGGGTTTTGTCTTATTAATTTAGAGACTCTAAATGTTTTGGCCTATTCCTTTAAGGCTTCTAAGAGTTTCGCCTTATTAATTTAGAGACTCTAAATGCCTGGCCTATTCCTTTAGTGACTCTATGATTTTCGCCTTATTAATTTAGAGTCTCTATGAGTTTCGCCTTATTAATTTAGAGATTCTAACTTTCCTGGCCTATTCCTTTAGAGACTCTATGAGTTTCGCTTTATTAATTTAGAGACTCTAATTGTCCTGGCCTATTACTTTACAGACTCAAAGAGTTTCGCCTTATTAATTTAAAGGCTCTAACTTTCATGGCCTATTTTTTAGAGATTCAAAGAGACTCGCCTTACTAATTTAGAGACCCTAACTGCCCTGGCCTATTACTTTAGAGACTCCAAGAGTTTCGCCTTATTAATTTAGAGACACTAAATGTACTGGCCTATTCCTTTAGAGAATCTAAGTTTTTCGCCTTATTATTTTAGAGACTCTAACTGTCCTGGTCTATTCCTTTAGAGACTCTAAGAGTTTCGCCTTATTAATTTGGAGACTCTATCTTTCCTGTCCTATTCTTTTAGAGAACTGAATTTTTTCGCCTTTTTAATTTAGAGACAATAGCTCTCCTGGCCTATTCCTTTAGAGACTCTAAGATATTCGCCTTATTAATTTAGAGACTCTATCTGTCCTGGCCTATTCCTTTAGAGACACTAAGAGTTTCGCCTAATAAATTTAGAGACACTAACTGTCCTGGCCTATTCCTTTAGAGACTCTCAGAGTTGAGCCTTATTAATTTAGAGACTCTAACTGTCCTTGCCTATTCTTTAGAGACTCTAAAACCTTCGCCTTATTAATTTGGAGACTCTAACTGTCCTGGCCTATTACTTTAGAGACTCTAAGTATTTCGCCTTATTAATTTAGAAAATCTAACTCTCCTGTCCTTTTCCTTTAGAGACACTAAGATTTTCTCCTTAATAATTTAGAGACCCTAACTGTCCTTGACTATACCTGTAGAGACTCTAAATTTTCGCCTTATTAATTTAGAGACACTAACTCTCCTGGCCTATTCCTTTAGAGACTCCAAGATTTTCGCCTTATTAATTTAGAGACTCTAAGTTTCCTGGCCTATACCTTTAGAGAATCTAAGATTTTGGCCTTATAAATTTAGAGACTCTAACTGTCTTGGCCTATTATTTTAGAGACTCTAATAGTTTCGCCTTATTAATTTAGAGACTCTAAAATTCCTGGCCTATTCCTTTAGAGACTCTAGGAGTTTGGCATTATTAACATAGAGACTCTAACACTCCTGGTCTATTCCTTTAGAGACACTAAGAGTTTCGCCTTATTAATTTAGAGACACTAACTGCCCTGGCCTATTTCTTTAGAGACTCTAAGATTTTCGCCTTATTAATTTAGAGACTCTAACTGTCCTGGCCTATTCCTTTAGAGACACTAAGAGTTTCGACTTATTAATTTAGAGACTCTAACTGTCCTGGTCTATTCCTTTAGAGACACTAAATTTTCGCCTTATTAATTTAGAGACTCTAACTGTCCTGGCCTATTTCTTTAGAGACTCTAATGTTTTTGCCTTATTAATTTAGAGACTCTAACTGTCTTGTCCTATTCCTTTAGAGACTCTAATATTTTCGCCTTATTAATTTAGAGACTCTAAATATTCTTGCCTATTCTTTTGAGACTCTAAAAGTTTGGCCTTATAAATTTAGAGACCCTAACTGTTCTGGCGTATCCCTTTCGAGACTCTAATAGTTTTGCCTTAGTAATTTAGAGACTCTAACTCTACTGGCCTATTTCTTTAGAGACTCTAAGAGTTTCGCTTTATTAATTTGGAGACACTATCTGTCCTAGCCTATTCCATTAGAGACGCTAATTGTTTCGCCTTATTAATTTAGAGACTCTAACACTCTTGGCCTATTTCTTTGGAGACACTAAGAGTTTCGCCTTTTTAATTTAGAGACACTAACTGTCCTGGCATATTCCTTTAGAGACTCTAAGAATTTCGTTTTATTAATTTGAGACTCTAATTTTCCTGCCCTATCCCTTTTGAGACCCTTAGAGTTTCGTCTTAATAATTTAGAGTCTTTAACTCTCCTAGCCTATTCGTTTAGAGATCACAAGAGTTTCGCCTTTCAAATTTAGAGACTCTAATTCTCCTGGCCTATAACTTTAGAGACTCTAGGGATTCGACTTTATAATTTAGAGACTATAAATTTCCTGGCCTATTCCTTTAGAGATTATAATATTTTCGCGCTATTAATATTGAGACGATAAATCTCCTGGCTTCTTCCTTTAGAGACTCTAAGGCTTTCGCCTTTTTAATTTAGATTCCCTAACAGTCCTGGCCTATAACTTTACAGAATCTAAGTGTTTCGCCTTAATAATTTTGAGCCCCTAACTCTCTTGCACTATTGCTTTAGAGACTGAGACTTTCGCCTTATTAATTTAGAGACCCTATCTGTCCTGGCCTATTTATATAAGGCCTCTAAGTGTTTCGACTTATTAATTTAGAGATTCAAACTCTCCTGGCCTAAATCTTTAAGGCCTCTAAGAGTTTCGCCTTATTAATTTAGAGACTCTAACTCTCCTGGCCTAATTTTTAGAGACTCTAAGATTTTCGCCTTATTAATTTAGAGACCGTCACTGTCCTGGCCTAAACTTTTAGAGACTCTATGAGATTCGCCTTAATAATTTAGAGAGCCTAACTGTCCTGGCCTATTCCTTTAGAGACTCTAAGATTTTCGGCTTATTAATTTAGATTCTCTGACTGTCCTGGCCTATTCCTTTTGAGAATCTAAAAGTTACGCCTTATTAATTTAGAGACACTAACTGTCCTGGCCTATTACTTTAGAGACTCTAAGAGTTTCGCCTTATTAATTTAGAGACTCTAACTCTCCTGGCCTATTACTTTAGAGACTCTAAGAATTTGGCCTTATTAATTTAGGGTCTCTAATTCTCCTGGCCTATTCCTTTAGAGACACTAAGAGATTCGCCTTATTAATTTAGAGAAACTAACCTTCCAGGCCTATTCCTTTAGAGACTCTGGGAGTTCCGCCTTTTTAATTTAGAGACTCTGACCCTCCCGGCCTATTACCTTTTGAGACTCTATGAATTTCGTCTTATTAATTTAGAGACTCTATCTATCCTGGCCTATACCTTTAGAGAATCTAAGTGTTTCGCCTTATTAATTTAAAGACTCTAACTGCCCTGGCCTATTCCTCTAGAGACTCTATGAGTTATGCCTTATTAATTTAGAGAACCTAACTCTCCTGGCCTATTCATTTAGAGACTCTTAGGGTTTGGCCTTATTAATGTAGAGACTCTAACTGTCCTGGCCAAATCCTTTAGAGACTCTAAGAGTTTCGCCATGTTAATTTAGAGCCCCTAACTGTCCTGCACTATTCCTTTAGAGATTGATAGATTCCCCTTATTAATTTAGAGACTCTAAATTTCCTGGCCTATTCTTTAGAGACTCTAAGATTTTCGCCTTATTAATTTAGAGACTCTAACTGTCCTGGCCCATTCCTTTAGAGACTCTAAGGGTTTTGCTTTATTAATTTAGAGACTCTAACACTTCTGTCTTATTACTTTAGAGACTCTAAGTGTTTGGCCTTATTAATTTAGAGACTCTAACCCTCCTGGCCTATTCCTTTAGAGACGCTAAGAGTTTCGCCTTATTACTTTAGAGACCTTAACTTTCATGGCCTAATCTTTTAGAGACTCTAAGTGTTTCGCCTTATTAATTTAGAGACACTAGAGAGACTTTAACTCTCCTAGCCTATTCCTTTAGAGATCAAAAGAGTGACGCCTTACAAAGTTAGAGACTCTAATTCTCCTGACCTAAAACTTTAGAGACTTTAGAGTTTCGACTTTTTATTTTAGAGACTCTAACTCACCTGGCATATTAATTTAGAGGCTATAATATTTTTGGGCTATTAATATAGAGACTGTAACTCTACTGGCTTGTTCCTTTAGAGAACCTAAGACTTTCAAATTATTATTTAATATTCCCTAACAGTCCTGGCCTATTACTTTAGAGATTCTAATAGTTTCGCCTTATTAATTTAGAGACTCTAACAGTCCTGGCCTATTATTTAGAGACTCTAAATTTTTCCCCTTATTAATTTAGAGAATCTAACTGTCCTGACCTATACATCTAGAGACTCTAAGACTTTCGCCTTATTAATTTACGGACTCTAACTGTCCTGGCCTATTCCTTTAGAGACTCTAAGAGTTTCGCCTTATTCATTTAGAGACACTAACTCTCCTGGCCTATTCCTTTAGATACTCTAAGGGTTTCGCCTTATTAATTTAGAGACTCTAACACTCCTGGCCTATTCTTTTAGAGACTCTAACAGTTTCGCCTTATTAATTTTGAGACACTATCTCTCCTGGCCCATTCCTTTAGAGACTCTAAGTGTTTCGCCTTATTAATTTAGAGACCCTAACTTCCGTGGCCTATTCCTTTAGAGACTCTAAGAGATTCGCATTATTAATTTAGAGAAACTCTCTGTCCTGGCCTATTCCTTTAGAGACTCTAAGGGATTCGCCTTATTAATTTAGAGAATCTACATTTCTTGGCCTATTACTTTAGAGACTCTAAGGGTTTCGCTTTATTAATTTAGAGACACTAACTGTCCTGGCCTATTCTTTAGAGACTCTAAGATTTTCGCTTTATTTGTTTAGAGACTATAAATATCCTGGCCTATAATTTAGAGTCTCTCAGAAATTCGCCTTATTAATGTAGAGACTCTAAATGTCCTGGCCTATACTTTAGAGGCTCTAAGATTTTCGCCTTATTAATTTAGAGACTGTAACTCTCCTGGCCTATTACTTTAGAGACACTAAGTTTTTCGACTTATTAATTTAGAGACACTAACTCTCCTGGACTATCCTTTAGAGACTCTAAGTTTTTCGCCTTATTAATTTAGAGACTCTAAAACTACTGGCCAATTCTTTTAGAGACTCTAAGAGTTTCGACATATTAATTTAGAGACTCTAACAGTTCTGGCCTATTCCTTTAGAGACTCTAAGTGTTTCGACATATTAATTTACAGAATCTAACACTCTTGGCTTATTCCTTTAGAGACTCTAAGAGTTTCGCCTTAAGAGATTAGAGACACTAATTCTCCTGGCGTTTTCCTTTGGAGACTCTAAGAGTTTCGTCTTATTAATTTAGAGACACTAATTGTCCTGGCTTATGCCAGTAGAGACTCTAGAATTTTCGCTTTATTAATTTAGAGACTCTAACACTCCTGGACTCTTACTTTAGAAACACTAAGTGTTTCGCCTTATTAATTTAGAGACCCTAACTCTCCTGACCTATTCCTTTAGAGACTCTAAGATTTTCGCCCTATTAATTAAGAGACACTAACTGTCCAGGATTATTCCTTTAGAGACTCTAAACGTTTCGAGTAATTAATTAGACTCTAACGGTCCTCGCCTATTCCTTTAGAGACTCTAAGAAATTCGCCTTATTGATTTTGAGAATCTAACACTCCTGGCCTATTACTTTAGAGACGCTAAGTGTTTCGCCTTATTAATTTAGAGACTCTAACTGTCCTGGCCTATTCCTTTAGGGACTCTAAGTGTTCGCCTTATTAATTTAGAGAACCTAACGGTCCTGGACTATTCCTTTAGAGACTCTAAGATTTTCGCCTTATTAATTTAGAGACTTTAACTGTCCTGGCCTATTCTTTTAGAAACTCTAAGTGTTTCGCCTTATAAATTTAGAGACCCTAACTGTCCTGGCCTATTCCTTTAGAGACTCTAAGATTTTCGCCTTATTAATTTTGAGACTTTAAAATTCCTGTCCTATTCCTTTAGAGACACTAAGAGATTCGCATTATTAACATAGAGACACTATCACTCCAGGCCTATTCGTTTAAATAATCTAAGAGTTTCGCCATAATAATTTTGAGACACTAACTCTCCTGGCCTATTGCTTTAGAGACTCTAAGAGTCTCGCCTTTTTAATTTAGAGACTCTAAATGTCCTGGCCTATTCATTTAGAGACTGTAAGAGTTTCACCTTATTGATTTAGAGACGCTAACTGTCTTGGCATATTCCTTTAGAGACTCTAAGAGTACCGCCTTATTAATTTAGAGACTCTAAGTCTCCTGGCCTATTCCTTTACAGACTCTAAAAGTTACGCCTTATTAATACAGAGACTATAACTATCCTGGCGTAATCCTTTAGAGAATCTAAGAGTTTTGCCTTATTAATTTAGAGACTCTAACATTCTTGTCCTATTCCTATAGAAATACTGAGAGATTCGCCTTGTTAATTTAGAGACTCTAACTATCCTGGCCTAATCCTTTAGGGACTATAAGAGATTCCATTTATTATATTTAGAGTCCCTAACTCTCCTGGCCTATGCCTTTAGAGACACTAAGATTTTCGCCTTATTAATTTAGAGACGCTAACTGTCCTGGCCTATTCCTTTAGAGATTCTAAGAGTTTCGCCTTATTATTTTAGAGACTCTAAATGTCCTGGCCTATTCCTTTAGAGACTCTATGAGTTTCGCCTTATTAATATAGAGACGCTAACTCTCCTTGACTATTCCTTTAGAGACTCTAAGTGTTTCGCATTATTAATTTAGAGACACTAACTTTTCTGGCCTATTCCTTTAGAGATTTTAAGAGTTTCACCGTATTAATTTATAGACCCTAACTGTCCTGGCCTACGTCTTTAGAGACTCTAAGTGTCTCGTCTTATTAATTTAGAGACACTAATAAACCTGGCCTATTCCTTTGGAGACTCTAAAGTTTTCGCCTTATTAATTTAGAGAATCTAACTCTCCTGGCCTATTACTTTAGGGACTCCAAGAGTTTCTCCTTATTAATTTAGAGACTCTAAATGTCCTGGCCTAATAGTTTAGAGACTGTAAGTGTTTCACCTTATTAATTTAGAACCCCTAACTGTCCTGCACTATTTCTTTAGAGAATGACTATTTCGCCTTATTAATAAAGAGACCCTTACTGTCCTGGCCTATTCATTTAGAGACTCTAAGATTTTCTCCTTATTAATTTAGAGACACTAACAGTCCTGGGCTAATCCTTTAGAGACTCTAATACTTCGCCTTAATAATTTAAAGAATCTATCTGTCCTGGCCTACTCCTTTAGAAAATCTATGTTTTTCGCCTTATTAATATAGAGACTATAACTGTCCTGGCCTATTCCTTTAGAGACTCTAAGAATTTCGTCTTATTATTTTAGAGACTCTAACATTCCTGGCCTATTCCTTTAGAGACTCTAAGAGATTCGCCTTATAAATTTAGAGACTCTAAATCTCCTGGCCTATTACATTTGAGACTCTAAAATTTCGCCTTATTAATTTAGAGACCCTAACACTCCTACCCTATTTCTTTAGAGATCAATAGGGTTTCGCGTTACAAATTTAGAGACTCTAAATCTCCTGGCCTATAACTTTAGAGACTCTAGATTTTCGACTTTTTAATTTAGAGACTCTACCTGTCCTGGTCAATTTCTTTAGAGACTCTAAGTTATCCGCTTTATTAACTCTGAGACCCTAAATGTCCTGCACAATTCCTTTAGAGACTTAGACTTCCGCCTTATTAATTTTGAGACGCTAACTGTCCTGGCCTAAACTTTTAAGGCCTCTAAGTATTTCGCCTTAATAACTTAGAGACTCTAACTGTCCTGCCCTATTCCTTTAAGGCCTCTTAGTGTTTCGCCATATTAATTTAGAGACTCTAAATCTCCTGGCCTATTCCTTTAAAGACTCTAAGATTTTCGCCTTATTAATTTGAGACTCTAATCCTCCTGGCCTATACCTTTAGAGACACTAAAATTTTCGCCTTATTAATTTAGAGTTTCTAACTGTCCTGGACTATTCCTTTAGAGACTCTAATAATTTCGCCTGATTAATTTAGAGACACTAACTCTCCTGGCCTATTTCTTTAGTGACTCTAAGATTTTCGTCTTATTAATTTAGAGACTCTAACATTCCTGGCCTATTCCTTTAGAGAGTCTAAGATTTTCGCCTTTTTAATTTAGTGACTCTAACACTCCTGGCCTATTCCTTTAGAGACCCTAATATTTTCGCCATATTAATTTAGAGACCCTAATTCTCCTGGCCTATTACTTTATAGGCACTAAGATTTTCGGCTTATTAATTTAGAGACTCTAACTGTCCTGGCCTATAACTTTTGAGGCTCTAAGGGTTTCGCTTCATTAAATTAGAGACTCTAAGATTCCTGGCCTATTCCTTTAGTGACACTAAGAGTTTCGCCTTATTATTTTAGAGTCCCAAACTGTCCTGGCCTATTCCTTTAGAGACTCTAAGAGTCTCGCCTTATTAATTTAGAGACGCTAACAGTCCTGACCTATTACTTTAGAGACTCTAAGTGTTTCGCCTTATTAATTTAGAGACTCTAATTTTCCTGGCCTATTCCTTTAGAGACTCTATGACATTCGCCTTATTAATTTAGAGCCCTAACTGTCCTGCACTATTCCTTTAGAGACTGAGAATTTCGCCTTATTAATTTAGAGACTGTAACTGTCCTGGCCTATTCCTTTAGAGGCTCTAAGTGTTTCGCCTTATAATTTAGAGCCCCCAACTGTCCTGCACTATTCCCTTAGAGACTGAGACTTTCGCCTTATTAATTTAGATTCTCTAACTGTCCGGGCATATTCCTTTACAGACTCTCAGATTTTCGCCTTATTAATTTACAGACACTAAATCTCCTGGCCTATACCTTTAGGGATTCTAAGAGTTTCGCCTTATTAAAATAGTTACTCTAAATGTTCTGGCCCATTCCTTTAGAGACTCTAAGTTTTCGCCTTTTCAATTTAGAGGCTCTAACTGTCCTGGCCTATTCCTTTAGAGACTTTGCGAGTTTCGACTTATTAAATTAGAGACACTAACTCTCCTGGCCTATTCCGTTAGAGACACTAAAGGTTTCGCCTTATTAATTTAGAGAATCTAACTGTCCTGGCCTATAACTTTAGAGACTCTAAGAGATTCGCCTTATTAATTTAGAGACACTAACAGTCCTGGAATATTCCTTTAGAGACTCTAAGTGTTTCGCCTTATTAATTTAGACACTCTAACGGTCCTGGCCTATTCCTTTAGAGACTCTAAGGGTTTCGCCTTATTAATTTAGAGACCCAAACTGTCCTGGCCTATTCCTTTAGAGATTCTAAGAGTTTCGCCTTATTAATTTGGAGACTCTAACTGTCCTGGCCTCTTCCTTTAGAGACTCTAAGAGATTCGCCTTATTATTTTAGAGACTCTAACTGTCCTGGCCTATTCCCTTAGGGACTCTATGTGTTAGGCCTTATTAATATAGAGACTCTAAATGTCCTGGCCTTTTCCTTTGGAGCCTCTAAGAGATTCGCTTTATTAATTTAGAGACCCTAACTCTCCTGGCCTATTCCTTTTATAGACTCTAATATTTTCCCCCTATTAATTTAGAGACGCTAACTCTCCTGGCCTATTCCTTTAGAGAGTCTAAGAGTTTCTCCTTATTAATTTAGAGACTCTAAATGTCCTGGCCTATTCCTTTAGAGACTCTAAGAGTTTCGCCTTATTAATTTAGAGACGCTAACTCTCCTTGCCTATTCCTTTAGAGATCTCAAGTGTTCCGCTTTATTAATTTAGAGACTCTAAAATCCTAGCCTATTCCTTTAGAGACTCTAAGTGTTTCGCCGTATTAATTTAGAGACTCTAACTGTCCTGGCCTACTTCTTTAGAGACTCTAAGTGTTTCGCCTTATAAATTTAGAGACACTAATTAACCTGGCCTATTCCTTTAGAGAATCTAAAGTTTTCGCCTTATTAATTTAGAGAAACTAACACTCCTGGCCTATTACTTTAGAGAATCTAAGAGTTTCGACTTATTAATTTAGAGACTCTAACTGTCCTGGCCTATTCCTTTAGAGACTGTAAGTGTTTCGCCTTTTAATTTAGAAACCCTAACTGTCCTGCACTATTCCTTTAGAGACTGAGAATTTCGCCTTATTAATTTAGAGACTCTTACTGTCCTGGTCTATTCATTTAGAGACTCTAAGATTTTCTACTTATTAATTTAGAGACTCTAACTCTCCTGGCCTAATCCTTTAGAGACTCTAAAAGTTTTGCTTTATTAATTTAAGTAATCTATCTTTCCTGGACTATTCATTTGGAGACGCTTAGATTTTCGCCTTATTAATATAGAGGCTATAACTGTCCAGGCCTATTACTTTAGAGACTCTAAGAGTTTCGTCTTATTCATTTAGAGACACTAACTTTCCTGGAATGCTCCTTTAGAGACTGTAAGAGATTCCCCTTATAAATTTAGAAACTCTAACTCACCTGGCCTATTCTATTTGAGACACTAAATGTTTCGCCTTATTAATTTAGAGACCCTAACACTCCTAGCCTATTTCTTTAGAGATCAATAGAGTTTCGCCTTACAAAATTAGAGACTCTAAATCTCCTGGCCTATAACTTTAGAGACTCTAGAGTTTCGACTTTTTAATTTGGAGACTCTACTTGTCCTGGCCAATTCCTTTAGAGACTCTAAGAGATTCGCTTTATTAACTTTAAGACCCTAACTATTCTGCACAATTGCTTTAGAGACTTAGACTATCGCCTTATTAATTTTGAGACTCTAAGTGTCCTGGCCTATACTTTTAAGGCCTCTAAGAAATTCGCCTTATTAAATTAGAGACTCTAAATGTCCTGGCCTATTCCTTTAAGGCATCTAAGAATTTCGCCTTATTAATTTAGAGACTCTAAAGCTCCTGGCCTATTCCTTTAGACACTCTAAGAATTTCGCCTTTTTAATTTGAGACTCTAAACCTCCTGGCCTATCCCTTTAGAGACACTAAAATTTTCGCCTTATTAATTTAGAGTCTCTAATTGTCCTGGACTATTCCTTTAGAGAACCTAAGAATTTCGACTTATTAATTAAGAGACACTAACTCTCCTGGCCTATTTCTTTTGAGACCCTAAGAGTTTCGCCTTATTAATTTAGAGACTCTAACTGTCCTGGCCTATTCCTTTAGAGACTCTAAGTTTTTCGCCTTATTAATTTAGAGACTCTAACTCTCCTGGCCTATTCCTTTAGAGACTCTAAGGTTTTCGCCGTATTATTTTAGAGACTCTAATTCTCCTGGCCTATTCCTTTATAGACTCTAAGTGTTTCGGCTTATTAATTAAGAGACTCTAACTGTCCTGGCCTATTACTTTAGAGGCTCTAAGAGT
>Ga0268261_10001112_pt1 | contig 18116 bp, 17 predicted proteins | sample TergutNc150P1_FD_190353 | JGI IMG/M metagenome (GOLD analysis project Ga0268261, IMG submission 190353) | Nasutitermes corniger P1 segment gut microbial community from laboratory colony in Florida, USA - Nc150 P1 (SPAdes) (version 2) | ecosystem: Host-associated > Arthropoda: Insects >...
GACATTAGTCGCCTAAGGGTTAATAATTTAACCCTTATCCTGCTAACGTGGAGAAAATGGTGAGCTCCTAATAATGCCAGCAAATAGCAGATGGGATTTAATTCGGGGTTTAAAGGGTTAAAATATCATTCGATTCTACGTTTCCAACTGGCGGCCTACCCATGTTAGTAGTTCTTACTTTCGACGCAAGGTGCCTCGACGTCCGCAAAGACGCCAGAGATCCTAGCGGCGAAAGATGTAACTATTTGTCGAGAATTCTTTCCGGTAATTTTGCGTAAATGACCGCTTCCAAGGCCAGTTAGGGATCTGTTTCTTGCCAAAAATCTAAGACAAAAGACCAACGGCGACGTTTACGTAATCTGTGATAAATATGTGTTCAAAACATGAGTTGCTACAACCCATGTAAAAAGATTATTGATGCCTGGCCTACAGATTATCTGTGCTGCATTTAATTTCGTAATCTGAATTGCACAACCTGAAGAAATTCGTGTATTGACGCTCGACCTACAGTCTATCTTAGCTCAAAATCATGGCGAATTATGACTTGAAACAACTTAATAAAATCCTATATGACGCTCGACATGAAGCTTAATTGTGCTGATAAATAACTCTAAACATCACTTGCGCGAAATCAAATACTTTCCTGCTCGAACTCCAGCCTATCTATGCTGAATAAAGACTCGAAACACCTTTCGCGCCAAATGATGAAATACGTTTATTTGCTCTCGAAAAGCTGCCTCTGTCCTGAATATGGTGTACAAACATGACGCGGAAATTGAAGATATTCGACCTACAGACTATCTTTTCTAAATATAGACCCGAAACATGATTCGCTCCAAGTGCATTGGCACTCAACATACAACCAGTCTATGCTGAAAATAGTCTCGAAACATGACGTGATACAAATTATGTAGTTCGTATATTTGATTTCGATATTCAGCTTAACTGTGCAGAAAATGGGATCCAAACATGACTTGCTCCAACTCAAGAAAGCCGTTATTGGCGCTCGATATGTGATAAATAAGAGCTGAAAACATGACTCGCTGCAATTCATAAAATTCAAGTACTGTAATTCTAAATTCAGCGGATCAATTTGCTACATAATTGAATTACCACAAAATGCGTTGGAACTACAGGCTGTCTTTACTGCGTATGAATTCCATTCATGATTCCCGCCATGAGATGAAATACGTGTATTGTCTCTCGACTTACAGGCTATTTGTTTATTGAATTTGGGTTCAAAAAATAATTTCGAACAACTAATGTAATTCGCTTATCGGTTCTCGACTTACGTCTTATCTGATCTGACATCTCAGAGAGACTTCGACAAATAGTTCCATCTTTCGCCACCAGGATCTCTGGCGTCTTTACAGACGGGGAGACACCTGGCGGCAAAAGATGGAACCACTAAGAACTTGCCCCGGATATAGCGTAACAGATTCGTAACGATCACCTGACTGGGCTATTGTTCATACCTAACTGGCCTTAGACATTTATACTCACGAATGAACCTAAATGTAGAGCCCCTATACACGTATTTCTTTACTTAGAGGGAGTCATGCATCGAGCTCATATTCTGCATAGATAGGCTGTATTTCGAACGCAAATACTCGAAATTATTCATTTGGCCCAACTCATGTTCCGAGTCTAGATTTATTACTGATGAGTTGCATGTCATCTCTAAGACACTTATTTCATCACTTTTCGGGAGTCTTGTTTCCAGTCCATATTCAGTAGAGATAGACTGTAATGCGAGCGTAATAACACGAATTGCTTGATTTGTCGCAAGTAATGTTTAGGCTCATATTCAGAACAGATAAGATGTTGGTCATATGCCAATACACTAATAACATTACTTGGAGTGAGTCATGTTACCAAGCTTTATTCTTCACACATGGGCTATAATGTCAAGCGACAAAACACGACTTACTTGAGTTGGAGTAAATCTTGCTTGTCGCCCATATTCAACACAGTTAAGGTGCAAGTTGTTCGTAATTATACGAATTTCATCACTTGTAAAAGGACGTGTTCCCTGACAAATATCTATGCAGTATGGGTGTAGATAGATGCCATTTAACAAATCTCATCACTTATAGAGCTAAACGTTTCGAGACCATTTTCAGCACAGATAATATACACGACTTGCTTCAGTTGTTGCAAGTCATGCTTTAGCCAATCACACAGCTTGGCTGCATGTCTAGCGCATATATGTTTAGAGTTATTTATCAACACAATAAAGCTTAATGTTGAGCGTCAGAAAGGATGTTATTTAGTTGGATAAAATCATAATTCGAAATCATTTGCCGCAAGGATAGACTAGTTCGAGCGCTAATACACGAATTTCTTTAGTTGGCCTAATTTATATTACTAAATCAAATGCAGCACAGATAATCTGTAGGTCCAACATCAATACTCTTTTAACATGCGTTGCGCAAGTCATGTTTTGAACATACATTCCTAACAGATAACCTAAATGACGTCGTACATTTCTTGTCGTGGATTTGTGGCATGAAACATATACCTAAATGGCGTGGAAGCGGTCATATCTACAAAATTATCGGACAGACTTTGACAAATAGTTCCAACTTTCGCCACTAGGGTCTCTGGTGTCTTTGCAGATGTGGAGGCACCTAGCAACGAAAGTGGGAACCATTAAGAACTTGCCCAGGAAGCAGCGTACCAGATCCGTAACTGTCTCCTGTCTGGTATAATGTTCATTTCTAACTGGCCTTAGAACTATATACTAATGAATATCTGTCCGATATACACGTATTTCATTACTCAACGCGAGTCATGTATCGAGCTCATATTCTGCACAGGTAGGCTTATTTCGAGAGCAAATACACCTACATCTTCAGTTGGCCCAACGCAAGTTCGGAGGCCGTATTGATTACCGATGAGTTTCATCTAGGACACTTATTTCATCACTTTTCGCGAGTCACGTTTCCAGTCCATATTCAGTACAGACAGACTGTAAGCCGAGCATAATAACACGAATTTCTTGATTTGACGAATGTCATGTTTAGATCCATATTCAGAACAGATAAAATTTGTCGAATACCAATACACGAATTACAGTACTTGAATTGAGTCATTTTTCCAGGCTTTCTTCTTCACAGATGGGCTGTAATGTCAAGCGCCAAAACACGACTTCCTTGAGGTGGAGTAAGTCTTGTTTGTCGCTCATATTCGGCACAGATAAGGTGCAAGTTGTTCGTAATTGTACGAATTTCTTCACTTGTCAAAGGTCTTGTTACCTGACAAATTTCTATACAGTATGGTTGTAGATAGATTTCCATTAAACAAATCTGATCACTTGTAGAGCGAAACGTTTCGAGACTATTTTCAGCACAGATAATATACACGAATTTCTTTAGTTGGTGCAAGTCAAGTTTTAGTCACTTATTCAGTACAGCTTGGCTAGCACATATATGTTTAGAGTTATTTATCAACACAATAAAGCTTCATGTCGAGGGTCAGAAAGGATCTTATTAAGTTTGCTGAAGTCATAAATCGATATCATTTTCCGCAAAGATAGACTGTAGTTCGAGCGATAATACACAAATTTCTTCAGTTGACGTAATTTATTTTACAAAATCAAATGTAGCATAGATAATCTGTAGGTCGAACATCTATACTCTTTTAACATGCGTTCCGCAAGTCATGTACATTCCTAACAGATAACCTAAATGTCGCCGTCGAATTTATGTAGTGGTTTTGTGGCATGAAACATATACCTAAATGGCGTGGAAGCGGTCATTTATACAAAATTAAAAGACAGACTTCGAAAAATAGTTCCAAATTTCGCCACTAGGATCTCTGGCTTATTTGCAGATGTGGAGGCACCTGGCAACGAGAGTGGGAAGCACTAAAGAACTTGCCCAGGAAACAGCGTACCAGATCCGTAACTGTCTCCTGGCTGGGCTAATGTTCATTCCTAACTGGCCTTGGAGCTATATACTAATGAATGAACCTAAATATCGTTCCGATATACACGTATTTCATTACTTAGCCCGAGTCATGTATCGAGCTCATATTCTGCCAGATAGGCTGTATTTTGTGCGCAAATACACGAACGTCTTCATTTGGCCCAACGCATGTTCGGAGGCTGAATTGATACCGATGAGTTGGATGTCAAGTTATTTCATCACTTTTCGGCAGTCATGTTTCCAGTCCATATTCAGTACAGATAGACTTAGACGTAGATAGACGTAATAACACGAATTTCTTGATTTGACGCAAGTAATGTTTAGACTCATATTTAGAACAGATGAGATGTATGCCGAATTACGTTACTTGGACTGAGTCATGTTACCAGGCTTTATTCATCACAGATGGGCTGTAATGTCAAGCGACAAAACACGACTTTCTTGAGGTGAAGTAAATCTTGTTTGTAGCCCATATTCAGCACAGTTATGGTGCAAATTGTTCGTAATTATACGAATTTCATCACTTTGCATCAGTTCGTGCAAGTCAAGTTTTAGTCACTTATTCAGTACAGCGTGGCTGCATGTCGAGAGCATATATGTTTAGAGTCATTTATCAACACATTAAAACTTCACGACGAGCGTCAGAAAGGATCTTATTAAGTTGGCTCAAAACAAAATTCGCGATCATTTTCAGCAAAGATAAACTACAGTTCGAGCGCCAATACACGAATATCTTCAGTTCGCGCAATTCATATTACGAAATTAAATGTAGCACAGAATATCTGTAGGTCGAACATCAATGCTCTTTTAACATGGGTTGTCCTAAGTTATGTTTAAACACATATTCCTAACAGCTAACCTAAATTTCGCCTTCGGTCCCTTGTCGTAGATTTGTGGCAAGAAACATATCTAAATGGCGTGGAAACGGTCATTTATGCAAAATTGCCGGACATCCTTTTCGACAAATAGTTCCACTTTTCGCCGCTAGGATCTCTGGCGTCTTTACAGACGTGTAGGCACCTAGTGGCGAAAGTTGTAACCACTAAGAACTTGCCCATGGTGCAGCGTACCAGATTCGTTACGGTCTCCTGACTGGGCTATTGTTCATGCCTAACTGGCCTTACAGCTATATACTGATGAATGAACCTAAATGTAGAGCCCCTATACACGTATTTCTTTACTTAGAACGAGTCATGCATCGAGCTCATATTCTGCATAGATAGGCTGTATTTCGAGCGCAAATACACGAAATTATTCATTTGGCCCAACTAATGTTCCGAGTCTAGATTTATTACTGATGAGTTGCATGTCAAGCTCTAAGGCACTTATTTCACCACTTTTCGAGAGTCATGTCTCCAATCTATATTCCGTACAGATAGACTGTAAGCCGAGCTTGAACACACGAATTAGTTTATTTGGCGCTTGTCATTTTTAGACCCATATTCAGAACAGATAAGACGTATGTCGAATGCCAATACACGAATTTCATCACTTACAGAGTCATGTTAACAGACTTTATTCGTTACAGATGGGCTGTATTGTCAATCGCCAAAACACGACTTCCTTGAGGTGGAGTAAATCTTGCTTGTCGCCCATATTCAACACAGTTAAGGTGCAAGTTGTTCGTAATTATACGAATTTCATCACTTGTAAAAGGACTTGTTCCCTGACAAATTACTATATGTGTTCTAAACATGACTTGCGACAACCCATGTTAAAAGATTATTCTGTTCGACCTAAAGATTATCGATGGTACATTTGATTTCGTAATATGAATTGCGCCAACTGAAGAAATTCGTGTATTGTCACTCGAACTAATGTCTATTATTCCAGAAAATGGTCGCAAATTATGACTTGAGCCAACTTAATAAGATCCTTTCTGACGCTCGACATGAAGCTTTATTGTGTAGATAAATGACTCTAAACATATATGCGCTCGACATGCAGCCAAGCTGTACTTTATAAGTGACTAAAACTTGTCTTGAACCAACTGAAGCAATTCGTGTTGAAAATGGTCTCGAAACGTCTCGCTCTACAAGTGATGAAATTGTTTCTCTCTATGTACAACCTAACTGTTACCTCTGTTGAGTATGGGCCCCAAACATGACTTGTGCAAAGTCAAGAATTTCGTGCAATGGAGCTCGACCTACAGAACATCTATGCTGGATATGGTGTCGAAACACGACTCGAGCATCGTGATGAAATTCGTGAAATGGCGATCCATATACTGCAAATCTGTGTTCAATTTCGACACCAAACATAACTTGCGACAACTCAAGGATTTCGTTTATTGGCTCTCGCCCTACAGCCTATCTGCGTTGTTTACGGGAACGAAACATGACTCGCGCCTAGTAAATAAATTCGTATATTCCATGTCAACACAGCCTACCTTTGTTAAATATAGACTCAAAATTATGATTTGCCCCACCTAAATTAGATTGTGTATTGGTGCCAGACCTAAGTTCTAACTGTGCAGTATGTGGACATACATTACAACATTCCTTGAGCAGACTGAATAATTTTCTGTATTGCCTCTCAACATGCATTTTAGACATGGATTTAGTACCGATATTCTGCATGTCGAGAGCCAATACTCTTATTTCATCACTTTGCGCCAGTCATGTTTCTGGACTATATTCAGCACAGACAGACTGTTGGTCGAGCGCAAATATAGTTTTTAATTGATTTAGAACAAGTTATGATTGGAGCAAATGTTCATCACATGTAAGCTACATGTAGAATTACAATACATTATTTTCATTATTTGGAGAGAATATTGTTACCAGTTGTTTATCATCACATATGTGCTGTATATCAAGAGCCAAAAACGTCTTTGTTGATTTGGAGCAAGTCATATTTGGAGGTAATTTTCTGCACAGTTAATCTTCATGTCGAAAGCAAATATGCGAATACATCACTTGGAGGAAGTCTTGTTTCGAGACACTTTTCTTCACAGATTGTGTATAGGTTAAATCCCTCAACACGAATTTAATCACTTGCAGCGAGTAATGTTTGGAGACCATACTCAGCACAAATTTTCTGTAGTTCGAACGACTATACACGATTTTCATCAGTTGGCGCAAATCATGTTTGGACCCCATATTAACACAGATAGGGTTTATTTAAAGAAAAAATAATCTACTTTCTTCACTTATGGCGTGTCGTGTTTCATTCCCTTATTCAACATAGATAGGCTGCATTTCGAGCACCAAAACACGAATTATTTGATTTGGCTCAAGTCATATTTAGTGTCATTTATCGACACAATTACGCTTTATGTCGAGCGGCAAAACAGGAGTTTATTCATTTGGTACAAGTCATACTTCAAAACGAATTTCAGCACAGATAGGCCGAGGGCCAATGCACGAATTTCTTCACTTTGCGCACGTCATGGTTGTGACCCATATTTATTACAGAAATTCTGCATGTCGTGAACCAGTACACTTACTTCATCACTTTGCACGTCCATATTCAGCACAGACAGACTGTTGGTCGAGCGCAGGTACACTTATTCCTTAATTTGTAGCAAGTCATATTTGGAGCAAATGTTTAGCACATATAAGCTGCATGTAGAATTACAATACATATTAAGTACAGATACTCTGCATGTTGATAACCAAAAGTCTTATTTCATCACTTTCATTTAGTCATGTTTGGAGCCCATATTCAGCATCGATAAGCTGTATATGCAATGCAAATACACGAATTTCATCACTTGGATGGAGTCAAGTTTCCAGGCCTTATTCATTTTTCTTCAAATATTGCATGTAGGTTAAGGACCGCACCAAGAATTTAGTCACTTGGAGCCAGTAATGTTTCCAGTCCATATTCAGCACAGATAATCTGTAGTTCGAACGACTATACACGAATTTCATCAGTTGACGCGGGTCGTTTTTCGAGCCCTTATTCAACTCAGATAGGCTGGAGTTTGAGCACGAAAACACGAAATATTGGATTAGGCGCTAATCATGTTTAGTGTCATTTATCTAAACAGTTACGCTTCATGTCGAGAGGAAAAACGGGAGTTTATTCAGTAAGCCCAAGTCATACTTCGAGACCTTTTTCAGCACAGATAGCCTTAGTTCGAGCACCAATACACGTATTTAATCAGTTGGCACATGTCATGTTTGGGACCCATATTCAGTACAGATAATCTGCTTGTCGAGAGCCAATGCACTTATTTCATCAATCTGCTCGAGTCATGTTTCGAGTCCATATTCAGCACACACATACTGTAGGTCGAGTGCAAATACACGATTTCCACGATTTGTCTAATTCATGTTCGGAGCAAATAATTAGCACAATTAAGCTGCATGTAGAAAAAAATACATGAGTTTAATTATTGGAGCGAGTCTTGTTTCCAGCATTTATTCACCACATATGAGCTGTATGTCGAGCGCTAAGACGCGACGTTCTTAAGATGGAATAAGTCATAATTGTATTTCAAATTCAGCAAAGTCAAGCTGCAGTTCAACGAATTGTTTGCGAATCACTTCTCCCAGTCATGTTTCGAGACAATTTTCTGCACATATTGTGTGTAGATTGAATATCACTTCACGAATTTCATCACTTGGAGACAGTGATGCTTCGAGATTATATTCAGCACAGATAGTCTGTAGGTCGAATATCGAATCCACGAATATCTTCAGTTGGCGCAATTCAGGTTTGGACCCCATATTCAGCACAGATAAGCATTAATACTTGATTTAATAGGTTGGTACAAGTCAGGTATTGAACATATTTCGTAACAGAAAACCTAAATATCGCCGTCAGTCACACGTCGTAGATGTGCAACATGAACAAATCTTTAAATGGCGTGGAAATCTTTATTCTCTCAAAAATACCGGACAGCGTTCTCGAACCACAATTCCACCTTTCGTCGTTAGGATCTCTCGCGTCGTTGCGGACGTGGAGCACCTAGCGACGAAAGTGGGAACTTCTAAAGGCTGTGGAAAGTAACGGCAATGCAAGAACTTGCACGGAATTCAGCGTGCCAGAGCCATACCGGTGGCCTTACTGGTGTATGGTTCCTGCCAAAAGGGCCTAAGGGATGTATGCTAATGAATGAATCTAAATGTTCGGCCCCTATACACGTATTTCATCACTTAGCGCGAGTCATGTTTCGATCTCATACTGATAGGCTGTAGGTCGAGCGCAAATACATGAATATTGTCAGATGATGCAACTGATGTTCGGAACCCATATTATGGATCGATAAGCTGCATTTCGATAAGCCGTAATTCGAGCTGTCAAAAACAAATTACTTGATTTTGCCCAAGACAAGTTTGGAGTTCACTATCAGCACAGGTACTTTTCATGCCGAGCGCCAAAACAATTTTTAATTCAGTTGGCCCAAATCATACTTCCAGGACATTTTCAGCATGGTTAAGATGTAAGTCGAGCGCCAATACACAAATTTCTTTGTTGAAGCAAGTAATGTTTTAACCCATATTCAGTACAAATAGCCTGCAAGTTGAGAACCTATACACTTATTTCATTACTTTGCGCGAGTCATGTTTCGAGTACATATTCAACACAGACAGACTGTTGGTCGAGCGAAAATAATCTTATTCCTTGAACTGGCGCAACTCATGTTTGGAGCAAATGTTCAGCACAGATAAGCTGCATGTAGAATTACAATACATGATTTTCATTACTTGGAGCGAATCAAGATTCCAGGTGTTTCTCATCATATATGGGCTGTATATCAAGAGCGAATAAAGACTTTCTTGAGTTGAGGCAAGTCGTGTTTGGAGTCCATTTTCTGCACAGTTAAGCTGCATGACGATCGCAAATATGCGAGTAACAAGTCATGTTTCGAGACAATGTTCTTCACAGATTGCGTGTATGTTAAGTGGCCCAACAACAATTTAATCACTTGGAGCGAGTAATGTTTCGAGCCCATATTCAGCACAAGATAGGTTGTTTTAACAACGGCTATACATTAATATCGTAAGTTGACGCGAGTCGTGTTTCGAGCACTTATTCAACACTGATAGGCTGGAAATCGAACAACAAAACACGATGATATTAGATTAAGCGAAGTCATATATCAATACAATTACGATTCTTGACGAGCTGCAAGACAGGAGTTTATTCATTTGGCGCAAGTCACACTTCGAGACCATTTTCAGCACAGATAGATTGTAGGTCGAGCGCCAATAAACGTATTTCTTCACTAGTCACAAGTTATATTTTAGACATACATTTAGTACAAATATTCTGCATGTCGAGAGCCAATACACTTATTTCATTACTTTGCGCTAGTCATGTTTCAAGTCCATATTCAGCACAGAGCTCAAATACACTTAATCCTTGATTTGGAGCAAGTTATGTTAGGAGCAAATGTTCAGCACAGATAAACTGCATGTAGAATTAGAGTACATGATTTTCATTACTTAGAGCGAATCATGTTTCCAGGTTTTTTTTAGAGCCCATAATCAGCACAGATAGGACGCATGTCAAGCTCAAATGAACGAAATATTTAATTTGCCACGATTGAAGTTTCGAGCCTATATTTAGCACAGATATGTATTTCTGGCACAAATACACGAATTTCTTAGTTGGCGCGTTTGATGTTACGATTCAGTACAGGAAGCCTGCAAGTCGCCGCCAATACACTAATTTCCTCAGTTCGCGCAACTCATGTATCGAGGCCAAAATCAGCACAGATAGGCTGTATATCTAGCGCCAATGCACGAACTTCTTCATTTCGCGCGAGTCATGTTTTGAGTCCTTTTTCAGTACGGATAGGCTGTACGTCGAACACCAGTACACGAAATTCGTCGGTTGTCTTGATTCATGTTTGGAGTCAATATTCAGCACCGATTATCTGTATGTCGAGCGACAACACACGAATTTCTTCAGTTGGCGCTGTTCATGTTTCGAGGCCATATGCTGCACAGGAAGGCTGCAAGTCGAGGGTCAATACAAGAACGTCTTCTGTTGGAGCGAGTCATGTTTCGAGCCCATATTCATCACACGTGGGTTTTAGGTCGGGCTTCAGTACACTAGTTTCTCGTTTGGCGCAAGTTATATTTAGCGCTCATTTTCAGTACAGATAGGCTGTATGTCGACATCCAAAATATTATTTTCTTCATTTGGATCGAATCATGTATACAGCCCTTATGAAACATAGATAGGGTTTATGTCTGGTCCCAATACAAGATTTACTTCAGGTGGCGCGTATCTTGTTTCGAGGCCATATTCAGCACAAATAGGCTACATATCGTGAACCAATACACAGATTTCTTCAGTTGGCGCGTTTCATGTTTCGAGGCGATGTTCACCACCAATAAGCTGCATGTATTGCGCCAATTCACGAATTTCATCATTTGACGCAAGACAGTTTTGGACCCCATATTCAGAACAGAGAGGCTCCATGTCGAGCGCCAGTAAACTAATGTAGTGCCTAAACTAGCATGAGCTGAGTGTGTAGGTACTAATATGATTTCCTTGCAGTTGTCGTCGTTAAACTGCACAATGTAAGTAATATTCGCTGGCACCGTACAGTAGAAACCTGATATTGTTTAGAGATTGGGAATATGGGGATCAGTGTAGTAGAATAACTCTCGGTAACTATCCTAATAATCTATTCAACTAAATTATATACACATATTAGTAATACATAAAAGCCAAAGTTAACAATGCAGTAAGTTAAATGTCACCGCAATAAGTTATAAACAAAAATAACTGCTTCGCCTGTCTATGTAGTCCAAAGTAATTCTCGGAATTTAGAAAATATGTATTATTAGGTCCAACTTTGCTCTTCTTAAAATTATATATATGTATCAAATTTTGTATCAGTCAAAGTCAACAGTCAAAGTCAATAGTAGAAAGTATGTAAAGTACAAAATCATCTCAGTTACGCAGCTTTAAAGTTATCACAAATATAAAGTCTCCTTTGGATGGCACGTAACGTCGGCAGGCGTCTGAGAAAGAATGAGCGCGCCTACGTAACGGTTTTTTGACTATGTAGTAATGAGGCATTTACCTCATCACATTCCGCACAGTTTAACAAACTTAGTGTTTAATTTCGCCACTTTCCGCATAGCACACAGTGTAGTGAACTAAGTTCAATCTGAATAAACAAAACCGGGGCAAAGTGGCTAAAACAGCCTATCTGTGCTGAATATGGGGTCCAAACATGAATGGCGACAAGTGAAGAAATTCGTGAATTGTAGCTCGACATGCAGCTGATCTGTAATAGCTCGTAACGTGAATCGAGCCGACTGAAAAAAAAATGTGCTTTACATGCAGCCTATAAGTGATAAATATGGCCTCGAAACATGACTTGGGCCACCAGTTCGTGTATTCCTGATCTATATTCAGTCTATCTGTGATGAATATGGGCTCAAAACATGACTATCTCCAAGCAAAGAAATTTGTGTATTGTGGATCGACATTCACCTTCTCTGTGCCGAATATGAGCTCGAAACATAACTCGCGCTAAGTGATAAAATTAGTAATAGTGGCGTTCGACATGCAGCATATCTGAGCTGAATGTGGCGTCACATATGTCTTGCTACAACTGAAGAAATTCGTGATTTGGCGGACGACATGCAGATTATCTGTGATGAATACGGGTTCGAAACGTGTATCGCGCCAACTGAAGAAATTCATTTATTGGTGTTCGATATGCAGCCTATATGTGCTGAATATAATTCGCGGCACCTGAAGAAATTTGTGTATTGGCGCTCAGCATTCAGCCTATCTGTGATGAATATGGCCAAGAAACATGACTCGCGCTAACAATAAATTCGTGTGTTGCCGCTCTACATGCATCCTATCTACATCGCGTCGAAACATGACTCGCTAAACTGAAGTAATTCGTGTATTGGCGCTCGAACCTCAGCCAATCTGACAAAACGTGGGCTAAAAACACGACTCGCGCCAAGCGAAGAAATTCATATATTACATTCATCTTACAGCATATTTGTGCTGAATATACGCTTTAAATATTACTTGCGCTAATTGATGAAATTCGTGTACTGGCACTCGGCATGCGGGCTGTGTTATGAATATGGACTCCAAACTTGACTTGCGCCATCTGAAGAAATTCGTGATTTGGCACTCGACATTCAGCTTATCTGTGATGAATATGGACTGGAAACATGAGTCGCGCCAACTGAAGAAATTTGTGTATTGCAGCCTATGTGTGCTGAATAATGCCTCGAAACAAGATTGGCGCAACCTGAAGAAATTCTTGTATTGGCGCTGGACAAAAAATCTGTGATGACTATTGGCTCCGAACATGACACGTGCCAACTAAGAAATTCGGGTACTGGCGCTCGACATACAGCCTATTTGTGCTGAGTACGGGGTCCAAACCGACTTGCGTCAACTGAAGAAATTAATGAATTGGCGCTCGATATGCATCTTAACTCTAATGAATATGGGATAGAAAAATGACTCACATCAAATGTAGAAATTCGTGTACTGGTTTTTGACATGCATCCTATCTGTGCTGAATATGCGTTCGAAAAATTAATCACGCCAAGTGTTGAAATTAGTGTATTTACGTTCGACATGCAGCCTATCTGTGCTGAATATGGACTCGAAACATTACTAGCCCCAACTGAAAAAATTCGTGTGATGGATTTCGACCTCGACTACCTGTGATAAATATGGGCTCCTAACACGACTTGCGCTAAGTGAAAAAAATTAGTGTACTGGCTTTCGACATACAACCAAATCTGTCCCGAACATGACTCGAAAAGTACTCGTGCTAACCGAAGAATTTGGTGAACTGGTGCATGAACTACAGCCCATCTGTGCTTAATATGGGCTGGATGATTGACTCGTGCCAACAGAAGAAATTTGTGTATTGGCCCTCGACTACAGCTTATCTGTTCGGAATTTGGGTTCGAAACGTGACTCGCGCCAAAAGAAGAAATTCTTGTATTTGCGCTCGACCTACAGCCTATATGTGCTGAGTATGGGCTCGAAATCTGACTCGAACCAACAGAACAAATTCGTCTATTGGCGCTTGTCGTACAGAATAAATATGCAGAATATGGCACAAAAAATGGCTCGTGTCACCTGAAGGAATTATTGTATTGTAGCTTGACGAACCGCATATCAGCGCTGAATACGCGATAGAAACATGACCCGCGCTAATCGATTAATTTCTAGTATTGGCACTCGACCTACAGCCCCTCTGTGCTGAATATTGGCTCGAAAAATGAATCGCGTCACCTGAAGGAATTCGTGTTTTGGCGCTCGACCTACGACCTATCTCTTCCCAATATGGAATCGAAACATGACTCGCTCCAAGCGAAAATATTCTCGACATACAGCTTATCTGTGCTGAATATGGGCTCGAAAAATGACTCGCGCCAACCGATAAAATTCGTGTATTGGTGTTGGACTTACAGTTTATGTGCCCTGAAACTACAGTCGTGCCAACTGAAGAAATGTTTTTATTGGCGTTCGACCTACAGACTGTCTGTGCTTAATACGGGATGGAAACATAACAAGTGAGATCCGAAGAAATTCTTGTATTGCGCTGCAGCTACAGTCTATGTGTGCTCAATACGGTCACGAAACATGACTCGCGCCAACCGAAAATTCTTGTATTGGTTCTCAACATACCGCCTATCTGTGCTGAATATGGTCTCGAAACATGACCCAGCCAAACGAATAAATTCATATATTGGCGTTCGGCCTACAAACTATCTGTGAAGAATATGGGCCCGAAACAAGAGTCGCGCCAACCGAAGAAATTTTTCTATTGATGTTCGACCTACGGCCTATCTGTGCTTAATATGGGATGGAAACACGACTCGTGTGATCCGAATAAATTCTTGTATTGGCGCTCGACCTACAGCCTATCTGTGCTGAATAAGGTCTCGAAACATGACCCACGCCAAGAGAAAATTCGTGTATTGGCGCTCGACATACCGCCTATCTGTGCTGAATATGGTCTCAAAACATGACTTCCGCCAAACGAAGAAATTCATATATTGGCTTTCGACCTACAGCCTATCTGTAAAGAATAATGGTCTCATAACATGACTCGCGCCAACCGAAGAAATTCCTGTATTGCCGCTCGACCTACATCCTGTCTGTGTTGAATATGGGTTCCAAACATGGCTCGCGCCAACCGAAAAAATTCGTGTATTGGCACTCGATCTCCATCCTAACTGTGCTGAATATAGTCTCGAAACTTGACTGTCGCGAACCGAAGAAAATCGTGTATTGGCACTCGACCTACAGCCTCTCTGTGCTGATTATAGGCTCGAAACAACACTCGCAACAACCTAAAGAATTCGTGTATTGGCGCTCTACCTACAACATATCTGTGCTGAATATGGTCTCGAAAGATGACTCGCGCCAACCGAAGAAATTCGTGTATTGGCGCTCGACATACAGCCAATCTGTCACGAAAATGGTCTCGAAGGTACACTCGCGCTAACCGAAGGAATTCGTGTATTGGCGCTAGACCTACAGCTTATCTGTGCTTAATATGGGCTGGAAACATGACTCATGCCAACCGAAGAAATTCGTATATTGGCTCTCGACCTACAGTTTGTGTGTGCGGAATTTGGGTTCGAAAAATGACTCGCTCCAACTGAAGGAATTCACGTATTAGCACTCGACCTATATCCTATCTGTCGGGAATATGGTTTTTTTTATGCCCGGTACGAACAATCACCTTTGTCATCCCGACATAAAATACCAAAAATCACAATTCTTTATCGAATTTCCTTTTATTTGTCCCCTGGTGACGGATTACGCTACTAGATAAAATATGCCACTATGTAGTTTCTATCTGCACCGCTAGATATCGGAGTCATGCTTGTATGAAGATGCACATTCTAAGGGACACATATTACACCTATTACTTTCGTCTTCATATTTCCTTACTAGCACAAACGATTCGGTGAATACGTGCCTTATATAATTGTGTAGTCACAACCTAACGTCTATCGTTTATACGATAAACTCCCGAGTTAAGACGGATCGAATCGCAACCCCCCTTTCCTGCGCTTTTACAACCCTCACAGAATAGACTAAAAGTCGCAGTTCGATTGCCTAACTGCCACCGACACCCAAATCTATTGTCAGCACTATGCCAACCGACGTTGGCAGCTCCTCGGTTGGGTCTGCAACTGAACTTAGAGGCGAGTCATCGGCTTCGCAACGCTCTTACTTTTTGGCAATTTTCTTCAACTTTAAATTTTTCCTGCCTAACTCTGTACCAGAAAAGAAGAGATTTGATGCACAGAATGTTAAAATCACCATGAAAGTCAAGAAAAGCCACCACTATGGAAATAAAGCTTAAAGTTTCGAGGCAATTAGATGAAAGTGAATGAAGGTGTATCTGTTTATTTTCATGATACATTGGTATTTTTGGCACGAAATTGGTTTTCGGAAATAAAACTCCAATTTTGTAACGCTGCAAAGCGACAGTCGTCCAGGAATCGCCTGTGCTCAGACGTGTGACTGGCAAACACATGTTTTCGTTACTCTGTGAAATATCTAGGTGGGCTGTTCGCTGGGTGGGCTGTTACAGAAGTGGCTGTTGTGAAGGGCATTGTTTGGGGATGATGTCTTGTTGGAAATATATTTCAATTTACCGATATTATCGTATTCATACTATCATGTACCGGCGCTTTTGCTAGTATGTGATGGTATGAAACGGTAAGACGTGAAGGCATTACATGAATATTATTAATACAAAACCCTGGAGGGTAAAAATTTTTTATGTTGTTTTTGTTTTTATCCGAAAAATATTATCACAACATGCAAAAATAATGCCAAAAAAACTTTTTTATGTGAACACAAGAGATAATTTCAAGTCGACATTTTTATGTAACAAAATAGCAGTGAATACAAAACTAGAGTGAAAAAAATCCATATCACCCTTAAAATTATTTTAGTATAACTATGTCCCAGCACTAAGTGAGGAAGACAAATTCAGCTCCCTGGCCGGAGACAGCATGTGATGAAGCAGTAAAGTAAAGAGCAATTTCGGAAAGCATCGCAGGCCTACGACGTTTCTCATAGAACCATCAACAGGTAAAGGTAAAGGTAAAGCAATCCCATTAGAGGCCTGGACAAGCCCTGAGGGTCCAGGAGGTTTAGGGTCTCAGATTTCATGACAGCACTTGAAGATGGTAAGGTTGTCAGCCCTACGCACCGGCCATCTTTACCCCCAGGAAATATTCCTGGTACTCATTTCTGTTAGAGACTGAGTCGACCCCAAGGCCATAGTGCGGTCGGAAGGATTATTATTGGAATTTTTCAATTACATAATTATGTAATTGAAAAATTCCAATGACACCGTCGGGAATCGAACCCGCGACCTTCTGGCTTGTAGCCCAGTGCCTCAAACTAACTGCGCCACCGGGTGCCCCGCCCTCAACAGGAAGACCAGAATTACAGAAGGGGTTCCTTGGTTCTAAAGAAAGATTTCAGTAACTGTTAAAGTTTCCATCATTATTGGTATTAAGCAGTTTTTTTTTAATTTTAAGTTACCTCAAACAAAAACATGAGAAATAGCCTACTGGTAAAATATAGGCTGAACGGTATAGGAAAAGCTCGTTTTCCATTAACAGAAAGACATACGTGTCAACTAACATACAGTATTTCTGAAATTTCTCATATATTCAACAGGCAAAATGAAGCTATGGGCTATGCCCGGTGTTAGTTATTTATGACCTATATAACCAATGCTTAAAAGGCACAGAGCAACATGGCCCAAATAGGTGTACAATTTTCGAATTTTTTAAAGAGTTTAAAGTAAATTAATACCCAAATTGCAGACAATAGTTCCCCATTAGCAGTGAGAGCCGATTACTCTCCATATGGCCATAGTCTGGTTTTCCGTGTGCTAGGTGTGACTCAAATCATCCCCACTAACAGTCGAATTTTCACTGTGCCATCTGTTAATAGATAAAATTTCTTTCAGGGATCAGTGCCAATACAAAGTAAGACTCGCCTGTTTTGAAAATCACTAAATGTGTTGGGTAAAAGAAGGCAATCCAACAAATTGCAAACAGAAAACTGTCGTAGGCCTGAGATATATAACACAAGAAATATTTCAGACCAGTTGCACACACACACACACACACACACACACACACACACACACACATTATATTGTTAATCACAGGTAAATGAAATTTTTCTTTACTTGGGTTGTGGGTGCTTAGTGTGATGATCGCCAAAACTTTACGTTAG
>Ga0268261_10001113_pt1 | contig 18107 bp, 14 predicted proteins | sample TergutNc150P1_FD_190353 | JGI IMG/M metagenome (GOLD analysis project Ga0268261, IMG submission 190353) | Nasutitermes corniger P1 segment gut microbial community from laboratory colony in Florida, USA - Nc150 P1 (SPAdes) (version 2) | ecosystem: Host-associated > Arthropoda: Insects >...
TCTGGTTTTACCGTTGGATAGTGGTGGTAGCAGTGTTGTTGGTCGTGGTCTGGCCGGCTGGCCCGACCATGACCAACAGCACTGCTACCACCACGCTCCAACGGTAAAACAAGAGGCTGCTACTGCAGTTGTTGAGCTCCTGATGATGGGCGTGACGACGCCCGAAACATGTTGAGCTGTACATAAACGTCAAGTAAATAAAATTGAGAAATTGTTGCATCTAGTTGGTTGATTTATTTGAATTGTATGATGATGCATGGACTTGCAAACTTTAAATTTAAAATGTGTGAGGTTTTCATGGCTGTAAAAATTAAAACTGTGGTCTTGGTTCTGTGACTATGTTGTGTGGCAGACAATAATCACCCACTAATCCACACACTCATGCAACACCAATGACTACAAGGGCTACCTAATGCAGCACAACTGTCACAATCCACATGACTACAGGAATCACCTACTGACCCATATGCTGACACAATCCAGATGACTACTGGAATCAACAACTGACCCACATACTGTCACAATCCATATGACTACAGGAATCATCTACTGATTCATAAACTGTCACAATTCAGATGACTACAGGTATCACCTACTGACCCACATGCTTTCACAATCCAGTTGACGACAGGAATCATCTACTGATCTGCATGTTGTCACAATTCAGATGACTACATGAATAAACTACTGACCCACATGCTTTCACAATCCAGTTGACTACAGGAATAATCTATTGATCTGCATGTTGTCACAATTCAGATGACTACATGAATAAACTACTGACCCACATGCTTTCATAATCCAGTTGACTACAGGAATAATCTATTGATCTGCATGTTGTCACAATTCAGATGACTACATGAATAAACTACTGACCCACATGCTTTCACAATCCAGTTGACTACAGGAATAATCTACTGATCTGCACATTGTCATAATTCAGATGACTACATGAATAAACTACTGACCCACATGCTTTCACAATCCAGTTGACTACAGGAATAATCCACTGATCTGCACGTTGTCACAATTCAGATGACTACATGAATAACCTACTGACCCACATGCAGTCTTAATTCAATTGACTATTTCTTCTTCTTCTTCGAAGGCATTACAGTCCAATGCCGACCTCTGCCTCCTTAATAGACTTCTCCCAGTCAGCTCTGTTTTTTGACTTCCCATTTCATTTTGTAATATGTCATTTATTAATATCTGTCTGAACACAATTCCATCTGTTTTTTGGCAATCCTCCTAGTTGACTTCCCTCATGATTATTGTTGAATACCTGGCTTGCTTTTCTTTTACTAAATTCAGGTGACTACAGTCTTCATCATAACTGTATTTCCGTGACCATGTCACATTTTGAACTAACATGTAACTGTACATTAATCCACACTTTGTCAATTTCTGCAGAATATCTGCCTACAAGGTATACTTATCACAAAATATGTAGCAGACACTTGCAGTCAAAACACAACTATATTATATATAGCTAACGATGGTAAATAGCTAGCAACATCACGTTTCGGCCTCTATAATGGCCATCATCAGGTTGTACATCTCAGTGCAAAGTAGCTATACAATTCACAATGTATCTTCTGTCTGATGACGAGATCTCGTTCACCATATCATGTAACATGCACTCAAGTTAAACCAGGAAGCCTAGTCTAGTAAGTATACTGCCATGGGAGGTAGTGTGCGGAGGGTAGCAGACTGGGAACTCCGGGGTATGCAGTGTAGTATCGGTAGACAGCGTTGCATCTGTGCTGGCTCCAGTATGAGGTGGTTACCAGCAAGCGTGCCATGGCGGTATGATTTTTGACCCTAACCACACAAACATTCGAGCCATCTTAGAAGATTTCAAAGCCATACAACCCAACCTACAGTTCACAGCGGAAGTGGAGGTGAACAACATATTAAACTATTTGGACCTATCTATCCATAGAACCCCCACCAACTAGAAGACCTCCATCTACAGGAAGCTTACGTTCACTGACACCATAATCCCTTTCACATCCGATCACCCTACTCAGCACAAATATGCAGCAGTTAAATTCCAGTATAACAGACTAAACTCATATGATTTACAAAAAGAAGAGTACCATCAAGAAGAAAACACAATCCACAACATTCTGTATAACAACTCCTTCCCAATCAACCCACAAAAACCTTCCTACTGAAAACCAAAGCAACAGCTAATCACGCAAACACCAACACACAGATGGGCCACGTTCACCTACAAAGGGAAAGAGACTACATTTATCACCAACATATTCAGGCGTGCTAACCTAAAAAAATCCCCTTCTGCACTAATAACACCATTCACAATCTTTTAATGCATAAAAACCAGAAAGCAGACAAATATGCATCATCTGGGGTATATACACTCACATGCCCCGGCCGTAAGGCCTATGTGGGACAAACTGGTTGAAGTTTTCCAATATGTTACAACAAACACAAGCTAGCATTCAGAAACAACAGCCATACCTCCAAATTTCCCCAACACCTAATCGAACATGCTCATTCCTTTGGCACTATCCATGACACTATGCAGGTCTTACAATACCATAAGAATGATATTACATTGATGCGGAATATGCATCCAACAACCACTTAAATGACAGTCACACCATATTACCCAATGTGATCTCTGACATCCTCCTAAAAGACCCACCATCCATAAAACCCCCCAACTACCTTGATACCTCAGGCAGTCAAACACCCCAATACTCCAACACAGGCCTACCTCCACTCAAGTAACTAGGCCATTTCAAAGAAGGAGTCGCACTCACACACAGCGGCCTCACAAGCGACAATCAGAAACAGTGAATACACGTCAATTCATTCTAGTTAAACTACCCTAACAGTGCAGTGTGTTCCAAAGCATCCACACAGGTGCCAAACCGCACCGTGAGCCAGTGCATATGCATACATCGAGTTCCATGTAAAAAATCCACACAGCGAGTTTTATAGAGTGACAGTACTGAGGACTAGCAACCACAGTGATAAATATGGATATCCATATACACACACATGATAAACACCAGCACTGACACCGACCAAGGAAACTACTACCACGTGTAAGTACCACATACATAAGTTACCTACCCCCTATTCTGTTACGACCATATTCTCAAAGCCATTATACTCGCCTATATTCTATTTTCACAGATAGGAGACTATACCACCCACAACAGCACGTATACCATTCCTTCAGAAGGAATCCCATCTGTAATAATATTGATCGCTACACCGCACCACCCAGTACTGGTAACCTAATCGCACCTATGTGGCCCCCTTCCACAGCACTATGACCTTGATCGTACCGCCACAGTGCACTCGCTGGTAACCACCTCATATTGAAGCCAGCACAGAGGCAACACTGTCTACTGATATTACACCGCATACACCAGAGTTCCCAGTCAGCTACCCTCTGCACACTACCTCCCATAGCAATATACTTACTATACTAGTCTTCCTGGTTTAACTTGAGTGCATGTTATAGGATATGATATATGAGATCTTGTCATCAGATAGAAGATACATTGTACATTTTACAGCTAATTTACACTAAGGTGTACAACCAGATGATGGCCATTATAGAGGCCAAAACATGTTGCTAGCTATATACCATCGTTAGCTATATATAATATAGTTGTGTTTTGACTTCAAGTGTCTACTTTATATTTTGTGATTTGATTAATGCAATGGGGATTCTCACCTCAAAGGTATACTTATGTCAGCAAGCATGTCATCATATCAAGGTGCTGTCAAGCATACACATACATCAACAAGTTTTGATACATTGTACATCTGTTTATTATTGCAAAAGTGTATGAAGTCAGAACAAGCAAACATTCCTTTGTTTTCATTCACAGTTTCTATTATGTGACTCCTGCCAATATTTGGGTATTTGAAGTGTAGTCATTATTTATCATGCAACATGGATTAATTTTATCAGCACTTAGAAAATTTTCTTCACAACAAACAACAAGAAGGAGTTAGTGAAGACCACTTCCGTAAAAAATAGGAAAACATGTGTAAATGCTCTAACCTCAAACCAAAATTATTTCCACTTATTTATACTCCCAAAGCAATACATTCTATGTGAAAACATTTGCATGTTTTGTACAGTCAAGGTAACCCCAACAGGCCATCAGATACACATGCAGTTCACAAACAGTGCCAATAAGGCATGCAACTGCTTGGATTTATATTTCCATGAATAACACAACATACATTTCAGTAAAGCTATCCATATGTTACTCCTGTTGAATTAAACATTCAGCATCAAAATAATGGGGTTAACTGCTGTCTCAGATATGATTCTCTGAGTTCTAGTACATCTGCAACAGTGTTTCAGGGAAACCTGCTACCTCCACCATCAATATAGCTACATGATCCATTCACCCTCATGATCCATGTGGCAGGTTTCTTCAAAACACTGGTATATATCTGCCACACCACACAGTTCCACATCCCAAAAGACGGTTGGATAGTGTGACCACCACAAGAACCTCGAAAGTCTAACAAAATAACATACTCAGTTGTGGGGTCCCTGCAGTTTCATTCAATCATCCATCATTACAGCAGTACCAAGAAATAAAAACAAGAATGAGTGACATCAAATTCCACCAAGACAAGTCCTTCATCTTCTGAAGAATATTATAAAGCATATATTTAGGTATTAGCCCTACCATTAGGATGGTAGAACGTCTTCACTGCTATGGTCAACATTACAGTTTGGAGGAAAAAATTCTTTGATAGTACAATGTGTAGAATCAATTACAGACAGTGCCTCAATTAGTGAGGCAAAACTCTAGTTGTTCTCAGAACACAAAAATATTATCACTTAATATGCACAGGTTAAATCACCATTTATTACAACACACACCTAAACTTTGACCTTTCACTTAAATAATTCATCCCGAATTGCATTCATGTCTCAGGGCAAAGAATGATTTACCCTTGAATTATGTATAACACACAAGATACACGTATTAATGCTTCAAACTTCCTGTTATTTCAGCAGGAACAGCAACATTTCAGCATTTTCACATTCTGTTACTTCAGCTCAACATTAACCCTTTAAACGCTGAATTAAATCCCATCTGCTATTTGCTGCCATTATTAGGAGCTCACAATTTTCTCCACATAGCAGGATAAGGGTTAAATCATTAACCCTTAGGCAACTAATGTCATATATATATATATATATATATATATATATATATATATATATATATATATGGAGCACCTATTCTTGATGTTTCTAGATCACACACAATGACGCTCCATATATATATGACATTAGTAGCCTAAGGGTTAAAAATAAAGAAGACCTGGGCTGTTATTCTGTAAGACAGATATAGAACTTTTCTGGAGTAATGCAGGAACATTTTAGACTGGGTTCAACTGATGTATTACCACATGAATGGATGGACTCCTTTTTCTGGTGGTATGGAGGGAACAAATGCTCGTGACAAGTCAAAATCTGTAGATCGGCACTGTTACAAAAGGCTTTGCTCTAGCATGATCTTATCAAAACCTCCTGGAGGAGAATGATGGAAGTTGTCAAGGACAATGTCCAATATAGCCCCATCATCCACTGAAATAAAACAACAAACCATTTCCTGGAATTATGTAAATCATAGAACACCTCCACAACAGGAGGTGGCCCAGGCATAAATTGGGCTGAAACACAAAAGAAGTCATTCTACACTAAGAGTTACAGATTTAATAAACAATAACAGACTACTTACCATATAAAGCAGGATACACGGTGCCTCTGATGCCACTTACAGGACTATCCATGCGTCTACCATTGACATAAAAGTTGAGCTCAATATGGTCATATGAAATGCCCTAAATGAAACACACACTCACAATAAAACAGGATACAATAATAACTGCCTAACATTCACAGTGTTTAATTTAAACTAAATTGCACTAAACTCTGACGTTCATGAATCTGCGCATTGTGATACAACTATGAAAGCAACCAACAAGATGCAACTATATAGGTTAATTTATTATTCCTAGTCAGCTCTACACGTTTCGGGCGATGTTTTCGCCCATCATCGGGAGCACTTGACTGTATTTACAGCATCTGGTAGTATTCACCCAAGTCGCTGCTGGCTGGTGTCATAGATGAGTAGAGACGTAGTAGATGCTGTAAATACAGTCAAGTGCTCCTGGTGATGGGCAAAAACATCGCCCAAAACATGCAGAGCTGACTAGGAATAATAAATTAACCTATATAGTTGTATCTTGTTGGTTGCTTTCATAATTAAATTACAGTAGTTTAGTTACCACCTGGATTCAAGTACATACAAAGCATTCAATGTGCACAAATAGTGTGTTGTAATAGGACAGCACTGTTTAGCACCAAACATAACAGTAAAGTAGTCAGTTTTACAACCAGCAAGTCCCAGGTTTAAAATTCTGCCCAGAAACTTGCTACACTGCATTAGTGAGCAACGTTTTGGGCATGACAGCCATAATCAACAGCAAAAAGTGTTTGTGGGTCACATTATAAATAATACCAATATTCTTCATTTGTCTCATTAATGATAACATCCTGCTGTCAATAGTGGCAATATTGATGCAATAAAACATATCTGAAATTAAACTAAAATTTGAATGGATCATATAAAATTTGAAGCTAAATCTCACCTAGTAAGTCCTCACTTATGTTTTGTCTGTAATAAGCCCTGAGACAAAACAAGTGAGTTCATGTAAATAATAGTATTTATAATCAATCTGCCAAGTAGCACGACAGTTACTTTAATGGATGATGGAACTTACATTTATATCTTGTTGCAAAAAGTATGTTTTACTGTCCATAATACAACATATTGCTGAATAACACTTTTGTACGAATGTGGATAAATTATTTGTTGAATTTCTACCTTTTTGTTTCATGTTTCTGTACTTAGACTGATGGCCACACTGCAAAGGTAGGATCACATGTGGCCTGTGGGGAACATTTTGCTCTCTGCTGCTATACTGAGACTGGGGTTATGCTGGATCACCGATTGATGACACACCTCATTATGTTGGTATACAATGTAGAAGATTACAGTTTCATCAAATTATCTGTCTCTTCAACAGAGACACTTAACTACTGAATACCAACATAATATGATGCCTTCATTTACTGATGATCCATAATACCTCAATTAATCAGATTTCTGCAACTTAGAAACATAAATGCTAAATCCAGCTATCAGACCCAGGAAATAAAGCCTGCATTCCAATGTAGGAAAAGTTACCTGAATAAGAAAAAAATACTTCCTAACATTTGGGACACAAATTGAAAATCAACTATCACAACTCCAACCAACAACTAGCAATTGAAGCAGAGAAATTGACAGTTTTTCTAAGATACAGGAATTATGAACCCCAGCCAACCACTGAAACCTAATTAATCTTGCCACATGCCAAAAATATCAGGATGTTGTTGCACTGTAGAGCTTAACTCAAGAATTAGGCCTACAACATACCTAACCTCACACAAGTGTGACCATAAGCAGCGGTCAATAAGGGATAGTATGTGTCAAGATAAACTGCAAAATGCTTACCAAAATATCTCCCTCCTGAGCAGAATCTTGTATTTTGTGAAGTTCTGTATTATTATGCCTAAATACACCATCCCAGCACAGTACCCAAGATTCAGCATCATGTCCACCTGGTGATCGGTTGAGGTCTGTATTTCGTGTTGCTAAACCAACACCCCATACACCTAAGAAAAATTAAAAAACCTGTATCAGTCATTAAGATGCCATATTTTGAGATGTGATGCACCTGGCAGGTGTCATGCCCAGAAGAACAGTTTTCATACTCACCGCCCCAAGAACCTCATGTATCTTATGCACTGGTAAGTTTAAAATACTGACAAATCAGATAACCGCAAATACTTATCATAATTACCTGACTGCTGTATTTTAACCTCAAAATACGCTTTACTTTGTACCAGGGGCGCACTGGCCAAAGCACCGCCACTACCGCATATTCGCTGTCCGTTTTTCACTATCACTACTTCATGACCTGAAACACAAAAAGGTACAGCAAATAAAGTGTGGCATATATCATGCCACCACTGAGAATACTTAAACCAAATATTCCACATCCATACCCATGTAACCTGTATCCAGTACTATGGGATTAACTTCTCTCCGTGGTATATTATTTTGCGACAAACCAATTCCATCAAAACAGTTTTTAAGACAACAAAATACTACAGACATTCTCAAATTCTAATGTCATTCGCAAATTCCACTAATAAACAGACATATTTGCCCCACGCAAACCCTACCCTGTTCATTCACTTTGCCCAAGCAACATTACTTCGAACCGCATACTAAATACTGACCCCAATCACCATCCCTTACAAAACCTACGGCCATGGATCATAGTCCACAGCGCTCATGACGATACATAACATCTCGCAAATCCCACCACAGCAGCTGAAATTCGAGATATCGTATGTAAGCACGGTTCCATGTATCATAACCACTGATTATCCAAACTCCATACGGATCCATGGTAGGGAGTACACTCTAATTTTGCGACCAGACGGATAGATGGAATTTAGCACATATAAACAGGAAAGACGGAATCTAACAATATCATTGCACGTTCCCAATCTGGAACGAAAAGTGCGTTGAGAGTCACTTATTCGTCTTTTATATAGGCAGATTTTTTTAGCATGTATGTATAGTTCCATGATAAATGTTTAAAGACAATGGTACTCGCAAGAAACACGCAAGTATTCATGCTTTCCCCGCGGTGTACATAACAGCCTTGCGACATGTCGCCAGGCGTATGTTGTTAGTCGTTAACTGACCTATGCGTTGCGGTTGGGTCGTTAATTACATTGGGTTCCGTCAGTACGCGTCTCCTTGGTAATCTGCTTAAGACGCTCACGTCGTCCACTTTGTAAACTCAGAATATAATAATATGTTAGGCGCGGATTTATAGGTTATTATTATTTAAAATGAGAATAACATACATATATTGTCACGTTACTGTACAAAGTTGTGAACAAAAGGGGGTAATAAACAGCAATATCTAATTTTTGTTGTTAGTGTTTCAGTATAACCACAATGCCTGTAATTTTGCTGACAGACCTGCTGACCTTTCTGCATCACTCCTCAAAATGTGTTTATACCAACTTTTGGCATAGGGTTACAAACGTCGCATCTACACTCTTCAACATGAGCAGCGCATGGACGAAATAGTTACGTTCAGTGCTCTATCTTGTATTGTATGATCAGTTACACACGTCACGTAATGCTGACTGGAATGGACAGCATGACTAGTGAAGACGTACGGAGTACCAGTAAACAACACGGTTCCGTAGATCTAAGTAATCCCCGAACGACATGAAATAAGTATTTGGCAGGTAGTAGGAACCGTAAACTAAATGAAGTATACTGCTGAACTAGACACATTATTTAACGACGACCAACTATTCAACGGTGAAATATACGATCTAAGTGAACAAAAGAACAACAAAGCCGAGTCCCGGGTCTAACCATTCTGGTGGTTAATTCGTTCGTGCTGACCCGTTCGTCCAGGAACGACACATTTCCCTTACGGCGAAGAACTCAAAAACCATGAACCAAAAACCTGTGCCATATACTCATTTCCCCTGTCCATATCACAAAGAGTGACCGCGTTTGGGCAAGGCAGTTTGCCTTATATAGCGTTACCAGTAATTAATGTAATAATGAAATCTCGTAGGAAAACAGATTTTCGATATACAGTATATGCAACTACTAATATTGTCTTCTAAATGTGTCAACTCACCATGCACCAGAGTTTGTAGCACAGAAAATTAATACTATCAATTGTACAACTCAGTAGAAATAACCAACAAGATGCAACCTTGTGATAGAATTTATCCCACCGTTCATTGAAGGCTCAACATGTTTCGAGCGGCATACCGCTCCATCAAGAGCTCTAACTGTATTTGCAGCCTCTGGTTTATATATGCATGTGGTGACCGGCCGTAGTCAAGTCTGAGTGGGAACTGAATATTCAATTTATCAGTTGTACACCTATAAGTAGTTGTTTATTCACGAAGTCTTGTAAATGGTTATGTGTGCAAGTGAAGATGTTTTGCATTGTCGTAAGTCATGGTGCGGTTGTTGTTGCCCTTGAGTGTAGAAACTCTGAAAAGGCCCTGCTCAGAGGTTACTGAGAATGCGCGATAGTATTGTCTGCTACTGAGTAGGCTTCGGTCTAGTCTATCTGGGATTCAAATTCTGGTAAGGGCAAGCGATTTTCTCCATCCAGACAGGTTCTGGGGTCTATGCATGCTAGTTTCAATGGGTATGGGGGTTCTTTCCCTGAGGTAGGGCAACTGGGATGTGATGTTTACCACTAACCTCCATCAAGTGCCAAGGCCAATAATGAGTCGAGCTGCCTTCATGGCAATTTTCTAAAATGCTGTGAATTCCAGTGCAATGCACTATTCCCTCAGTCGTTACATTTAACATGTTTATTAAGCAACACACACTCTTGAGAGCAAATACTGCTGCAATGTTATGAGTCACTGCCTGCCTGTACAAGGCATTAGTCCATAACTGATAACTCTTTACAGGTCACAATAGTGGCCCATGCATACAATAAACATATACTTTCTAACACACAAAATTCCTTACACCCAGTAAAAACTGATTACCTACAAATGGTAGCCATACTCCTTATTAGCTTCTTGATCCATTTGCTGGAATGTAGTACAATTATTTAATCTTATGTTGGTTTCATACCTATATAAGTTTATTTCAATATAATCTGTAGACTCAAGTTTCATCAACAATATGGGCAGATTCTTTAAGGCTATAAACTTGCGTGAAATCTTCCCCATTCTTGCAGTTCAACTCCTGTTACATATGGAATTATTCAGTCAAAAAAGTGACTGTTGCTCCAATAAAGAAAACTAATTTTACTTTTACAAACCTGGCCTGAAAGAGCCGAAGGACCCACACAATGTTAACCAAAATAAATTTTCAGAACTGTACAAAAAGAATTGTACAAGGTATGACTGTTACACACCATGTAAGATTTAGAGGCAAGGTCATCAAGTGGACTGCATCCTGTAATGAAATATCAGCAATAAACAATGAACATGAATGTTTTTGAAGCATTTAAATATCATGAAATTCCATACTGTACTAATTATTAAAACTTATCAGAATTATAATTGGGAACTGGTTTTCAAAGTAGCACACACAAAAAAATGACAAGATTGTGCAAATGCAGTAGAGAGGAAGTAAATGTGTATGCAGGAAGTCAGATAACAAAACCACATTCACAAATCCAGAGAACAGAAATTGTTATTCCATTACACACTGTTACAAACGCCACTAGATAAGATAAGTGTCATCTATCTGTCAAATGGCTTTCCGGATATTTGAGTGTTTATTTTCTCCTTTCTAATTTGATTTAAGTACTCAACACAATCCTTAATATCACTCAGTGTTAGTTACAGCATAAAACATGTCGAGCAAATTGGTGCTATTGTTTTTCTTGAATCTTGGGGCATTGGTTATTACACATCCATACTTGCCTGACAAGATGAAGCCATGCCCTTCTTTCGAGTCCCAGAGCAACTTTGACATCAACCAGGTTTGTTATACAAACAGCAATTGTTACATTTATATACAATGTATGGAACATAAGTAAGAATTTGCACTTTGCCGTTCCATTATTTACTTCACTTCACTCCATGTATGTTAAGTTGCTTAGTCCCATTCTAGTGTTTCTGTTCTCCTCCTGAAGTCAAAGAAGCTGTGATAACCAACAGCAATGAAACTAATTTTAACCCCCACCCACCTCCAAACAACTGCTTCGTCTTTCAAAAAGCAATCCTGTGTTAATAAAATCTTCGTTTTTCATGGATACCATACCTGCACAAGCTTAGCTGTTGCAATCCAAGCTGTACCACACATGCCATCTCATTAACCCACTGTGTTGATATCCTCCCATCTAAACTTAGTACTCTCCCCACCACCCACCCGAGCAGTTTCTCGCTTTAAAATCCATATACAATTTGCACAGCATCAAGCATGTTACATCATAACCTCATAAAAGCATCCTCAATTTAATCACAATAACCTTGTAAAATTTAGCGGTTTCTTTACATACCACCAGACTTAACATTCAAAAATTCTGCATGGTGCTTGCTGTGTGTCGAGTGTTTTTGTATGGATCTCAGAACAGACAGTGGCCTTTGTTTTATAGGTCATTAACTGATTGGTTTTTATAACCGTGGTGGAAAGCGTTTACAGCATGATGCCTTATAGAAAGCAGATTATGTTTTGTCTTTAAAAGCTTAATAAAATTTAGCACAGAGTACAGAATATGTGGCTACTCATTATTCTTTTTACCCTGACATTACTTTCTTTATTCTGTATCTCAGTATTTTGTCATTAGGTAAATGCTTGCCCCCCTTCCTTTGTGTGAGTGGTGAAAAGGACCGATTATTTAATGAAACTAAGCAGAAAAATATTGGTAATAAATCAGAAATTAAAGAAGTGACAGAAAATGTGTACATAATACAGTACACAATGCATGAAGGGGGATCAAAAAGTTCCTGGAAATCAGGCCATAATTTGTAGTAAAAATTATGTGTGTAAAGCCTTGAATTACTACCCTCGTGCAGATACACATGCTCCAGCAGTCCAGTCATTGCTGGTGATTGGTTGGAAATTAGGCTCTTCACCAAAACTGTTGCCCTGGTAGCAACATGTGACAAGGCACACACACACACTCACTTGCTCCACTGATTAATGATATTTCAGAATCTTCTGAACTAACCTGTATGAAATGCCAATCTGATTTGCTCTCATTAAATATCAATGTAATGTGAACTTTGGCAGAACTTTAATTGCCCCTTGATGCTGCTGTGCCGATATTCTTGTGATATTGGACACTATAAACAATCTGCACCAGTCATATAGCTTCAGCTGTGTAAACCACAATGACACAAGACTTCCTCCTGCTGATTTCCTTGGAAAAGAATTTATCTTGCCCCTCCGTTCAAACCATGGCACAGGGAATAGCACTGGTGACATATCATCATTCCATGGCTGACTGTGGAACAACAGTGTGTTAACCTGTTCCAACTTGTACCACTGACAGCATTCAGTCTACCACTGTGACCTCACCTGTTTACTTTAACAGGAAGTAAGGTTACCTCAATTTGACCATACTTCAGGAACTTTCTGATCCTCCCAAACACCTATTCTGCATGTACCATACCTATGAACTTAAACAGCAAAAACCTACATATCCAGCCAAAAACTACTTTGTTTTCTGAAGGCATGGCTAGACATACAGCCCCCCCACCCCCCTCAGTTCTGCAGTGGGCTGAATTTGGAAAATTTAATCTTCTCAGAAACACCCTTATAACTGAGGGCAGTCCCCTTATATCAGCTCTACACATAAGCCCTAACACTGCACAAATTTTCTTGTACTGTATATGTTTTAAACATCATTGCCTCTGCACATAACCCTGACATTGTGTAACTTTAGTTTAAAACATTGCAATTACTTGTAATGGTTTTAGATCATGGGAAAATGGAATCTTGCAGTCCTGCTTACTGATGAACGTCCAGAAGGGTATGAAGACGACTCAAGCTGTGTACAAGGCAATTTTGAAAAAATCAATGACACTGCATTTGAACAGACGTGGTCCATAAATTCTTCACACTATGGACATGGAATACTTCTGAATCTTCCTACTATAATTACATACTCAGGAGACTGGATAGTCACAAACCCATTAGGAGGTAGCTAACTAATGCAATATGCCTTTGCAAACATATTTAAAACTATATTCTAATATATATCCAACAAGATGCAACGTTACACAGTTTATTTTATCTGGAAACTGCTTTACATGTTTTGGGTGGTACCTTCACCTATCAATAAAATGTGTAACGTCGCATCTTGTTGGATATATATTAGAATATTCTTATGATGCACGGACCCACGAACATTAAATATTTAATACTATTCAGGCAGCATACGTTTAAGGTTAACGACGTTCAAAAAACTTTAGTTTTAATTCTTGTAATTTTGTAAGATACGTATTGAAATCTGAATAGTTCTTGATGTAATATTTGACACATTTTTGCCCAAAAGTAAATGTGAAAAAATATGTGCTCTTCAGTTTGGTAAAAGCCAATGAACAAACATTAAAGGACTAAAATGATTATGACCTTGCAATTGGGCATCCAAGAAGATTTTTGGTTAGACGGTAAAGTAACAAATCAAGGATAAACAGTTCTGCCAATGTGTCTACAATAACATTTCCTTGAGGGGTATAAAAACTGCTCATTTTACAGGCCACTTACAGGTTAAAATAGGACATGCTTCTCCGAAGTCACATCTGTCTATGACATTTTGTATGGTGGAGCATGGGAAATCGGTCCACCTATGGACTGCAGTGGCAACCCGCAAGACACACATCAATCAAATGGACCTCCTTCAACTATCCGCAGAACTTCTGTCACAAGGCTTCAGTATGTATGACAGTATGCTGATTGTGTGGAGTGAATGCGCAACTGCAAGCACCTTAACTTTTCCATATTAAAGTGCACCCACAATAATCCCTGTTAAGTGTATGCAACTGTATTCATGAAGGTACATTTTAACCAACAAGGTGGATAAAAATCTAAAGCTACCTAGCATTTGGATAAACATTCTTTGTACATCTTTCAGTTGATATTGTAAGAGATAACCAAATTAAAATTTTGTGTACTGCATGACAACTTGATTTTACCTTTGGCCATTGCCCTCCTATATGTAGGATGCAAGTAGCACTGCTGCCCAAGACCATATTTCATATATATTTATTCAACAAATACTTACTAAATGTTTTGAGACATGCTGCACATGTTTTTGCACAAAATGCCATGTATTGCTTAATATTATCTATTTGGCTTCATAAAATACTGACTTTTACGTCAAGGACGTGCTAAAATTTAAACACTTAGCTCCGGTGCCAAAGAGTTATATATCAGACAGTAAAGTAGCTGGCAACCAACTTGACAACTGTGATCTAATTTGTACTGGACACATTGGAAAGTTCCTTCTTTACATCCAATATAATATATAATTGTACATTTTGGGTATTTCAGCAAGAAGTAATGACTTTATTCCTAAGGTTCTGCACCATGTTCCTCTCCCATCTGCACAGCCAGCCACATATATTTGAAACATGTCAAGCTAGCATAACAAAATTTTATTTGGTTGATTTGACAGTATATGAAAACAGGGGTCTGTTACAAGATGGCTAGTTTTGACAGTGTTGATGTTGAGAATGCTGGTCTTCTGGAATACTACAAGTAACTTGACCAAGTTCTTTTAAGGAACGCAGCAACTTCTTTTTCATGGGTTGGCAGGCCCAACCAACCCACCCTTGAAGATAAAGGCACTAAATTCCTTCAAAATTTCAAAATATGTTAAACTACCTGCAACACAGCACATCGTCCCAGGGACCAGCATTCTCGGATGGGTCTGTGGCTTTTCCGTTATAACACAATGCAAATTGCATGAAAGCATGAATTTTTACATTTGCTTATGTGCGTAACTAAGAAACACATTTTAGAATTTGTCTCTTATGGATGTGGTCTGATCCAACATACATCAACCCTGAATCTACCTGAGAATGTGAGAAATGCAGCCCCATCCAAGAAAATTAGCCTGACATAACCCAAGATACAACATACACTTCAGAGGCTGGTGACTAACCACCCAGACATGGCATGGTCAAACAGAATCAGCATTACACCATATGCTGATACTCACAATGGAACACATGTTGAACCGATTACGGTAGCAAGCAATCAAAATCTTCCCTCTCTTTACATAATATTAATTTTCCTGATTTCACATTTACTTTTGGTTGTCCTAACAAATGCGTGCAATCAAGATTTCACAGTAATTCTTGTGCGATAATTCTAACACATTTCAAGACCTCAAGGACCTAGCATACACCATAAGTGTTGTATTTCTTATATCAACACACTTCAACACAAGACAATTCTTAGGGCACTACCCCAACTCACAAACCAAGTACTACAATTAAATAACACATCAGTAATTAAGAAGATTTTATTATTTTGTACAAAGACCAGACCCAAATTTTCTCACATATATTCCAATGGGAAATTCAAATCCGGGATGGGTACAACATCTGGAATAAAACAACAGGTAATTTAGATAAGTATATTAAGTTCACAAATGTTCATTATGATAAACCATAGGCATAACTTGGAGGTGCAAGGGGGAGCAAATCCCACCCCAATATTTTTCAACCTCAGAACAGTTTTTTGGCAACTGAGTTGAAGAGGGGCACATAAAAAATAAAAACTTTAAAAATGATTTGGGTGGTGTAAAGCAGAAAAAAAGAAACAGCTTGCATTTTATAGGATGCAGAACACAGGCATCTCAGTTCTGAGTTCTAATACCCATGGTTGATTCTGCCCCCCCCATTTTTTTTTTTACCAAGTTACACCTATGTTAGGGACATTCATTCATGCCTCAATGTGGCACACATACAGATCTGGAACACAAACAAAGCTGTGGTCAGAACACCTAGAGGGAAGAAACCACTTGGTGGATGTAACTGCAGATGGGACAATATCAATACAGAATTTAAAGAAACAGGAGAGAAATGTATGGACTGATCATCTGGATCAAGAAGTGTTCAGAAGTGACAGTTATACTGAGGCCAAGGTAAGGAGCCCCATCGGTGGTGACAAAGATGGCATTTGAGGCTTCCTGGCATGTGTCTACTAATATACTACCCTCTCACCACCTGTGGAACACGTGCACTCAGACCACTTGTAATGAGAAAAGGTCATCACACTGGCATCATTACCAGCATTTATTTAATAATAATAATAATAATAATAATAATAATAATAATAATAATAATAATAATAATAATAATAATAATAATAATAATAATAATAATAATAATAATAAATTTAACTGCAAATGGGCTGTCAACCGGTGGCAGTGGTTATTATGCATGTACATAAATATGAAATAAGGATCTAAGAAATCTAAGTCGGGGGGGCTACATGAGAAGCATGCAGTAGCAACTTGGAGTCTTGGGAAACATCTCAACATTCGCTTATAGACACAGGGAAACCAAGAAAAAACCTGTGCCGAGGTGGCCGGTTGCAGGACCTTCCGGATACTGACTTCTGGCCAGCAATCCGGCAACTAAAGTATGTAAGACAGCAATATACACGTAGTAAAATACACATGAGGTAACAAAGATACACACAACATAATAACACAATACACAAAAGACCAACTACAGTTAGGTGCAATGCACATAGGAAAAGCAACACAATAGGGACAAAGTACTGTAACTAGGTTCTAATATTGTTACTCCACAGGTATAGCACACCAAATTTAACAGGACCTTCACTTCACCAACCATAAAAACCCTTCATTTACCCCCCTTCACTGCACTACACTTCAAATTTGAACATAAAAGCAAGACAACTGGAGCACAAAGTATGTGGTGCAATGCATGGTTTTTGGCTGGTGGAGTGTGCAGGAGGACCTGAGAGACAGGCTTACTGGGTGTGGTGAAGTGGTGAGGGGTGGGTGTTTGTATCTTCAGTGTGACAAGGTCAATTGTATATATGGAGGCAGACAGCACTAGATGAAACATGACAAATCCCTGCATTAGTGAGTCACTCCTAGTCTACTGTTTGAAAATTCCACCAGCCAAAAACCATAAACTGCACTGTAACAGCTCAGTAGCAAGGTACTGTGTGCTGATCCACAGACCTTATTTCTGTGGCATCAGTATAGTTAGCCGGTCAGTCAACATAACAGCCCTGATTACTCCAAAACAACACTCCTCTTCAGTACATTAACCCTTAGACTACTAATGTCATATATATATGCAGCACCTATTCTTGGGGTTTCTAGATCACACACGACGCACCACAGTCGGTAGGACTCCTCTGGACGAGCGATCAGCTCGTCGCAGAGACCTCTACCTGACAACACACGACACTCACAGCAGACAAATATCCATGCCCCCGGTGGGATTCGAACCCACG
>Ga0268261_10001114_pt1 | contig 18106 bp, 16 predicted proteins | sample TergutNc150P1_FD_190353 | JGI IMG/M metagenome (GOLD analysis project Ga0268261, IMG submission 190353) | Nasutitermes corniger P1 segment gut microbial community from laboratory colony in Florida, USA - Nc150 P1 (SPAdes) (version 2) | ecosystem: Host-associated > Arthropoda: Insects >...
TGACATTAGTCGCCTAAAGGTTAATAATTTAACCCTTATCCTGCTAACGTGGAGAAAATGGTGAGCTCCTAATAATGCCAGCAAATAGCAGATGGGATTTAATTCGGGGTTTAAAGGGTTAACAGAAACAGCCACTGGCTGCTACAACAACAGTCCTCGCAGCTAATTAGTAATATCACATTATGGTAATAATTACAGTGTAGCCCATTTACAACTACCTCACAATGCTGCCATGTAACAAAACTGCTGTCAACAGAAGAATAAGAGGACTTGCTATGTCAAGGATTCAAATGCACAACTATACATTTCACCTCATTCCTATAGGTATTCAACCTAGTTGGAAGTCATTTCTATGCCTCATCACATATAACAGCATGAATTACAAACATTCTTGACCTCAGCACTGGGACATAAGCAGTCGACTGCACAATGCAGATGCCTTCACTGATAGTATGACAATAGAAATTGCCAAAATGTTTGCAGGACATGAACCCAGATACTTTAAATTATTGCAGCTTTTTGATGTTGCATATTTCACAACAGGGAAGCGAATGTCAAGTGAAGCATTAATTATATGCACATAATGTCAACTATCACACAATCTGTGTGAATGAAATTCTGGCAGTCATTACTCCCCTGTTGACTTTTGAGACAGGAGGCATAATACTGGCAATGAACAAATGCTGGCTTGACAGTATGGTAATGGGGGCAATGGTAAATGATCAATCCTCTCACACATACAGATTAGACAAGGGGCAGTTTGATGCAGAACACACAAAACCTTTGTTAGATTCCTAGTCCTGCAGATCTATTATTATTGTTATTGCTATGTATTGAAGAACCTCTTTAATACAGATTGTGTTAAACTATGCTTGATGTATCCTCAAGTTTTGCACTGTTGCCACTATTGTAAGTGCTGACTTACAAACAGTATTTCATACATAATGTGTACTGTCCACAGACCGGGAGATGAACCCTGCTAGGAATGGGATAGATGCTCATACACAATATTTTATGGTAAATGGTATGTTCCTACTTCTCATCTTGAAAGAATCCAGTTAGTGCACTCCTTCACAAAACACTACTCCAAATGCGTGATATTTTCAGTCTGTGTGCAGTACTGGAACTGTCTGTTGGTCCTGCAAGTAGCAGTCCAGTAACATCCCCTACAGTCAGAACTCCTATGCATTGTGCCACACACTGGCACCTACAGGGATCACCTCGTGATCTGGTCTGTAGACATGTTCATCATACACCTGTACCAAATTTCACATGCTTATCTCTACTGGTTCATTAGTTACTAGAACCAGACTGATAGCAAAGCAAAACTTTTGCATAAGCTGCCATGTTAGTGTACGATGCAGAAAAAAATACTGAAACAAAAGTTGTATATTCTTTTAGAGACCTATTACCCCACATAATTTCAGGATCCTTATGTGGTGCCAGTGTCGTTCCCAAATGAAAATTTTGTATGTTCATCACATTGTTACTGACTGGGAAGTCAAAAATCACAATGCCGTGGCCTGCAGTACCAGCATTAATGAAAGTCGGTCAACTGGTTCAGTGTTTGGCAGTGGGGGACACAGACAGCATGACCTCTTCAGCCTACCTTTTTTGTCTTCCCTTTAGCACAAAAAGTAGCTGTCTACAATTCTAAGGGTACTTCATAACATTGCAGTATAACTCACTGAATTTTTAAATGATTCATGACCATGCAATGATTCTTTATGAGAAATATGGCCGACAAGTGCCTTTACAGATACATAAATTTACTGTATATAAACAATGTAGCCCCCCGACATGTTTTGGCTCTATTGTGGCCCTGTTGAGGGAGGTGCTCTTTGAAGGAGATATTACACAGAATGTCAAAATAATGTAGTTTACAAATATAAATTGTTAAGTTTTAATTACCAAGTGAACGCTTTATATTTGTAAATTACGTCCTAAATAAAACTAAATCTTTTATATTGGTAAATTAAATTATTTTGATGTTCTATGTAATATATCCTTCAAAGAACACCTCCCTGAGGATAGCTACAATAAGTGGCCGAAACATGTAGGAGGCTGCGCTGTTTATAATACAGTAAATTTACATATCTGTATATGCACTTGTTGGTTGTATTTCTCATAATAACTCTCTGCATATTCGAACATTGCTGCTGGTGGGAAATTCAGACAAATTGGGTTAATACTTCAGAGAACTAGAAGAGAAATTGAGTTAAAATGAAAATGGTAAGGCATATGTTGAAATTTTATTTCCTTTTTCTGAACATTACCCAAGATGTGCTATGTCCATTTCTCTTTGCTTTATTAATTTCAGTACTTCTAGCAGGCTATCACAATTACAGGGAAGGAAATGGTATGATGACTGGAACAAGCCTTCACAATCCACTAAGTTTCCACAGACACTTAAGGCAATTATAGGAAAAGTGACTGAACTGTCTCTTGATAGTGTACCAGGGTTGTAAAATGAATCTAATAGGCCAGGATGATCACAAAACAGGTAAGTTACCTCAAACTTTTGTGAAGTATAATCTATACTTCTATTGGAGGGTCTTTTTTATTGTTCCAAAGGCCATATACTATAGAGGTGTTAAGATGTGGGGGAAACAGAAGAGGCTGGAGATTTTCATCTATCAACCCATATGCAATAAATTATACTAGAAGAAGTGTAGGATATATGTTTTATCTGATCAGTACTGTTTGTTCCTTCTCCCATTCCAATTTGTCATGAGGCAGGGTCCATGTGTTTTAATAAAATGTACTGTAGTTAATGTTTGGTTTTACTTACCATATTTAAGGAAGGCTCTGGAAACTTTAAGTTCATATATTGCAGTTAATATTTGGTTTTTGAACTTCTGTTCTCAAGACCAAACACATGGACTGGTTAAAACTGCTTTGGCAAAGACCAAGAAAACTTTTGCCATGCTGGTTGTAAAGAGAAATTCTCTTTGTACCTTTATATCATTGTTTTTAGTTTCAGAGGATGGATGGTGGCTAAATGTTTTGCCCCTTCAATCATGTGCAATCTGTACACCATTACACAAGCTCTTGTGAATAACAATCTTAGAACGGAGCCAAGCTGGTGGGGGTTGGGTGGGTGGTGGTGGGGACAGTAGTGTAGCAACTGTGAAACAGGGGCTATGTGAACAGAGGGGATAGGCACCACAGACAGAATGACCAGCAGATCAAAGTTTAACAGGGACTGGTAAAAGGCAACAGGGCCTGATATCTTGGCAAAACTCAACTGAATGGTGTGATGACTACAAACTCAACTGGATGGTGTGATGACTACAAACTCAACTGAATGGTGTGATGACTACAAACTCAACTGAATGGTGTGATGACTACAAACCTTCACAGACTACACAGTAACTTTAATGGGAAAGGCCCAGAGAAAGGCTTCACGAAGCATAAAATTATGTTGGAATTCTTACACAGTTGCACACAGGAGACTGGTGCCATCCCAGAGCTGGAACCCTTCCAGCATAATAATCAACCCTATACACTAGACACAAATCATGAAGGAGAAGCTGACAATTTCTCCACCCCACCTCAGAACCAAGCTACTGATTTTGGCTTTACTCTCAAAAGCTTGGGTGTAATGATGAAAGATGCCAAAACACAACAATAGGTTTAGTTTCTTGTTCTAATTATTGTTGTCACATCCAAATGTTACGAGGGTAATGCAACCTGCAAGTTGTAGGAAACTCTTGACCTACGACATCCCTTAACAGGGAGGTCACAGGTCAAATTTTGTAGGTTAATAATGACCTTAACTCCAACTCGGTGTATAAGCTGTGCGGTCTGAGTAAATATCTGGATTTGTGAATGGTGGAGCATGATGCAAAACTCATCAAAAGGTCTACTGTTTGATTCTAAACTATGTGGAGCATGATGCAAAACTCATCACAAGGTCTACTATGTGATTGTGAACTATAAGTCTTGAATAAAGAAATGAGTTTCTGCTGTTGTCAGCACTCTATCTGCATGTAGTGCTCAGTTGTTAAATACTTCTGTATCACAGCAACTTTAATAAAACTCAAAATGCTCCTTCTGTAATCAGTGGATTCTGGATTAAATTCCAAAGTGATATGTAAGAAGATTTACTTCTAATATATAGCAATTATCTGTACACCTAACATACAGGCAAGTATGTCCTGCATGACACTGAAACATTTTTCTCTTTATGTCAATAATTGCACTGACTCCTCTGCAAAAATGAATCAGTATATCTTGTGACCAATACTGTGTTGACTAAATGCACAACACTCTCATCACATATCCTGCTTGTCTTTTACACTTTGCAATTTATTCCATAAACTAGCTCCACCATTATTAAAAGAAGGTTTAATGAAATGAAACTTTTCAATGTCAACATAAAAACCCTGGACGCACTGACACACATTTGGGCATAACCAAGTACAGCTATATAAAGCTACAAATACTGCACTCTCCAACTTCCCTCCAATTTCCAACATTCTTTACCATTTTCTGAGTGTCCATAAAAAAGAAACAGCTTTTGCTTCCTTTATTCTAAGAATGCAGCCTACAGTTCAACACAGAAACATTTTAACAAGAGCAGCTTTTACTGGCAAGACACCACATGATACTCTATACGTAACATGTTCCTCTGATTTCAAGCTGATCTTAACACTGCCACCACCCTACCAAAGACATGGTTTCTTCCATTTCTGTGTACCCATGCTTAGGAACTCAGTGATACCAGCTGTCTTTATAAAACATATCACTATCACATCCTTTAAACTCATAATTTTAAGTTTCTCTGGTCAATTTTTTAAATACCGCAATTATTTTACCCCCCAATTTGATAGTACTTTAGGGTGAGCCTAGGAGATTACTTAAATTGCTTCTTGCAGGATGCTTTATCCTTGATGATCTTCTCCTTGAGATGTTCCTTGTATGTCTGTATGTCCCCTGGCCACTTGGTCACTGTTCCATTCTCACACACCCATATCTCTTCAGCAACCTGCAAAACATGTGAACACCATATTGCTCACATACTATATACACCTGAATATGATTCCCCTTCATTTAAAATCTTCAATTTTCAGTAAAATACCTATATGGTATATGTTTGGCTTTGTGTTTGTCTATAAGACAACTCCCTATTTTTCAGATGATGTACAAAAAACTTCTCACATTCTATTCAGGTAAATACAGAATACCAAAACAAAATGGGGGGACATTTTTTAAGAACATATAAATTTTATGAATGTGGAACAAGTAGGCTATACCACAATTCAGGAATTTACATTTTCATGCACAAAATGATTCATATGACAAATACCTGACTGATAAGCCTGAAGTCATGGCTAACCAGTACCATGCCTCCTTCAAAGTCATTGATAGCATCAGCTAGTGCATCAATAGTCTCCATGTCCAAGTGATTTGTAGGCTCATCTAACAGCAACAGATGAGGTGCCTGCCATGCCAGGTATGCAAACACGACTCGACAACGCTGTCCGTCACTGAGTTGTCGGATTGGACACACCTAAAAAATTGTTCAGCACCACATGTTACCATACGCACATATTACTGTTACAAACACAAAGAAGTGCCAGGAAAAACTCATGAAGTCTGCTTCCATATTATGAGAAAAATAAAACTTTCTTTCACTTGGTGAATACTTTTATAAATTTAAACCAGTAAGCCTTTAATACACAATGTTAGATACAGAAAATATTATTTCACTTATCACTAGTACATCACTGCAGGAAAATCCACATTCAACAGCCTTTGTTTTCTCTGTAACCAAGCACGGATGCATTTCAGGCTCTCCCTGAGCAAAACTCACCAAGCCTACTTCTCACTTCACACGTTCACATGTCTGCCACGATGTTACCAGTTTGCAGGGAATTTAAAAAGTATGGTATTGGAATGGGGCCTAACACCATAATGTTGAGTGAAATCTGGCAAATTAGTTCAGAAGATAAAATGAAAGACATACACAGTGTGGTGACCTCACACCTGTTTAAATAATGGAATATTATAAAAACTGGTGGAAAGACACTGTCTAAGAACCCTAAAATTGATGTATGATCCAACGAACATTAACTGGGAGATTGTTTATGAAGGTTTGCATAGGGAAGATTAGCATGAAGTTTGTTCTACAGTCTCACGAATAAGCAAAAGGAGCACAGTTGCAAATCCTGGTCACTTCATACAGACCTATCACTTCAAACCACAGTTTCTCAATTGTAACGTTAATGGTGCCAAGTCTTGGGAGTTTCAGTATCATCCTGAAACAAAATGTGAGAGAGCATAATGGGGAGCAAATTCACCCCTGAGGGCCAAAACTTCCACTTGCAAAAGTCAAGGACCAAAGCCAATGTTGATAATTTTTTTATAGACAGGGTGTGAACCATAAAGAAACTTTGATTGAAGGAAAACCAGTGAATTCTGCATACAGTTGCTGGTAGGGTTATTAAAGCAGATGTTGAAGGTGAGGCCACAATTTTGAGAGAAAGACAGTTGGCTCCCTATGCAAAAGGCCGCTGCTCATTCTGCCACGATATGAAAATGCTTCCTGGTGAATCATGACATGATGGAGGTCAGCCATCCAACTCATACACCTGACGGCCAACCGTTTGCTATTCCCCCAGTCAAAACACCCTCAAAGAAGAAGAAGGTTTTAGGATGCTGAGGGCATCACTGCCAAATTAAATGCAGTTCTTTTGGCCATCTACGATGACAGTTTTGAGTAACCTGTAGAAAGACACAAACAGTGTGCTGCAAGGCAAAGGAAATAACTTTCTCCTATTTCATGTTTACCTATACCTATAGAATGAATCCCAGAACTATACTAACTTTACAAGTCTATTTGTTCCCTTGAAAAAAAGGGGAACCTGTGTTCCAACTGTCCCTTCTATTGTATGCACTTGTAGCTGATACACTGTTCATATTCATGATAATATATGACAATCATGTTCAGATGTACAAAAAGAGCCTTCTGGGATGTGACACCATGTAGTTTTGTAGATCTGTACCAATGATTTGGGGGAACCTAAAGATCGAGGAAGTATACAGTGTACAGGTCATAAATACACTCCAAACTAAACAAGGCAGTAGTTCGTTTACAAAATTGGTACCTACCTCTCACAATCCATGGCATCACATCCCTGAAGAAGACATAAATTCTTACAACTGTGATGATCTTAAATCTCATATGAAGATCAGGTTATTTATTTCTTTGCAGATCCTCATAGTTACATTACAAACAGAAATTTAATAGGCAAAAACTTACTGTAATTATGTGATATTCATAAAATTAACTACGAGGTATTAATGGTGACAAGATCAAAATAAATACTGGTGTTTGAATATCACAAACAAAAAATAAACATGAGCGATACTGTTGCATAAAAGGCCAGTAAATAATGTAACAGTGCTGGTAAGTTGCATGAACATCTCAATTAAAGACTGTTCTTAATTAAGAAACGGCTCTTATAAAGAAACAAATTCTGATACATTATAAGAAAAAAGATAGGGCTGCACAACTACTTAATACTTTGCAACAAAACTGTGACATTACACGCCTCATATCGTGCCCGCTGTCGTACTGCATTGAAATGATGTGGCACCTATTTGTCAGCAATCTTTTCCATTTTTTAAGTCCTGCCATAAAATAAGAAACACTATACACCGAGAAATCCAAACATGCATGACTAATTCGTATACATATCAGTGGATATCTTCATCCATACACTCTTCAATTATGGCCATTGACATGTCTGTGTGAATGGACATGCAACACCCACTGCAAGGCATGTCAAATTTGACACTCTTCCAGGTCTGAATGCCTGCAACCACCTTGCAACTGTTCAGTACACTAGGCCATAAGCACCCACTGCTTCATACAGCTCTGCATGGCAATTGCATGCATTCTGCTAAGAACTGTTATTATGATACACAAACACTGTACCACTTTGCAGATTTCCATTTCTAAACAAGGCTGCCAACACAATGTTTGCACAACAAATGCGTGTGCATTCCAGCACATACACCCCCATCTGGCGGTAATATTTACAAGTACATGTCATATACTTTCAAGTGCACATACCCCATTTCTCCTGTTTACATACTGTGACTGCAATAGGAAAACAGTTGCCATAACTTCTGGAGTGACCTATTTCACCACCAGCATGAGAAAGCCCAAAATCCTTGTGCTCAAATCTCAATTCCTCATAAATCTGACAACCTTCACATCACAATCATTGCTACTACCAAATTTATGCCAGCACGAAGACAGGGCAGTCTACAGACTACCATCACTTGCTCAGTATCCTTCACTATACCAGTAGGAAGATTTAAGGTAATCATGGTGACAAATACAATAACCCTGTCTTCTGGTGTGTGATACAGTGTCATATGATACAAATTTACCAATGTTTTGGAGAAACCTACTGTCTTCATTTTCAGGATACAGGAGTGAATTCCTACCAGACTGCACTGCATCTCATGCCACAGGATTGTGTTCTGTAAATGTATGTTAGTTCACAAACCCTTACTGAAACAGTGACCTCTCCAAAAAGTGACAGCATTACTGACACTTGGATAATGTAAGCCGCAGTACAGCGATCATGACAATGATGGCTGGCAGAGTGGACCTACCATTTAACATAAGCTCTAAACCAAGGGTGAGGCCTAGTGTTCTTCACATTCCCACTATGAGCAAAAATTTCCATACATCAATTTCATTAGGGATCAAACACAAAACCCTCTGCATAAGAGAACAGGTCCCCTATTTGTAATATACTTTTCTCTGATATTTTTGGATTTCCATATATGCTGACCTTACGTAATGAAAGAAAAAAACAATACAATGAATAGAAATTATCAATTTCAAAATACATTCCTGATCAAAAAGGCACTTCACTATTAATGTACTCTAAATTAGCCTTACTTGCTGTCGGCCTGTCAGTCCATACCGCCCAATAATCTTCCTCATCTCCTCCTTTTCCTTCACCTCAGGAAATGACTGCATCATGTATTCAAGGGGTGACTGATCCAGGTCCAGCAGTTCATGTAGATGCTGGTGATATCGAGCAAATCGCAGGTGAGAGTTCTTGCGGATCATGCCCTCTGTAGGAATTAGTTCTCCACATAGCAACTTCAGCAGTGTACTTTTTCCTGCTCCATTGGGACCAACCAGGGCCAGTCTGGTGTCAAGGTCAATACCAAATTCCAGATTCTTGTAGATCCAAGGGCCTGAATCGAAGTACCGGAAGCTAACATTCTATAAACACAAAACACTCGGATAGAACCTACAACACTATGTCATACATATAATGAATGACAAACTCAACATACTACAGACTGGCACCTATACAGTATACTCTTAATTTTCCAGGGTAATGGTGAGGAGTTAGATGCATGGATAATTGAGAAAAGTGGGTAATCCAAAACATATACCTTTTTGAGCCATAACAAAAATAAAACTATTTATTATACAGGATGTCCCAGGAGGAATGTGCCAGATTTCAGGAGGGTCTTCCTTATTTTAAAGTATACCGATATAACCCAAAACACGTATGTCCAAAGTTGAACGGTTACGGAGATAATGGCCAGAGAAAAGTGTGGTCTTCTGGCGGGTCCACGGACTGTACCTGTCAGCTGTCTTATCAATGTTTGTCCTTGAGTGTGGTGTCCGATGACAGACATTCACCTCACACTAGCCGTACAGTTATGTAGTAGGCTTATACCAGAATGCGCAGTCAGCCATGTTACGTCAGTGCTTGCCATTCATGTGTCATGTATAGCGCTTGAAACCCTAAAAACAACTATGACATGCGTGCGAGTTTTTTTGTAGTTCAATTTAATGGCTTTATGTCACTCACAAGTTAGTTTGACGTTAAGTACAGATATTAACGTTACAGAAACCACATATTCCTGCCAGTTTTAATATGTATTAGGTAATCAACAAGTGTGTAACAGCTGTCAAAGTTTCAAACTTCTCTGGCCATTATCTCCATAACCGTTCAACTTTGGACATAGGTGTTTTGGGTTATATCAGTATACTTTAACATAAGGAACACCCCCCCGAAGTCTGACACATTCCTCCTGGGACACCCTGTATATACAATACATACATGTGGGCTGGGAGGGCACAGTTGGTATAGCAACTTAACTGGGGCTGGACAGTCAGGGGACCAAATCCTGATAGAGACGAGATTTTCAGCACGGCCCACACGTATTGTTTACTTCAATAACTGGTGATTACTGTAGGTAATTATCATTTTGTTTGAGCACTCAGTGTTGAATCACTTTATTTCCAACCTCTGTCATTAGCCATTAGCACCTCATTATCATCCACAGATAATCTGCAAGTCACAAAATCCATGCACAGATAATTAAGAGTACAATATATCTGGGACTTCACAGATGTGACAGTACCAAATGCTTAGAATATATAATTTCAGTCCAACACATCTATTTATTGTCAAATTATGCACATAGCTATATGCATAATTTGACAACAATAAATAGATGTGTTTGACTGAAATTATATATTCTAAGTAATTTAGTACAACACATTGGGATGACTTCAGTTAAAGTACCAAATGGACACACAAGAAACAAATAAATGGCAGTATAGGGTGATTCAAAAAGGAAAATATAGATTAGAGATAAACCATAAGGACAGAAAATACAATAAGACTGTCTCAAGAGCAACTCTCCAAATACTGAAACACTTCCACAGAAAACAATTGTAAATGTACCTTTTTTCAACTGCATTCCAAAAAGAAAAGAAAGGAAGAAAGAAAGAAAAAAAACCCGCACGCGCGCACACGCGCGCGCGCGCACGCACGTGCGTGCGCGCACACACAAACAAACACACACACACACACACACACACACACACACACACACACACACACACACACACACACACACATACACACACACAAAAGCCCTTCCGGTCCTATAGAATGGCACTTTTGAATTCCACTTTCATGCTGATAAGGTTATAGAGTGAACAATTTAGGTTGAATTTTCATGGTGGTGTCATGTCTTGGGTGAATCAGTAAAGGAGAATATGATTATGTTGAGAAAAGAAGTGGCCTGTACTGTACAGCCATAGTTGCTCTGTAGTTACATAATTGTTCTCATTTGAATTATCCCAGAAGACAGACAGAGAAAACAATTAACACCATGTGGACAGTTACAACAGAAATTATGGAGGTGGGAAGGTCTAGAGGCAGCTATGACAGATGGCCAGATACAGAGTCAGAAGGTAAAACTGTTCAGACTCACATCCAATTTTACGAGTGAATGGACTTGGTGATGAAAAGGATATATAAGAAACCCTATTTTCCATTTGGTGAGTAAAAGCTGAACCTGCTACGCACTTGTGTTGAAACAACAAGGTAGGCACAGAAAATATCATAACAGAACCTAACCACACATGAAATGCAATACTCAAATTTCCACTGTAATTCAATTTACAATTTCTGCGTAACTACCATTCTAAGCTACATGAACTGTTGTCTCTTACTTGCACCATAATGACAGGTGGTGGTATACTGCCACATGATGGGAAGTAGAAGTGAACGGTCTTATCACTGGTCACCTTCTCAGTCAGACCCTGTGCCACCATCTTGGCAAGCGTTTTTTCCTTGCTCTGAGCCTGTCGCGCAAGCTTCGCTGAGCCATGACCAAACCGTGCAATGTAGTTCTGTAACAGCAATTATATTAATACTGATGCATGCTAACATACGAACTGATTTCACCTTAAATTCTCCAGTACTGATGGTTAAAATTTTGAACACCTTAAAACACGAAAATTTACAAGTGAGACCTATGACGCAGAATCGGAACCATGAATGAAAGAAAACTTCATATCACTGAAGATTAATGATGTTTGCACATTAAATGAGAAATATCATTAGTTAACATGTATGGACTATTATACATCATGCTGTTTCAAATGCAGGCAAAGTTTATTACAGATGCATTCTTTTCAAACATGTTCTCCCACAGCATAAATAAACAAGAGGTGGAGGCCAGAAAGGCTATTGCAATTACAACCGGAAATATTAGAAACAAAATGTCTTTTCAACTGTTTGCAACAGATACCGAAAAATTTATTAAAAGCTCAGTGCTTGAATGAAAACTGCAGTTTCTATATTTCAAATGAATAATGGTTTAATAAATGTTTCAGGACTATCCATCCTCCTGTCCCACATTATTCTGAAGTCAACTCAAATTAAAACCAGAAAAGTTGTATGCAATTCATAATATGGGATAGCAATTTGAAGAAAATGCCATGGTGTCTTCTGGCTTGTGTCTGAAGCATGACAATACACGGTCTCATGCAGCCCGTCATACCATAAAACAGATTCAGGATTTTGTAAAACTGGAGGTGTTACCCCACCTGCCATATTCACCAGATTAGGTACTCAGTAATTTTCATCTCTTTTTGTCTCTAAATATGCTTTATGTGGATATCACTTTAGATCAGATGATGACTACAGGAGGTCATTCATCACTGTCTGGCACAGCAGCCAAAAAATGTCTTCTTCTAAGGAATTTGTGCCTCAGTGGAACATTGGAGGAGGTGTATTCTAATGTGGTGGGCACTACTATGAGGATTATGTCACTGTAGTGTATCAATTTTTGCAATAAATTGCTTCATATAATTCTGCATACGAATGACCCTTGTAGTACAGGTTTTCAACGACTATATTCTATAGTATTATGGTATTACAAATTACCTTCATATGAGATATCTGATCCTGCTCCCAATTGTACTGCTTCATCTGGTTTTCAAGCAGTTCCAAGCGAGTCCGTACAAATGCATCATAATTACCCTAAACAAAGAATTCAGTTCAGTTTCTGATATTCAAATAACTGTTACAAGTCATTACAATACAGAACAAAGAACATGCTTATTTCTTAAAATAAGAATAAAATCATCAGGCCTTGAAAAATGTTTGGTGCTAATTTTCATGCACTAGAATGGTCACATTACATGTTAAGGAGTGGGACCTAGTTGTCTGAGAGATACGGTCTCACTGCTCAGGCTCTTTTACACCTAACTGTTTAAACACTGACAGCAGTACTTCCTCCCACTGCTCTAAGGCCCCAGGCTCTTTAAAGTCCATCTGCTCTAGACTAAAAAATTCAAAAAGTAATCCACTTTGTCTCTAGAATGCAGCAGCTATCAAAGTACTTCCTCGCCACAAAATTCTAAGTAAAAAACAGACAAAATTTGAAATGCTGTGTGAGAACAAAACATTATGCTGAAAAGAGGGGATTAAGTTGTATCAGCAAGACCCAGTGCAAATTCCTTATGCATGCTTTCTGGTTCCATCAACTATGACAGAGGCAAAACTATGTGAATGTGAGAGAAACATGGCACTCACTGTGGTTCTGAGCCCACAATAACCCATACCCCCTTTTACAGTCATCACCACCACTGAATTAGAGAGTAACAATCTAGCTCACACAGGCCTTCAACATGAAAACTGACTGTACACAGGCAGAGGCCAAGAAGATAAAGAAGATAATAACTGAAGTCACAAGCCACATTATGAGATAACATATGGTTACAATGGTACTGAATAAATGTGGTGCCAATGAGGTAAAATGGTATTTCAGCAACTAATATTAGTCAAACAGTATTCCAGTAACTAACATTTGTCAAATAATATTCTAGCAACTAACATTTGTCAAAACCTGCCAATGACCAAACCAGGCCCTATAGTATCCCGTGATTCACAAGTTACTTCTGCAAGGTTCACCTGTAGAAACCTTCTGATGTTAATTTCTCCAGCCAAAAATGAGTAAGATGTGTATGGGTGTGTATATAAGTAATAATAAAAAATAACTGCATTCTTTACGATTTCCACTTAAATGAAATACAACATACTTACGGTGTAGTACTTGAGATGCTTCTTGTCGAGATGGATGATGTTGGTGCAGACACCATTCAGAAAGTCCTGTGAGTGCGATATGATCACCAATATTCGCTTATACCTAAAAGAACACTTTCATCAAACCACAACTCGTAACACAGAACAACCCTTATTAAGAAACATACAGTAGAATGAGCGGAAGAAGAGTTGATTTTAAGACCAAGGCAGAACACAGCTTCCTAAAGGGGAAACTGGAAGCACAGCTGAAAATAAAATTTCTATTATGGCAGTAGTTTAATGAACAGAGTGATAAAACTCTGACGTAATACCCCTTTATAACAGTATTAAAACGGTACGAAACATATATACAGCAAAATTAGTGAACATATATTACATTATGCATGAATTCTTAATTAAATGTTATAGCATTATACAGCACTGCATGCTGTCAGAATATCCTCTACTGTACGGAGATATACTGCGCTCAGTTTTACCAGTCTTGGCTTGCCAGTGAGAACAGAAATTTTCAGTAGGGTACACTGACTGGCATGTGAGCATTATTACACTTCTTTTACACATTAAATTACAGAATCTCCAAATAATTCAATTATTGAATTAAAAAGTAGATATCGACAATTACTTCATACAGAACAATAAATGACTCTCATGTTTTATGCATGTTACAGTACTGCAAAAAGACCTTATATATGGATCTCTATACCAAGGGTATTAAACTTAAGATTGATCAAAACCAGTGTACTTTTCTCCACACCTCTGACAAAGGAATAAGGCTGTAAATGTGGAGAATACCATGCCAATGTTGTGTTCAGCCAATACAAAGCTGTAGATCCCTGTGCTGGAAAATATATCCTAATATAAGAGTGGTGGAACAGGTCCTCCCATGTCAGAAACCATACTTCTTTACCACTGCAGGGGCAGGGAGAAAAGAGTGGACCATAACAAGGAGTAGTACCCACAATAACACATTACAAAATGACGAGATGTCATGCAAATTCATGAAATGTATTTTGATGTAAAACAATGAAAATACAAGCCCTAGTTATATTATATTAGGTTTTAAATGGTAATTATATTTATTAAGTTTTACTTACATAATACTTAGCATAAGAATTACATAAATTAATTCATAAGTTAAATATGAAGCAATACATACGTTTTTAATTCCTCTTCTAACCACACACAAGCATCTAAATCTAAGTGGTTGGTGGGTTCATCCAGCAATAGAAGATGAGGTGTTACATACAGAGCACGTGCCAGGGCAATACGCATGCGCCAACCCCCTGAAAACACATATGCTTCACATTCATTTAACCTGTAGACAAGACAGCCACGGACAACACATACAAACAATCCTATATTCCTGCCACATGAAAAACTACGACAGGCAATCAGGAAGATCTGATATAAGTATGAGCAGGACATGGACAATAAAATAAATAAGGGAACATTACATAACATAGTAGGATTTATTTACCCAATAAAAAAAAAATCTCAGGTTTTACAATCCATCAGATCCAGTAAAAGTTTTCTAGCTTGCCTTCCTCAATTCTGTTTCTGGCACCCCATATTGTGACATTTACAAAAAACAGAATGCAATTCTACACAACCTAATCACTGCAATTATACAAACAATTCAATTTATCCAGTATGGTCATCAAATAGCATTACATAACTTCTTGCAAGAGACCTGAATACAAGCTTTCAAGACAGATTCAGGGCTCAATTGTTTCAATGTCTGCGACACTTCTATTCCATTATAACACACCATGTATACCACCATCTACATGTAGGAGGTTCTAAATGAAACCCAGCAGCTTATTTATAGTTCCCAGCACCGCTTAACACACACAATCTGAGTTTTAACATTCACCTGAAAAGTCTTTAGTTTTCTTAGCCTGCATCGCCTTGGTAAATCCCAGACCATGAAGAATCCAGGCAGCACGTGCTTCTGCTGTGTCAGCACTGATGTCATCCAAACGCTCATATACATCCATTAACTGCTCCTGTGATTCTGTAAATGTATATTCAAATCAAGAACTAGAAACAAGCATGTTGAATGAAAAGAAGTCACATTTTCCTTAAAAACTGCATAACATACTACTACACAACGAAGGAGTGGTAAGGATACGTCTTAGGGAATTAGTTTGTAAGGAATGGAGGTGAATGGCACTGGCCCAGCATCATGTCCAATGGCAGGCCTTGGTATTGGCAATGATGTAACTCAGATACTAATACAGTCTGCCTATCACAGCACTGGCTATCATATTCAATAAGCAGAAATGCTGTCACATAATAGGGATGGTGGAAAGCAGTTATTTTTCTTCTTACTTCTTAGAAACATAACTTACATCAGCTATTTTATTTATTTATTTTCTTTGTCCTTACTGGGAGTCCCTGACTATGAAGAGAAATTTCAATCCTACACAGACATGTAGCACTGCTCCCCTAAATGCTGGTATTACTGCTGATATCTTCACACTGGTGATGTGTTGTAGACGTCATCTAAGTGTACTGCTTAAATTAATCTTTATTTTACAGTTTAGTTTTATATATTTGTTTCCTAATATACTTTACAATAAAAGCCAGTGAATTTTGGGCCAGGTTTTATAAAGTTGTATATAAAACTGAAAAAACAAAAAAGACTAATTTCTTCTCAAGATCCATTCTTTGGATCTTGAGAAGAAATTAGTCTTCTTTTGTTTTTCAGTTTTATATACAACTTTACAAAACGTGGCCCAAAATTCACTGGCTTTTATTGTAAAGTATATTAGGAAACAAATATATAAAACACTAAACTGTAAAATAAAGATTAATTTAAACAATACACTTAGATCACTTAGTCTGCAATACATCACCAGTGTGAAGATTATAAATATACTGTATTACTATCTTTATTCTTTCACCATGCATGTTGCTATCATACATTATTTAAAACCCAACTCATGCACTGTAATTTAAAATACACGTTAAAAACACAATCACTCCTCTAAAACATTAGAATGTCTGTGTCCGTTGTTCTACCCTACACAGTGTGATATTTGCTGTTGGTTGGTTTTCTGTATACATTAAGTTCCATGTTGTTTATATTTCTGTGGATTGTTAGGTCCAAGTAATTTATTGCCTTATTTACTTCCATTGTTGCATTGAATTCACAATCCAATACACATCTAATCATCCATGGGACCACAAAAGAGCGGCATTCACACATTACATAAACAGAGCATTAACACTACCTATAACAGAGCAGGCAAGGACACAGGAATGGCAGAACATATGTAACATAGCCCAACAAAATGGATTCCCTAAAAAAGTAATACAGAACATAAAAGAGCAAGAAATAGCAAAACTAAACAAAAGACCAAAAAAAGAAAACGAAGAACAAACAGAACACACAAGCAACAAAACATAGGTAACATTCACCTACCACAGCCCCCTAATAAGGAAGGTAACCAATCTATTCAAAAACACAGAAATCAGCATAGCATTTAGGGCCAGCAATACCATATATCAGCAACTAGTGCAAAAAATTGGCAACAAAAACCCAAGTGGGATATATGAAATAAAATGTAATACATGTGGAATGAATTACGTAGGACAGTCTGGTAGACCAATCACAACAAGGCACAAGGAACACATAAGGTACATAAAAAATAATAACCCAGCATCAGCATATGCTGTACACATACTGAACAATAGGCATGAATATGGAACCACAGAAAACACACTGCAATTAATAAAACCACGTAGAAAAAGCAGCAAAATGAACCACTGGGAGAACATGTATATTCAAATCTACCGCCAAAACAGTAAACTAATAGAAGAACAGCAGGTCAGTGAAATAAACCCGTTATTCAAGCACGCGCAGCCACCCCACACATTAAGAGACAGTACACAACAAGACAGGCAGCAGGGAGGTAAACACAACAACAACACATAAGTAAGCTCGCACAGCATAAACCATACCCACCAAGTCTTTCTAATTACCATAATTGCGGTATTACAGTGAGATATTTAACAGATCTAAATAGGTTATAGCGGCACACTGGTTATGGTTAAACATTATATTTACAGAAAGTACAGCCACATGCCCAGATAAAGTTGTGACGAAGACCACAAGGCGGAGGGTAGCATTGCAACAGGAACAACCCCTGAGGATGGTCAAGGATAGTGACCGAAACATGTAGGGTAGAACAACGGACACAGAC
>Ga0268261_10001115_pt1 | contig 18102 bp, 33 predicted proteins | sample TergutNc150P1_FD_190353 | JGI IMG/M metagenome (GOLD analysis project Ga0268261, IMG submission 190353) | Nasutitermes corniger P1 segment gut microbial community from laboratory colony in Florida, USA - Nc150 P1 (SPAdes) (version 2) | ecosystem: Host-associated > Arthropoda: Insects >...
CAGTGTTGTGCAGTGTTGTGTTCTGTTGTGCAGTGTTGTGCAGTGTTATGTTGTGCAGTGTTATGTTGTGCAGTGTTGTGGAGTGTTGTGCAGTGTTGTGCAGTGTTGTATTGTGCAGTGTTGTGCAGTGTTGTGTTGTGCAGTGTTGTGCAGTGTTATGTTGGGCAGTGTTGAGCAGTGTTGTGCAGTGTTGTGTAGTGTTGTGTTTTGCAGTTTTGTGAAGTGTTGTGCAGTGTTGTGTTATGCAGTGTTGTACAGTGTTGTGCAGTGTTGTGCAGTGTTGCGCAGAGTTGTGTTGTGCAGTATTGTGGAGTGTTGTGCAGTGTTGTGTTGTGCAGTGTTGTGCAGTGTTGTGTTGTGCAGTGTTGTGTTGTGCAGTGTTGTGCAGTGATGTGCAGTGTTGTGTTGTGCAGTGTTGTGCAGTGTTGTGCAGTGTTGTGCAGTGTTGTGCAGTGTTGTGCAGTGTTGTGTTGTACAGTGTTGTGCAGTGTTTTGCAGTGTTGTGTTGTGCAGTGTTGTGCAGAGTTGTGCAGTGCTGTGCAGTGTTGTGTTGCGCAGTGATGTGTTGCGCAGTGTTGTGCAGGGTTGTGCATTCTTGTGCTGTGTTGTGTAGTATTGTGCAGTGTTGTTCAGCGTTGTGCAGTGTTGTGCAGTGAAGTGCAGTGTTCTGCAGTGTTGCGCAGTGTTGTGCAGTGTTGTGCAGAATTGTGCATTGTTGTGCAGTGTTGTGCAATGTTGTGCAGTGTCGTGCAGTACTGTGTTGTGCAGTGTTGTTCAGTGTCGTGCAGTGTTGTGTAGTGTTGTGCAGTGATGTGCAGTGTTGTGATGTGCAGGGTTGGGCAGTGTTGAGAAGTGTTGTGTTGTGCAGTGTTGTGCAGTGTTGTGTTGTGTAGTGTTGTGCAGTGTTGTGCAGTGTTGTGCAGTGTTGTGTTGTTCAGTGTTGTGCAGGGTTGTGTTGTGAAGTTTTGTGCATTTTTGTGCAATGTTGTGCAGTGTTGTGCATTGTTGTGCAGTATTGTGTAGTGTTGTGTTGAGCAGTGTTGAGAAGTGTTGCGCAGTGTTGTGCAGTGTTGTCAGTGTTGTGCTGTGTTGTGCAGTGTTGTACGGTGTAGTGCATTGTTGTATTGTGCAGTGTTGTGCAGTGTTGTGCAGTGCTGTGCAGTGTTGTGCAGTGTTGTACTGTGTAGTGCAGTGTTGTGTTTTGCAGTGTTGTGCAGTGTTTGCAGCGTTGTGAAGTGTTGTGCAGTGCTGTGTTGTGCATTGATGTGCAGTGTTGTAAAGTGTTGTGTAGTGTTGTGCAGTGATGTGCTGTGTTGTGATGTGCAGTGTTGTGCAGAGTTGTGCAGTGTTGTGTTGTGCAGTGTTGTGTTGTGGAGTGTTGTGCAGTGTTTTTTGTGCATTGTTGTACAGTGTTGTGCAGAGTTGTGTTGTGCAGTGTTGTGTTGTGCAGTGTTGTGCAGTGTTGTGCAGTGTTGTGTTGTGCAGTGTTGTACAGTGTTGTGCAGTGTTGCGCAGTGTTGTGCAGTCTTGTGCAGTGTTGTGCAATGTTGTGTAGTTATGTGCAATGTTGTGCAGTTTTGTGTTGTTCAGTGTTGTGTTGTGCAGTGTTGTGCAGTTTTGTGCATTGTTTTGCAGTTTTGTGCAGTGTTGTGAAGTAATGTGAAGTATTGTGCAGGGTTGTGCAGTATTGTTATGTGTTGTGCAGAGTTGTGTTGTGCAGTGTTGTGCAGTGTTGTGTTGCGCAGTGTTGTGCAGGGTTGTGCAGTGTAGTGCAGAGTTGTGCAGTGAGATGCAGTGTTGTGCAGTGTTGTGTTGTGTTCTGAAGGGTTGCGCAGTGTTGTGCAGTGTTTTGCAGTGTTGTGTTGTGTTGCGCAGTGTTGTGCAGTGTTGTGTTGTGCAGTGTTGTGCAGTGCAGTGTTGTGCAGTGTTGCGCAGTGTTGTGCAGTGTTGTGCAGTGTTGTGCAGTGTTATGTAGTGTTGTGCAGTGTTGTGCAGTGTTGTTTTGTGTTGTGCAGTGTTGTGCTTTGTTGTAAAGTGTTGTTCACTGTTTTGCAGTGTTGTGCAGTGTTGTGTAGTGTTGTGCGGTGTTGTATTTTGTTGTGCAGTGTTGTGCAATGTTGTGCAGTGTTGTGTTGTGCAATGTTGTGCAGTGCTGTGCATTGTTGTGTTGTGCAGTGTTGTGCAGTGTTGTGCAGTGTTATGCAGTGTTATGCAGTGCTGTGCAGTGCTGTGAGGTGTTGTGAAGTGTGGTGCAGTGTTGTGTTGTGTTGTGCAGGGTTGTGCAGGGTTGTGCACTGTTGTGCAGTGTTGTACAGTGTTGTGAAGTGTTTTGTTGTGTTGTGCAGTGTTGTGCAGTGTGGTGCAATGTTGTGCAGTGTTGTGCAGTGTTGTGTTGTGCAGTGTTGTGCTGTGTTGTGTTGTGAAATGTTGTGCAGTGCTGTGCAGTGTTGTGCTGTGTTATGCAGTGTTGTTCATTGCTGTGCAGTGTTGTGCAGTGTTGTGTTGTGTAATGTTGTGCAGTGTTGAGTTGCGCAGTGTTTTGCAGTGTTGTGATGTGTTGTGAAGTGTTGTACAGTGTTGTGTTGTGCAGCGTTGTGCAGTGCAGTGTTGTGCAGTGTTGCGAAGTGTTGTGGAGTGTTGTGCAGTGTTGTGCAGTGTTGTGTAGTGTTGTGCAGTGTTGTGCAGTGTTGTGTTGTGTTGTGCAGTGTTGTGCTCTGTTTTATAGTGTTGTGCACTGTTTTGCATTGTTGTGCAGTGTTGTGTAGTGTTGTGCAGTGTTGTATTTTGTTGTGCAGTGTTGTGCAACGTTGTGCAGTGTTGTGCAGTGTTGTGTTGTGCAGTGTTGTGCAGTGCTGTGCATTGTTGTGTTGTGCAGTGTTGTGCAGTGTTGTGCAGTGTTATGCAGTGTTATGCAGTGCTGTGCAGTGCTGTGAGGTGTTGTGAAGTGTGGTGCAGGGTTGTGTTGTGTTGTGCAGGGTTGTGCAGCGTTGTGCAAGGTTGTGCAGGGTTTTACAGTGTTGTGAAGTGTTTTGTTGTGTTGTGCAGTGTTGTGCAGTGTGGTGCAGTGTTGTGCAGTGTTGTGCAGTGTTGTGTTGTGCAGTGTTGTGCAGTGTTGTGTTGTGAAAAGTTGTGCAGTGCTGTTCAGTGTTGTGCTGTGTTATGCAGTGTCGTTCATTGTTGTGCAGTGTTGTGCAGTGTTGTGTTGTGTAATGTTGTACAGTGTTGAGTTGTGCAGTGTTTTGCAGTGTTGTGATGTGTTGTGAAGTGTTGTGCAGTGCTGTACATTGTTGTGCAGTGTTGTGTTCTGCAGTGTTGTTGAGTGTTGTGCCGTGTTGTGCAGTATTTTGCAGTGTTGTGCAGTGTTGTGCAGTGTTCTGCCGTGTTGCGCAGTGTTGTGCAGTGTTGTGCAGAATTGTGCAGTGTTGTGCAGTGCAGTGTTGTGCAGTGCAGTGTTGTGCAGTGTTGTGCAGTGTCGTGCAGTGAATTGTAGTGTTGTCCAGTGATGTTCAGTTTTGTGATTTGCAGTGTTGTGGAGTGTTTTGCAGTGTTGTGTTATGCAGTGTTGTGCATTGTTGTGTCGTGCAGTGTTGTGCAGTGTTGTGCAGTTTTGTGTTGTGCAGTGTTGTGCAGTGTTGTTTTGTGCAGTGTTGTGTTATGCAGTGTTTTGAAGTGTTGTGCAGTGTTGTGCAGTGTTGTGGAGTGTTGTGCAGTGTTGTGCATTGTTGTGCTGTGCTGTGTAGTGTTGTGCATTGTGTTGTGCAGTGTTGGGCAGTGTTGTGCAGTGTTGTGCAGTGTTGTATTGTGCAATGTTTTGCAGTGTTGTGCAATGCTGTGCAGTGTTGTGCAGTGTTGTGCTATGTTGTGCATTGTTATGTTTTGCAGTGTTGTGCATTGTTGTGAAGTGTTGTGTTGTGCAGTGTCTTGCAGTGATGTGCAGTGTTGTGCAGATTTTGCAGTGTTGTGCATTGTTGTGCAGTGTTGTAATGTGTTGTGTAGTGTTGTGCAATGACGTGCTGTGTTGTGATGTTCAGTGTAGTGCAGTGTTGTGAATTGTTGTGTTTTGCAGTGTTGTGTTGTGCAGTGTTGTGCAGTGTAGTGTTGTGAAGAGTTGTGCAGTGTTGTGCAGAGTTGTGTTGTGCAGTGTTGTGTTGTGCAGTGTTTTTCAGTGTTGTGGAGTGTTGTGCAGTTTTGTGCAGCGTTGCGCATTGTTTTGCAGTTTTGTGCAATGTTGTGCAATGTTGTGTAGTGTTGTGCAGTGTTGTGCAGTTTTGTATTGTGCAGTGTTGTGTTGTGCAATGTTGTGCAGTTTTGTGCATTGTTGTGCAGTGTTGTGAAGTGTTGTACAGTGATGTGCAGTGTTGTGCAGTTTTGTGAAGTGTTGAGGTATGTTGTGCAGTGTTGTGTTGTGCAGTGTTTGGCAGTGTTGTGCAGTGTTTTGCAGTTTTATGCAGTGTTGTACAGTGTTGTACAGAGTTGTGCAATGTTGCGCTTTGCAGTGTTGTTCATTGTTGTGCAGTGTTGTGCAGTTTTCTGCAGTTTTGCGCAGTGTTGTGCAGTGTTGTGCAGAATTGTGCAATGTTGTGCAGTGTCGTGCAGCGTTGAGCAGTGTTGTGCAGTCCTGTGTTGTGCATTGTTGTTCAGTGTCGTGCAGTGTTGTGTAGTGTTGTGCAGTGATGTGCAGTGTTGTGTTGTGCAGTGTTGTGCAGTGTTGAGTAGTGTTGTTTTGTGAAGTGTGGTGTTGTGTAGTGTTGTGCAGTGTTGTGCAGGGTTGTGTTGAGAAGTTTTGTGAAGGTTTGTGCAGTGTTGTGCAGTGTTTTCTTGTGCAGTTTTGTGCAGTGTTGTGCATTGTTGTGCAGTATTGTGTAGTATTGTGTTGAGCAGCGTTGTGCAGTGTTGCGCAGTGTTGTGCAGAGTTGTGCTTTGTTGTGCTGTGTTGTGCAGTGTTGTGCGGTGTAGTGCAGTGTTGAATTGTGCAGTGTTGTGCAGTACTGTCCAGTGTTGTGCATTGTTGTACTGTGTTGTGCAGTGTTGTGCAGTGTTTGCAGCGTTGTGAAGTGTTGTTGAATGCTGTGTTGTGCATTGTTGTGCAGTGTTGTAAAGTGGTGTGTAGTGTTGTGCAGTGATGTGCTGTGTTGTGAGATGCAGATTTGTGCAGTGTTGTGTTGTGCAGTGTTGTGTTTTGGAGTGTTGTGCAGTGTTGTGCAGTGTTGTGCAGTGTTTTGTTGTGCATTGTTGTACAGTGTTGTGCAGAGTTGTGTTGTGCAGTGTTGTGCAGTGTTGTGCAGTGTTGTTTAGTGTTGTGTTGTGCAGTGTTGTGTAGTGTTGCGCAGTTTTTTGCAGTATTGTGCAGTGTTGTGCAATATTGTGCAGTTTTGTGTAGTTTTGTGTTGTTCAGTGTTGTGCTGTGCAGTGTTGTGCAGTTTTTTGCATTGTTGCGCAGTGTTGTGCTGTGTTGTGCAGAATTGTGCAGTGTTGTGCAGTGTTGTGCAGTGTCGTGCATTGTTGTGCATTGTTGTGCAGTGTTGTGCAGTGCTGTGTTGTGCAGTGTTGTGCAGTGTCGTGCAGTGTTGTGTAGTGTTGTGCAGTGATATGCAATGTTGTGATTTGCACTGTTGTGCAGTGTTCTGCAGTTTTGTGTTGTGCAGTGTTGTGTTGTGCAGTGTTGTGCTTTTTTGTGTTGTGCAGTGTTGTGCAGTGTTGTGCAATGTAGTGCATTGTTGTGCTTTGCTGTGCAGTGTTGTGCATTGCGTTGTGCAGTGTTGTGTAGTGTTGTATTGTGCAGTGTTGTGAAGTGTTGTGCAACGCTGTGCAGTGTTGTGCAGTGTTGTGCTGTGTTGTGCAGTGTTATGTTTTGCAGTGTTGTGCATTGTTGTGAAGTGTTGTGTTGTACAGTGTTGTGCAGTGTTGTGCAGTGTTGTGCAGTGTTTGCAGTGGTGTGCACTGTTGTGCAGTGCTGAGTTGTGCAGTGTTGTGCATTGTTGTAAATTGTTGTGTAGTGTTGTGCAGTGACGTGCTGTGTTGTGATGTGCAGTGTTGTACAGTGTTGTGCAGTGTTGTGTTGTGCAGTTTTATGCAGTGTTGTGCAGTGTTGTTTTGTGAGGTGTTTTGCAATCTTGTGCAGAATTTTGTTGTGCAGTGTTGTGTTGTGCAGTGTTTTGCAGTGTTGTGGAGTGTTGTGCAGTGTTGTGCGGTGTTTTGTTGTGCAGTGTTGTGTTGTGCAGTGTTTTGCAGTGTTGTGCAGTGCTGTGCCGTGTTATGATTTGTTGTACAGTGTTGTGCAGTGTTTTACAGTGTTGTGCAGTTTTGTGTTCTGCAGTGTTGTGTTGTGCAGTGTTGTGCAGTGTTGAGCAGTGTTGTATTGTGCAGTGTTGTACAGTGTTGTGCAGTGTTGTGCGGTGTTGTGCAGTGTTGTGTTTTGCAGTTTTGTGCTAGGTTGTACAGTTTTGTGCATTATTTTGCAGTTTTGTGCATTGTTGTGCTGTGTTGTGCAGTGTTGTGCAGTGTTGTGCAGTATTGGGAAGTGTTTTGCGTTGTTGTGTTGTGTTGTGTTGTGTTGTGCAGTGTTGTGCATTGCATAGTTGTGCATTGTTGAGCAGTGTTGTGCTGTGATGCGCATTGTTGTGGAGTGTTGTGTTTTGCAGTGTCGTGTAGTTTATTCAGTGTTGTTTTATGCAGTGTTGTGCAGTGTTGTGCAGTGTTGTGTTGTGCAGTGTTGTGTAGTTCAGTGTTGTGTAGTGTTGTGTTGTGTAGTGTTGTGCAATGTTGTGGATTGTTTTGCAGTGTTGTGTTGTGCCGTGTTGTGCAGTATTGTGCAGTGTTGTGAAGTGTTTTGCATTGTTGGGCAGTGTTGTGCAGTGGTCTGCAGTGTTTTGTTTTGGAGTGTTGTGCAATGTTGTGCAGTGTCGAGTTGTGCAGTGTTGTTCAGTGTTGTGCATTGTTGTGGGGTGTTGTGTTGTGCAGTTTTGTGCAGTTTTATGCAGTTTTGTGCAGTGTTGTGCTGTGTTGTGCTGTGTTGTGCAGTGTTGTGAAGTGTTGTCCAGTGTTGTGCAGGGTTGTTCAGTGTTGTGTTGTGCAGTGTTGTGCAGTGTTGTGCAGAGTTGGTCATTGTTGTGCATGTTTGTGCAGTGTTGTGCAGTGTTATGCAGTGTTTTGCTGTGTTTTGCTGTGTTGTGCAGTGTTGTGCAGTATTGTGTTGTGCGGTTTTGTGAAAGTTTGTGCAGTTTTGTGTTGTGCAGTGTTGTGCAGTGTTGTGCACTGTAGTGCAATTATGTGCAGTTTTGTGCATTGTTGTGTTGTGCGGTGTTGTGCAGTGTTGTGTAGTTTTGTTTTATGTTGTGCAGTGTTGTGCAGTGTGGTGAAGTGTTGTTCATTGTTGTGCAGCGTTGTGTTGTGCAATGGTGTGCAGTGTTGTGTTGTGCAGAGTTTTGCAGTGTTGTGCAGTGTTGTGCAGTGCTGTACGCTGTTGTGCAATGTTGTGTTGTGCAGTGTTGATCAATGTTTTGCAGTGTTGCGCAGTGTTGTGCAGTGTTCTGCAGTTTTGTACAATGTTCTGCAGTGTTGTGCAGTGTTCTGCATTGTTGTGCAGTCTTGTACAGAATTGTGCTTTTTTTGCAGTTTTGTGCAGTGTTGTGTAGTGTTGTGCATTGCTGTGTTGTGCAGTGTTGTGCAGTGTTTTGCATCATGTGCAATATTGTAATGTGCAGTGTTGTGCATTGTTGTGCAGTGTTGTGTTGTGCAGTATTGTGCAGTTTTGTTTTGTGCAGTGTTGTGCAGTGTTGTGATGTGCAGTGTTGTGCACTGTTTTTTGCAGTGTTGTGTTGTGCAGAGTTGTGCAGTGTTGTGTTATGCATTGTTTTGCAGTGTTGTGCAATGTTGTGCATTGTTGTGCAGTGTTGCGCAGTGTTGTGTTGTGCATTGTTTTGCAGTGTTGTGCAATGTTGTGCAGTGTTGTGCAGTGTTTTGCAGTTTTGTGCTGTGTTTTGCAGTGTTTTGCAGTGTTGTGCATTGTTGTATTGTGCAGTGTTGTGCAGTGTTGTGAAGTGCTGTGCAGCGTTGTGAAGTTTTGTGCTGTCTTGTGCAGTTTTGTGTTTTGCAATGTTGTGCAGTGTTGTGCAGTGTTGTTTTGTGCAGTGTTGTGCAGTGTTGTGCAGTGTTGTGCAATGTTGTGCAGTGTTGTGCAGTGTTGTGCAGTTTTTGCAGATTTGTTCAGTGTTGTGCAGTGCTTTGTTGTGCAGTGTTTTACAGTGTTGTGTATTGTTGTGCAGTGTTGTGCTGTGGTGTGATGTGCAGTGTTGTGCAGTGTTGTGCAGTGTTGTGTTATGCTTTGTTGTGCAGGGTTGTGCAGTGTTGTGTTGTGCTTTGTTGTGCAGGGTTGTGCAGTATTGTGTTGTGCAGTGTTGTGTTGTGCATTGTTTTGCAGTGTTGTGCAGTGTTCTGCAGTGTTGTGCAGTGTTGTGCTGTACAGTGTTGTGGAGTGTTTGCGCAGTGTTGTGCAGTTTTGTGCAGTAATGTGCAATGTTGTGCAATGTTGTGAAGTTTTGTGCAGTTTTGTTGTGTGCAGTGTTGTGTTGTGTGTTGTGAAATTTTGCGCATTGTTGTGCACTGTTGTGCAGTGTTGTGCAGTGATGTGCAGTGTTGTGAGATGTTGCGCAGTGTTGTGTTGTGCAGTGGTTTGTTGCGCAGTGTTGTGCAGTGTTGTGCAGTGTTGTGCAGTGTTATGTAGTGTAGTGTTGTGCACTGTTGTGAAGTGTTTTTGCAGTGTTGTGCAGTGTTGTGCACTGTTGTGTTTTGTTGTGCAGTGTTGTGCAGTGTTGTGCAATGTCGTGCAGTGTTGTGCATTGTTGTGCAGTGTTATGTTGCGCAGTGTTGTACAGTGTTTTGCAGTGTTGTGCAGTGTTGTATTGTGCAGTGTTGTGCAGTGTTGTGCAGTTTTGTGTTGTGCAGTGTCTTGCAGTGATGTGTTGTGGAATGTTGTGCAGTGTTGGGCAGTGTTGTACAGTGCTATGTTGTGCAATGTTGTGCAGTGTTTTGCAGTGTTTTGCAGTGTTGTGTTGTGCAATGTTGTGCAGTGTTGTGCAGTATTGTACAGTGCTGTGTTGTGCATTGTTGTGCTGTGTTGTGCGGTGTTTTGCAGTGTTGTACAGTGTTGTGTTGTGCAGTTCTTTCTAGTGTTGTGCATTGTTGTATACTATTGTGCATTGTTGTGAAATGGTGTCCAGGGTTGTTTTGTGCAGTTTTGTGCAGTGTTGTGTTGTGCAGTGTTGTGCCGTGTTGTGTTGTGCAGTGTTGTGTTGTGAAATGTCGTGCAGTGCTGTGCAGTGTTGTGCCGTGTTGTGCAGTGTTGTGCAGTGTTTTACCGTGTTGTGCAGTGTTGTATAGTGTTGTGCAGTGGTGTACAGTGCTGTGCAGTTTTATGCAATGTTGTGTTGTGCAGTGTTGTGCAGTGTTTTGCAGTGTTTTGCAGTGTTGTGTTGTGCAGTTTTGTGCAGTATTGTGTTGTTCAGTGTTGTGCAGTGTTATGAAGTGCTGTCTTGTGTAGTGTTGAGCAGTGTTGTGTTGTGCAGTGTTGTGCAGTGTTCTGCAGTGTTTTGTTGTGCAGTGTTGTGCAGTGTTGTGTTGTGCGTTTTTGTGCGGTTTGGTGTTTTGCAGTGTTGTTTTGTGCAGTTATGTGCGGTGTTTTGTGTTGCAGTGTTGTGCAGTGTAGTGCAGAGTTGTGTTCTGCAGTGTTCGGTTGTTCAGTGTTGTGTTGTGCAATGTTGTGCAGTGTTGTGCATAGTTGTGTATTGCAGTGTTTTGCAGTGTTGTGCACTTTTGCTCTGTGTTGATGTTGTTTTGTGCAATGTTGTTTTGTGCAATGTTGTGTTGTGCAGTGTTTTGAAGTTTTGTTCATTTTTGTGTTGTGGAGTGTTTTGCACTGTTGTATTGTGCAGTGTTGTGCAGTGTTGTGTAGTGCAATGTTTTGCAGTGTTGTGCAGTGTTGCGCAGTGTTGTGTTGTGCAGTGTTTTGCTGTGTTGTGCATTGTAGTGCATTGTTGTGCAGTGTTGTGTTGTGCTGTGTTGTGCAGTGTTGTGCAGTTTTGTGTTGTGTTGTGCAGTGTTGTGGAATGTTGTGGAGTGTTGTGTTGTGCAGTGTTGTTCATTGTTGTGTTGAGAGTGTTGTGCAATGTTGTGCATTGTTATGCATTATTGTGCAGTATTGTGAAGTGTTGTGCAGTGTTGTGCAATGTTTTGCAGTGTTGTGTTTACAATGTCGTGCAGTGTGGTTTTGTGCAATACTGTGCATTGTTGTGTTATCAGTGTTATGCTGTTTTGTTCACTGTATTTCAGTGTTTTGTTGTGCCGTGTTGTGCAGTGTTGTGTTGTGTAGAGTTGTGAAATATTGCGTTGTGGAGTGTTGTGCAGTTTTGTGCTGTACAGTGTTGTGCAGTGTTGTCTTTTGCAGTGTTGTGCACTGTTGTGCAGTGTTGTTTTCTGTAGTATTGTGCAGTTTTGTGTTGAGCAGTTTTGTGTTGTGCAGTGTTGTGTTGTGCAGTGTTGTGCAGTGTTTTACAGTGTTGTGTTGTGCACTGTTGTGCAGTGTTGTGTTGTGGAGTGTTGTGCTGTGTTTTGTTTTGCAGTGTTGTGCAGTGTTTTGTTGTGAATTGTTGTGTTTTGCAGTTTTGTGTAGTGTTGTTCTGTGCAGTGTTGTGCAGTTTTATGTTGTGGAGTGTTGTGCAATGTTGTGTTATGCAGTGTTGTGCAGTGTTGTGTTTTCAGTGTTGTGCTGTGTTGTGTTGTGCAGTTTTGTGCAGTGTTGTTCAGTGTCGTGTTTTGCGGTGTTGTGAAGTGTTGTGCAGTGTTGTGTTGTAATGTTTTGTGGAGTGTTATGTTGTACAATGTTGTGCAGTGTACTGTTTTGCAATGTTTTGCAGTGTTGTGATGTGTTGTTCAGTGTTGTGTTGTGCAGTGTTGTGCAATGTTTTGTTGTGGAGTGTTGTGCAGTGTTTTGCAGTGTTGTGTTGTGCAGTGTTATGCAGTGTTTTTAAGTGTTTTGTTGTGCATTGTTGTGCAGTGTTGTGTTGTGCAGTGTTGTGCAGTGGTGTGTAGTGTTGTGCAATGTTGTGCAGTGTTGTGCAATGTTGTGCAGTGTTGAGGAGTGTTGTGCAGTGTTATGCAGTATTGTGTTTTGCAGTGTTGTGTCATGTTGTGCAGTGTTGTGCAGTGTTGGTCAATATTGTGCAGTGTTGTGCAGTGTTGTGTTGTGGAGTACTGTGCAGTGTTGTGTTATGCGTTTTTGTGCACTGTTGTGCAGTGGAATGTTGTGTTGTGCAGTGTTTTGCAGTGTGATGCAGTGTTTTGCTGTATTGTGCTCTGTTGTGCAGTGTTGTGAGGTGTTGTGAGGTGTATTGCAGTGTTGGGTTGTGCAATGTTGTGTAGATTTGAGCTGTGTGTTACAGTGTTGTGCAGTGTTGTGCACTGTTGTGCTGTGTTGTGCAATGTTGCTCAGGGTTATGCATTATTGTGCTGTGTTTTGCTGGTTTGTTTAGTATTGTGCAGTGTTGTGCACTGTTTTGCAGTGTTTTTCAGTGTTTAGCAGTGTTGTGTTGTGCAGTGTTGTGTAGTGTTGTGTTTTGCATTGTTGTGGTGTGTCTTGCAGTGTTGTGCACTGTCGTGCATTGTTGTGCATTGTTGTGCAGTGTTGTGTTTTGCAGTGTTGTTCAGTGATGTGCAGTGTTGTGTTGTGCAGTGTTGCGCATTGTTGTGCAGTGTTGTGCAATTTTGTGCAATGTTGTGCAGTGTTGTGCAGAGTTTTGTTGTGCAGTGTTGCGCAGTGTTGTGCAGTGTTGTGTAGTGTTGTGATATGCAGTGTTGAGCAGTGTTGTGCAGTGTTGTGCAGTGTTGTGCAGTTTTGTGCAATGTTTTCCAGTGTTATGCGTTTTTTGTTGTGCAGTGTTTTGCAGTGTTGTGCAGTGTTGTGTTGTGCAGTATTGTACGGTGTTGTGCAGTGTTGTGCAATGTTGTGCATTGTTGTGCAGTTTTGCGTTGTGCAGTGTTGTTCATTATTGTGCAGTGTTTTCATTGTTGTGCACTTTTGCGTTGTGCAGTGTTGTGCAGTTTTGTGCAGTTTTGTGTTGTGCATTGTTGATCACTGACGTGCAGTGTTGTGTTGTGCAGTGTTGTTCATTTTTTTGCAGTGTTGTGCGATGTTTTGCATTGCTATGTTTTGTTTTGCAGTGTTTTGCAGTGTTGTGCAGTGATGTGCATTGTTGTGCAGTGTTGTGTTGTGAAGTGTTATGTTTTGCAGTGTTGTGCAGTGTTGTGTTGTGCAATCTTGTTCAGTTTTGTTCCGTGTTGTGCAGTGCTGTACAGTGTTGTGCAGTGTTGTGTTGTGCAGTATTGTGTTGTACAGTGTTGTGCAATATAGTGCAGTGTTGTGCAGTGTTGTGCAATGTTGTGCAGTGTTGTGCAGTTCAGTGTAGTGTTGTGCAGTGTTGTGCAGTTCAGTGTAGTGTTGTGCAGTGTTGTGCATAATTGTGCATTGTTGTGCAGTTTTGCGTTGTGCAGTGTTGTGCAGTCTTTTGTAGTGTTTTTCAGCGTTGTGCAATGTTGTGCAGTATTGTGCAATGTTGTGCAATATTGTGCAGTGGTGTGCATTGTTGTGTTGTGCAATGTTGTGCAGTGTTGTGTTGTGCAGTGTTGTGCAGTGTTGCGCAGTGTTGTGTTGTGCAGTGTTTTATAGTAATATCTAGTGTTGTGGAGTGTTGTGTTGTGCAGTGTTTTGCAGTTTTGTGTTGGGCAGTGTTGTGCAGTGTTGTGCTGTGTTGCGCTGTATTGTGCAGTGTTGTACATTGTTATGCAATGTAGTGCAGTGTTGTTGTTCAGTGTTTTGCAGTGTTGTGGATTGTTGTGTAGTGTTGTGCAGTGATGTGCAGTGTTTTGCAGCGTTCTGCAGTGTTGAGCAGTGTTGTGTTGTGCAGTGTTGTGTTGTGCAGTGTTTTGCCTTGTTTTGCAGTGTTGTGCAATGTTGTGTTTTGAATTTTTGTGTTGTTCTATGTTGTGCAATATTATGCATTGTTGTGTTGTCCAGTGTTGTGCAGTGTTGTGCAGTGCCGCGTTGTGCAGTGTTGTACATTTTTGTGCGTTGTTGTGCAATTTTGTGTTGTGCAGTTTTGTGCAGTGTTGTGCAGTGTTGTGCAATGTTGTGCATTGTTGTGATGTGTTGTGCAGTGTTGTGTAATGATGTGCAGTGTTGTGCAGTGTTGTGTTGTGCAGTGTTTTGCATAGTTTTGTAGTTTTGTGCAGTGTTGTCTTGTGCAGTGTTGTGCAGTGTTGTGCAGTGTTGTGTAGTGCAATGTTGTGCAGTGCAGTGTTGTGCAGTGTTTTTCAGTGCAGCGTTGTGTTTTGATATGTTGTGCATTGCTATGCATTGTTGTGCAATTTTGCTGTTTGCAGTGTTGTTCAGTGTTGTGCAGTATTGTGCAATGTCGTGCTGTGTTGTGCAGTGTAGTGCAGTGTATTGTTGTGCAGTTTTGTGCAATGTTGTGCATCGTTTTGCGGTGTTGTGCGGTGCAGTGTTGTGCATTTTTGTGCATTGTTGTGTTTTGCACTTCTGTACAGTTTTGTGCATTGTTGTGCAGTGTTGTGCAGTGTTGTGTTTTGCTGTGTTGTGCAGTGTTGTGCAGTGCTGTTTAGTGGTGTGCTGTGTTGTGCTTTGTTGTGGAGTGTTGTTCTGTGTTATGCCGTGTTGTGCATTTTTGTGCATTGTTGTGTTGTGCAGTGTTGTGGAATGTTGTTCTGTGTTGTGGAGTGTTGTGTAGTGCTTTGCATTGTTGTGTAGTGTTGTGCAGTGTTGTGTTGTGCAGTGTTGTTCAGTGTTGTGTAGTGTTGTATTGTGCAGTGTTGTGCAGTTTTATATTGTGCATTGTTGTATTGTTTAGTGTTGTATTGTGCAGTGTTTTGCAGTGTTGTGTTGTGCAATTTTGTGCAGTGTTGTGCAGTGTTGTGCAGTGTTGTGCAGTGTTGTGCAGTGTTGTGCATTTTTGTGCAGTGTTGTGTTTGGCAGTGTTTTGCAGTTTTGTGCATTTTTGTGCGGTGTTGTGCAGTGTTTTGCAGTGTTGTGCAATTTCGGACTGTATTCATGTGAAATACCAACTATTCTTTTCAGATTTTAACAAAAATTAAATTTTATCGAAAAAGGTTTCGAAAATTTCTCCAATACCAAATTTCACGAAAATTCGTACAGCGGGACCCGATTTATTTCATGTGAACGAACGGACAATGTGACAGGAAAAGGGGAGCTGATAGTCACTTTTTGCCAATATTTAGATGGGCCTAAAACAACGAAAATGTTGCCCTACATTATTCATTATTTCGTTTTTATAACCGAAATAAGAAGTGTTTACTGCGCGGTACGGACTAGGTCTTTAAATGCTACCGATTACGTTTCGTGAGTTTCTGAATCCGTAACAAAAATTAAATCACTTACTTTTGTTTAACCGACTGATGAATTGCTTTGTATATCTAAATGGTTGTCATCAGATCATCCGTAGCCCCGTGTGTCAGCTGCTGATCCAACGGCTGAATTTCTGAACGTCAGGTTCAGAAAGCAGCGCAAATATCTGATTGTATCTGTTCTGACGATGTATCCGGCGACGCTTACACAGCAGCCGCTCGACGCTAGAGGCAACTTCTTATTTATAAGGGCCTACAGCATCAATATTTTGAAACTGTATAAGAGTTTTTAAATTTTCTGTACAAGAATTTTATTCGGATTTTAGATTTATGTTTTTTTTAAACATCCGACAGATTTGTCGATTGACAAAATTTCGATCTGTCCATCGGCTTCAGCTTGAACCACAAAGTTTAGATGACATAATCACGTCGTTATTTGTGTCCAATTTAGTGTTGTTAGAACATCCGACGAACACAATTTAGCGTTGTTAGAACATCCGACGAACACAATTTAGTGTTGTTAGAACATCCGACGAACCAATTTAGTGTTGTTAGAACATCCGACGAACACAATTTAGCGTTGTTAGAACATCCGACGAACACAATTTAGTGTTGTTAGAACATCCGACGAACACAATTTAGTGTTGTTAGAACATCCGACGAACACAATTTAGTGTTGTTAGAACAACCGACGAACACAATTCTATAGATTTGGTCTTCAGTCAGTATTGCTAAATGGTTCTGCTGTCCACAAAAAGCATCATATTGTTGGGAAGACAGTAGCCTGTGCCCTACCTGATGGTGATTGGTATGGGCAGCCGAAACATATTGTAGTATCGAAAAAAGACCAGGTAAACAACTACATAGTTGTGTTTATCGGGTGCTAAAATAACATTTGATTACACCATATTCCTTGAGTTTTGAAGATGGAGACAGCATGTTCCAAAGAAACATGAATGTAAATCTACATAAGTATGGCCTACATGGTGTCAGAACCCAAAAAGGTGCAAACAGAAGTTGGAAAACTTGTGCAAGCTAACTAAGAAACCAGTATAGAACTAAATTAACGTAACGTAACGTAACGGAACTTAACCTAACCTAACCTAAACTAACGTAAGGTAAGGTAAGGTAAGGTAACGTAACATAACCTAACCTACCCTGAAGCCAAAAAGCAGCCAATTCTTCTGTTCATTCTTTGTTTGTGGTTTATTGAACGAAGCTGTCTAAATCTCAGCTTGTATGGCGTGGAATTTCTGGTTAATACGTGAGTAAGGAGTTGAAGAGTGTGTGAACGGAAGCGGTCGCTGAGATTGCAGGGGAAGCTCTCGAATGCGAGTTAGAACTGTTACCAATTGACCCAGCTCCTTCTGTCTTAACAACTGAAGACGTCTGTTATTATACAAGAATTTCTGTTTGGACCTTCTAAACTCTGATATCTGATCCTACACTCCTGTTGCAGCTACTGTTTTTAACAGATTATGATGTAATTATCTTGTCGTATTCCGTGTTCCTTAAATTTGTGAAGTTCGACCGTGCAGATGTGTAAAGTCACCATATTTATAGTTATGGAATTACTGAATTATTTTATACACAATATGTAGGCCTGTTGCCGGTCCCAGTGGCCGCGCGGTCTAAGGCGTAGGTCTGCGGCCGCTCGCCTGCTGAGATCGTGGGTTCGAATCCCACGGGGGCATGGACGATTGTCTGTTGTGAGTGTTGTGTGTTGTCAGGTAGAAGTCTCTGCGACGAGCTGATCACTCGTCCAGAGGAGTCCTACCGACTGTGGTGTGTCGTTATGTGTGACCTAGAAACCTCAAGAATGAGGAGGCCATGACCCACTGGAAGGCTGTCGCGCCAAAAACATACGTACATATGTACATACATACATATATACATAAATATATACATACATAAATATATACACACATACATAAATATATAATACATACATAAATATATACATACATACATAAATATATACATACATATATACATACGTACATAAATATATACATACATACGTGCATACATACATAATACATAAATGTAACCTTACGTACATACATAAATATATACATAAATACATACATAATACATATATATAAATACATAAATACATACATACATACATACATACATACATACATACATACATAAATGTAACCATACATACATATATACATAAATACACACATAATACATATTTTTAATATTCATGGATCCGTGCATCCTAGTATAACTCAGTATAAATAACCAACAAGATGCAACTTGGTAACGGAATTTATTATTCCACTTGTTCATTGAAAGCTCAACATGTTTCGAGCAGTATGTCGCTCATCATCAGGAGCTCCAACTGTATTTGCAGCTTCTGGTTTACATACTGCAATAAGGTAAAAGATTTGTATATATTATAAGTCGTCTATATTAAAATATTACAATGGTAGTCATTCTGTAAGATCTTGGTTAAAAGGCGTAGTTAAAATTAATAAAGTTTCTAATTCTCAATGTAGGAAATGCAATGTGCTTCATTAAAACTCTCTAAAATGATGTATATATAATAGTAAGTGTACATACCGCGTGTGGTGACCGGCCGTAGTCAAGTCTGAGTGGGAACTGGCTTAGGTATCGTGCCTGTTGTTATTGATCAAGTAGTCACGTCTGTCTGTATTGTATCAAGGGCCAGTTGGATGAGAGGGTTGAGTTCACCCGGATTCTGTTCTGAGATGAGTTGGCCGTGTTGATGGTGTGATTGAATGAAAAACGATTCATACGGAATGAGCATAGACGTGTGGTTTGTGGGTTTGAGTAATTTCATTATTTCTTCAATAGTGCCGTATTCATGTTGGTTGTTGAGTATGTGTTGTGAGAAAGCGGATTGAGGGTCATTGTTTCTGATATATCTTACGTGTTCTTGATAGCGTTGTTTTAAGTTTCGACTGGTTTGTCCCACGTAAACGTGTTGGCATGTTTTACACGTTAATTTGTAGATTCCACTTTTGTTGTAGATTGGGGTGTTGTTGGTGGCCTTTGGTCTAAGTATTTGTGATATAGTATTGTTATTTTTGAATGCTATCTTGATATCCGTTTGTTTGAAGAGGTTGGTTATTTTCCTCACTTTGGGGCTGTATTATGTAAATGTGGCCCATTTCGTGTTGTTTATATTTTCCTTCCTGTCTGATTTTTGGTGGGTTGTGTTACGTTGTATTAGTTGTTTGAGGTTGGTTATCAATTTGTTGGGGAAGTTGTTATTGTGTGCAATGTTTCGTATCGTTTTCCATCCATGTGTCCGTCTTTCCTTCGTAAGTGGTAACGTGAGCATTCTGTTGATGTGATAACGGTAAGCTGCGAGTTTATGTTCTATAGGCTGATTGGAGAGGTAATTGATGGTGATGTCAGTGGTAGTGGGTTTTCTGTAGATATCAGTTTCCAGGTTATTTTGTTTTCCTAATAATACATAGATCCAGAAAATTCATTTGTCTATTGTTTTCGTGCGTTGGATTGAGTTGTAAGCAGTTGTGGACGCTGTTATTATAATTATGAATTGTATCGGCTGTAGTGCGTGTAGTGTCGTATATTATAAATATGTCATCCACGTATCGCGTGTAAAAGATTATGTTTTTGGAGTCCAGTAATTGTTTTAAGTGCCTGTTTTCTATATATTGTAAGAATATT
>Ga0268261_10001116_pt1 | contig 18090 bp, 10 predicted proteins | sample TergutNc150P1_FD_190353 | JGI IMG/M metagenome (GOLD analysis project Ga0268261, IMG submission 190353) | Nasutitermes corniger P1 segment gut microbial community from laboratory colony in Florida, USA - Nc150 P1 (SPAdes) (version 2) | ecosystem: Host-associated > Arthropoda: Insects >...
CCAGCTGGCGGACAAAACAGTGGAAGTAACAGCTCCTCCCTATGTCGCCCTGTATCGTCATCTAGTGCTGACATCTGTACTTTGACTTCCAGCTTTGACGAGCTGACTCGGCAAGTACCAGCAATTGCCGTGAACCCCTCCCGTCCGCGTTCACCATACGGTCGGGACCACATGCAAGACGTCCGTCACGCTCTGCGGGACGGTCACCTGCCTCAGACGTCTGCTGCTACCACAGCCATTTTAAAGAGTATGCTAAGATATGCACCACGCCCTGCACGTGGCAGCAGGGAAACGGGGACGGCAGTCGCTAGTGGCGGCGAGCAACTGCAAAAACTCGGGCAGCCGACTCTATGTGATGGATCAGCTGACGAAGATAAGCTTCCTGGTCGACACCGGCGCCCATCTTTGTGTCTACCCCCGTTCCCGTCTTCGAGAACGCTGAAGACAGACTAGTTATGAGGTGTTCGCAACAAATGGCACTACCGTACGTACCTACGGTTGCATAACCCTGCCTTTGGATTTGGGCCTGCGCAGGAAGTTTTCATTGCGTTTTGTGAACGCGGACGTAACGGCCCCCCTCATCCACTCGGATTTTCTCTCCTACAAATTACTCGTCGACATGAGAAACCGACGACTTATCGACATCACTAAACTCACTGTCAATGGAGCCTCGGCGGGAACGTACGGCAGCCACATTAAAGTCCTCGCAGGGAACTCTCCAGGAGTTTCCGGATATAATTCGTCCTGCAGATGTTCGCCGGGAATCCCGACATTCTACAGTCTACCACATTCGCACCATGCCTAGACTATCTGTGCCATCGCGCCCACGGCGGTTACCACCAGACCGCCTTCGAATCGCCAATACCGAATTCGAGATGCTCCGAAATGGCACTGCCCGTCGTTCCGATAGACCATGGGCTTAGCCTCACCACCTGGTCCCCAAGAAAGAAGACGGGTGGAGACCCTGTGGCGACTATCGTGCTCTGAAAGCTAGGACTGTCCCCGACCAATATCCCGTGCGGCACATTGCCGACTTTGCACACCACCTTGATGGCCGGAAAGTTTTCTCCACAACAGATTTGGTGAAAGCATACCACCAAAATCCAGTTCATTTCGGACATCGCAAAACAGCCATTATCACGCCATTTGGGTTTTTGAATTTCTGTACGTCATACGGTCTCAGAAACGCCGCGCAAACATTTCAGCGGTTCATTGATGAGGTACTCCGAGACCTGGACCACTGTTACGCAGATACAGATGACGTGCTGGTCGCCATTACCTCGGATGAGCACGAGCAGCACCTGCGTACATTGTTTCAGCGCTTCAGCGAGTACGGTGTCTTACTGAATCCAGCCAAATGTTTTCGGCGCGAAGAAAGTGACGTTCCTAGGCCACACCGTTTCAGCTGAAGGTACTCGGCCCCTGTAGGAGAATGTCGCGGCGATAAACCGTTTCAAATAGCCTGCCTTAGTCAAAGACCCCAGACGTTTCCTTGGCATGCTCAATTTCTACCGGCGGTTCATACCACAAGCCGCCAGCATACAAGCGCCACTTCACGCTACGTTAGCTGGCCCCAAGGTCCAAGGATCACAACCGGTGGACTGCACACCCACCATGGTCCAGGCTTTTGAAGACTAAAAGGCCAGCCTCTACCGTGCCACACTTCTGGCTCATCCGGACCAATCTGCAAAGTTGGCCTTATTTACAGACGCTTCAGATACTTCAATTGGCGCCGCCTTGCAACAACGTGTATGCGACGCTCGGCAACCCCTGGCTTTCTACTCGCTTAAGCTCACCCACTCGCAACAATAGTACAGTCCGTACGACCGCGAGCTCCTGGCAGTGTACGAAGCCATCAAATACTTGCGCCATATGGATGAAGGCCGTCCTTTGTCATCTTTAGCGATCACAAGCGTCTCGCGTATGATTTCCAGCAACGACGAGATAAATGCTCACCACGTCAATTCCGTCACCTGGAGTTTATTGGCCAATTCTCGACTGACTTCAGGCATGCCTCAGGGCAAGACTATGTTGTAGCAGACGCCTTATATAGAGCGAAATCCGTCATGTCACCTCTTGACTATCCTGCTCTTGCGCGTTCCCAGGATCACGATGCGGAGCTGAAAGGCATCCTGCAACATGGTTCGGCGCTTCGGTTAGAACCGGTGCATATTCCCGGGATGGACGTCAGCCTGTACTGACACATCCACTTCACAGTCGCGGCCATTCATAACCACGTCTTTCAGGCGCCAAGATTTTGACACACTTCACGGCCTTAGCCACTCCGGAGCCAACGCCACAGTCAAATTGGTGTCCTAGCGGTTCGTGTGGCCGGGAGTGGGGAAAGACTGCCGCGCATGGACAAGCGCGTGTACACCCTGCCAACGATCTAAGGTCACGCGGCACGTGAAAGCCCCATTCGGGAGTTTCAACCTCCCATCGGCCTGTTTCTCTCACGTACATGTCGACCTGGTCGGCCCGCAGCCTGTTTCGTCTGACTTCCTGTACTCTCACTGCCATCGATAGATATACACGTTGGCCTGAGGCTGTCCCTCTGTCTGACTTCACCGCCGAAGTAGTCGCTAAAGCCTTTGTCTCCGTCTGGGTTGCTCGTTTCGGTTGCCCCAGCAAATCACAACCGACCTGGGCAGGCAATTCGAGGCCCGTATTTTCAAGATTCTGGCTATCGCCGGCTCCTCTCTAACCCAGACTACAGCGTGGAATCCCGCCTGCAATTGCATGATCGAGAGACTCCATCGTCAGCTGAAGGTCGCCCTCATGTGCCACGCCGATTAACATTGGGCCGCAGCTCTGCCGTTGGTCCTGTTGGGAATTCGCAGTGAGTGGAAGGATAACTTGAAAGCCTCATCTGCCGAACCAGTGTACGGTTCTCCCCTGCGGTTACCGGGCGACTTCTTCGCCCCTTCACCCGCCGCATGCACCGACGTCACCGACTTCGCGTCCCGACTGAGGGTCCACATTGGGAAGCTTCGGCCCGTGCCAGCATCCCGGCACGCAGCGCCACCCGCCTTCATTTTCAAGGACCTGACCACCGCCTCGCATGTTTTTCTACGGAATGGTGCCCTGCGGGCGCCCTCCAAGCCCCGTATGTCGGCCAATACAGGGTCACCCACAGGCGCGATAAGACCTATATCATAGTTGTTCAGGGCGCTGCAAAGACAGCCTCCATTGACCGCATGAAGCCGGCATAGTCCTCCACGACGACACAGCCTCCGCTTCACGACCGGCCATTCCATCCAACCTCACGACTCGTTCGGGACGGCGGGTACGCTTACCGGATTACTTGGGGGTGCAGCGGTCTCAGGTGGGGGAGGGTGGTTTGGTGAACGCCACAGGCTAGCCCACCTATGTAGCCAGGGTTGTTTATCGTCCACACACTCCCACCTCATAAACACGCAGTGTCGCCAGTGAAGTGGCAGCTGGGGCAGAAAAATAGTGTGGTATCACAAGAATGTAGCAAGCGGCCAGCATTAGGCAGCGTATACATACGTAGGAGTGTAGCTTGTGCGTGCATAGTGTGTCAATCATTACATAACTAAGTACCACATAACCACTACAAACGTATGGGATTCGATTACCAGGCCACTTATTCTACAGTCTGTCAAGATTTTTCCTTAATCTCCCAGACCCTTGAAGTAAACCGACAATCACAACCACTTACATTCGAAGTTCCTTACGAAAGAGTATAAGGTCCCGTTTGTATTACATTTAGTCGGCAACACAGGATTTCAAATGTTGAAATGTTAACGCTTCTGTGAATGTGGCAATAGAACTCCGGGTCATAAAATTACAATAGAAAGTCTTGGAAACAAACACTGTTAATCCAGAGTTGAGGAACAGAGTGCTAGGCTATGAGCTGTGAAGAATGGAATTGGCTCAGAATCTTGTCCACAGCAGGATTTGCTATCAGGGCCGCTAAATATAAAGGTTCCATTATTACAAGGACGTTCACTAGTACGAATCGCAATAGAAAATCTGTCTCCCACCAGTCGTCATAAATGACTTCTGCTGCACTAGCAAACAAAGGCCTACACTAGGCCTAGCAGTTATGTGATAGTGACATTTCAGTTCCGAGTAAAACAGAATGTGTCGAGAATGGAAGAGCTTTCAATTTATAACCGCTGCACGTGTTACGACAGAATGTAATGGGCAAGTGCATTTCAATGGCCGGTGGTAAGGCATAGTAGACAACAATCACTGGCACAACAGCCCACTTTGAGCCAAGGCCTTCCTCAGAAACTTCTGCCATCCGTCCCTGTTTCTTGCGGCACTCCTCCAATGTCTTTCCAACTTCTTGGCATAACCCGCCACTCCTTCCCATCTTAGTTTAGGCCTGCCCTTTTGCCTTCCTCCTACCACCGCAGCAAAGACTCTTTTGCAGGGTTCTGTTCCTCTAGTCGGATAGCATGCCCTGCCCATCTTAAGCGGTTAAATTCGATATATGTAATTTTGTCACTGTATTTATACAGTGTATGAAACTCGTCACTGTATTTTATCCTCCAATCCTCGTTGTCATTTATAGGTCCAAAGATGGCTCTCAAAGCTTTTCTTTCAAAGACTCCTAGTCTGGCTTCATCGGATTTTGATAGTATCCAAGTTTCAGAGCCATATGCCAGCACTGGTCTGATCAGGGTCTCATATAATTTCATTTTATTCTTTATGGATATAAACTGCGATCTAAATTGTCTCTCTAGTCAGTAGAATCCTTTATTAGCCAGTAGAATTAAGGCATAGTAGAGATAAAAAATGTTTTGAAAGGGTGAGACTGCGCGTTGCGGGTGGCCAGAAGGGTCTATCATTTGTCGCAGTACGTCTATGTCAAAATAAATGGGTTTAGTTCATTTTTTGAAATAGTGGAAATTTCTAAACTTTGACAGTTTTAGACCTCTTAAATCTTGCGGGGGATGGATGGTAGTCAGGCGTACACATTAAGAAAAATAGGTAGAACCCTCATTTGGGATTCATACAGGTCACAACACGGCGGGCAACGTTAGGTCACTGGTAGCCAATGGCGTAAGAGAATTAAAAAATTTTAACTTTTAGACGTATGAGAAAAGAGCGAAATTAAAAGACAGCCAACTGTAAATCAGAGAAGTGGAAAAGAAATTCAAGTAGTGGAAAATAAATGAGAACGGGGTGCCAGTTACCGCGTAGGGAGGTAATAGGACAGTAATTGTTTAGCGTGGGTGAAATAAGGTGAAAAATTTGGTGAATTTGATCGTTGAAGTGTTAAAGTTCTGGTGCCTAGGACACATTATACAAATACCTATGTACACGTATAATTATTCTGGACAACACGATATTAAAAGACAAATAATAATAAAGATTGTGAATAAATTACCAGAAATTTTAAGTTGTTCATTTTCGTAAGTACTTCCGGGTCCTCTAAGGAAACACTCAGATTCCCTGAAGCCAAGAGTCCATCTCTCAAATTAGAGCTAGAACGCGTATATATTCATATCAACTAATTAAAATGGCCATATCTTCTCATATGAACAGTCACTGGTTGCAAAACAATCTCTGGCAAAATGCCTGCCTTTTTATTCTCCATTCAGCGTTCGTGAACAGTCGGCACCAAGGCCGTACAGAAAGAACGTCAGGTTTTATAGGTAGGTTGTTCGGAAATTAAAGAACGTTTGCGTTCGGAAAGTAAAGAACGTTTGCGCATACAACCCGCGCAGGTGTTTCATTGTACCAGATCAGTCGTTTGGTATGTTCAGTAGAGTGTAGATAGTTGCCCGGTGCTGTTGGTGCAGCGAACTTTTTCACGCTGAGTGTAACGGGTTGTGACAATGAACGCGCCGATATCAAATCCCGCCGACTGAGGTGCGAGGCGTGATTCGGTTTTTGCAGGCGGAAAACGTTAGACCCAGTGAAATTCAACCGAAGACTTGTTGCAGTCTATGGCGAACATGTTATGAACGCGGCCAGTGTCCGAAAATGGCGCACAATGTTTACGAATGGGCGAACAGATGTTCATGACGCTGACAGATCAGGGCGACCCTCTGTCATCACAGACGCACTGAAGAAAAAGGTGACCCGCATCATTCGAGAGAATCGACATTTCACAGTTAGCGAACTGTACGAAGAATGTCCGGAAGTGTCTCCTACAGTTGTGTACGAAATTGTCACCGAACATTTGCAATACCGCAAAATTTGTACACGTTGGGTACCGCGGATGCTAACAGATGCCCACAAAGCAGCGAGAATGGGTGCTGCGTTGATCTTGGAACGTTACGAACGGGATGGCAACGCGTTCCTCGACCAAACTGTTACAGGGGATGAAACATGGATTTCACACAACACCCCCACTAGCAAACGGCATTCAATGGAGTGGCATCATGCTGTCGCCAAAATGGCCACGCAAATTCAAACAAACTGCATTAGCCCGAAACTGATGGCCTCTGATTTCTGGGACCGTCAAGGGATCCGACTTGATGATTTCATGCCCTGCAACACAACCATCACTGCTGATGCCAACTGTGCTACACTTCGACGTCTTCCGTCAGGCTATTCAGAACCGCCGCAGAGGCAAACTATCACGTGGCACTGTTCTGATCCATGACAATGCACGCCCACATACCGCCAGGCAGACACAGACCTTGCTGCATGATGAATTCCATTGGGACACATTTGACCATCCTCCCTACAGTCCGGACCTGGCACCATCGGACTTTTACCTCTTTTCGAAGATGAAGGAGCACCTTGCTGGTAAACGAGTTACAGATCATGAGGACCTACAGCATGCTATCATGGACTGGTTGAATAGCCATGCGGCCGTCTGGTACGAGGGAATAAGTAAACTGGTGTCACAGTACGACAAGTGCCTCAATGTCCAAGGTGACGATGTGGAGAAGTAGGTGAAGGTGCGTAATAAAACCTGCATATTGTTTCTTTCCTATTATCAATATCTTTGTATGGCAAAACGTTCTTTACTTTCCGAACGACCCTCGTACTTAACACACTCAACCTGCAACCTATACTCCACACAATATTCAACACAGTTAAGTACGTACTCTGCTGCGAGAGTTTCAGCCACCATTTTTAGATTTCAGGAAAGAATATGAATTCAAGATGTTTTGAAAACATGGTACCGAGAAAAACACACAAAAATGCAATAACAATAGCTTCATATCTATATCAATCCTTTCGCCTAACAATGTACGGCCTCTAGGAAGAAATACTGACAAGTGGCACGCATGGTAGAAGTAAACTGCATACAAAAGACGCGGCAAAAAAACCTTCAAAGCTGAAACGACTTTCGTAACCATGTGATGGTCTATATGGAAAGATAATATTACCAAGCTACTAAATAAAGCGTGAAGAAGGGGGCTGGATTAAAGTGAATTATGACAATGTCCAAGGCGAAACCTCTGTCAAAACGGTACTATCTTCGACAGCCACAAAGTGAGAAAGTTCCTAATAGCTCAAGTACCTACAAACGTTCCAAGACAAACACAAAACCATCCAGGTACTTAATCTTTAACATATGTAGGGTCAATTAAAAGCGTCAGTGTATCTCAGGGTATGATTAAATGCTACAGAAAACAGTACTCAGCACTATGCGTAAACCAAACAAGACGTATAATGTAAAATTGAGGCGCTTTCGTGCAACCATTGTTGCAGGGGCAAAGCAATAAGTACTACATATTCTGAATGTGTTCATAGATTTAGGTACCAAATGTGATGGGCATGAGCCATACTGTCATATGTGGCGTGCCTGCCTCTACGATAATCTTCCACATAATCTCACAAACAGCACGACGTCCGAAAGAAAAAAGACGCAAAACTGAATTTTGATCTCTACAAATCTGTCTGAAATATTTCTCATTCTAAAAAGAATTCAGCGATATATGCTCAAAAATGTATACTGATCTTCATATAAAGTACCAGTTATTCTTGTCATATTTCAATAAAACTTAATTTTCTCTACAGGTTTTCGAAAATACTCAAATATCAAATTTCATGAAAATCCGTTCAGTGGGAGCCGAGTTGTTAAACGCGGACGGAGAGACAGGCGGGGATAGACACACGACAAAGACAACAGGCACTTTTCGCGACTTTGTGAACGCGCCTTAAAAATGGTACATCCAAATACAATACACATATGCCCTGACTTACACAGAATTTGATTTCATTAACATCCGCGTCGCCAAGTCTGTACACGTGCGTGTGTGCATGCGCAGACACAAAAACACTCACACACTAGTGTTATGAATGGACCAGTTGCAAACATTAATAATTTTTTTTCGAACAGTTGTCGATGAGTTACATTCGCGAAATTTGGTTTCCTACTAGATAACACAACAAAGCATTTAAAGCAATAATTGTTTTGTCTCTACGCAACACATTCGTTTATTTGTGTCAATAATGCTAAACTTGTCGATCGAAGACAACCTAATTCCACATATAAAACGAACCCGCTCCCCCTGCTCAACGACGGATTTTGACCAGTCACTAAACGTCAACACGAATGGCCATCTTGATCACCAAACGCATGCAGTCTCTCACAAAATTATTGGCGCTTTATCCCAGTCGACCTAATAAAGTCCGAACATTAGTCTTCTGGGTTGTGGCGCCGTGTTGTCAGGAGGAATGTTACCAGCGTTTCACTTTAACCCTGATGGCGAAGGCAATGTCTTCTTCAGAACCTAGTAAAATCATACTCGACTGCGTAGTGTCACATCGCAAAGACGGTAACTCTGAGAGTCATTGCCGTGAGAACATCAGATCTGCCGCACAAAGGTCATATGCCGAAATCAGAACATACGAAATAAGATATCGTAAACCTGACACGAACATGATCCTACGTTTTAAAAGACACGGTAATGACTGATATAATATAGAATAATGATTTCGTATAAGGCCAGATCATTCAGGCTGCAAAACACTATGCACTAATTACCTACAACATACTGGAGTGATAGCTTTACTCGCGGGAATCGATTGAGCTAATACACTCAACCTTGACTGGTGACTTAATGATGGCATAAAATTGTGATACCATTAACCATACTTACTTGGTACTCGTAACTTAATATGCAAAGAGCACCACAAAGGTATGATTGTTACCAGTGGCTGAATAATTAATCAGCTGATCGATTAAGTCTGTATTCAACTGTTAATTTATTCCGTCGATTGCTAACAGGTAAGATTTGTAACTTCACACCATTTATTTTGGAACCAACTAACTCCGCAAAGAACATTCTTAATAAGTTACTAAGCACTCAGCCAGTCACGGCATTATCCGCTCAGCCCTAATATCTTTCCCCAAGTACCGCAGCTAACTCTGGTTTATCCGCTCAACCTCACTCTCTTGTCCAGGTACCGTAGTTAACGCTGGATCATCCGCTGAACCTTAGTGTCATTCCCCAGGTACCCACCGTAGCTAACTCTTCCCACTCCCTCTGAATTATCCGCTCAATCCCAGTGTCTTTCCCCAGATACCGTAGCTAGCTTTGGATTATCCGCCCAATCCCAGTGTCTTCCCCCAAGTATCGTAGCTAGCTCCGGATTAACCGCTCCACCCTAGTGTCTTCCCCCAAGTACCGTAGCTAGCTCTGGATTAACCGCTCAACACTAGTGTCTTCCCCCAGGCACCGTAGCTAGTTCTTGAATATCCGCTCAATCCAAGTGTCTTCCCTCACGTAACCGCTCAACCCGTGCCTTCCCTCACGTACCCACCCAACCTTAGTGTCCTCCTCCAGGAACCGTAGCCAGGTCTTCACATCAAATCTTTCTACGTTACCTGCAGTTACATCTGGAAATGCATCGCCTACTAACATTTTCTCGTTATTTTCTTACATAACACCGCAGCACTTACAATTTTTCCTGATATGAATCGAAATGTACACTTATTAAAAATTACTGTACCTACAGTACATTCTAATCACGTTCTATTTAAAAATGAAGAATAACCTAAGTCAGATATTTTCAATCAACGTACTTCAGGCCCGTTTTTTTAAGATCCACGCTAACCTTCCATCTACGCCTAGTTCTGTTTCCTACTAATTCTCCAATCATAATTTCATAAAAGTAATTTTTTCTGAATTATATTTTGCAGTTCCTTGCAAAATTAACGTTAGGTTTTCAGTAAGAAAAGGTGTCAATGCGGTAATATTTTAAACCAGAGAAATTAAACCGTGACAGCGGCAGGGTAAAGACTCATAGCATTACCCCAAATGCTTGCCTGTAGGAAAGTGTGCATAAAATGACGAAATAAGATAGTAACAGACAAATATAAAACAAGTGGCCTGCAATTTTTCAAGTAATTATTTACTTTCGGAGCTCCACCTAAAACAGTCAGTGACAATGGGGGTGCAGATAGGCGCTAGCGGCACACGTGAACACGAAAATCGACTCTCCAGTTCCATAAAGAATAAGTTTTTGTAGACCTGAGTGTTCATGCCGACGATTTTCAATGTCGCTGCCGTCATACTTCTATTCTGAAAACAGTTCCTCCGATATAATACCAACCATACACCAAACTATAGGGTATGACATCCCAGAAGTCCTTAAACTTGCAAGAATTTCGTAAAAGCAAAACAAGTGTAACTTCTTCAATGACCACTCTATACCATGGACTTACTCAAAACCCATACTTGAAACAAAATCGACACAGATTACGAAGTAAGGTACCCATGTATGCAATGGATTACCGGCATCCGAATCCCAAAATCTCCAGGACTTAGCCACAACACCCACCCCGCTCTGGTACGAATCATTTCTCCCATCCAGTAAGTAAATTTTTTACTAATGGCGTAACAGAGCAAGAGGTTCAGCATCGACCTCCACTACATGTCCGAGTTAATAATCCATGGCGCTTTACCTCCACAACTCCATGTAACCATGACGTACTGCTTCAGCATACAGACCACTATCTTGAAACTCTGTAGGCTACATTTTCGGGGAATGCTCTGGCATAATATTCACTTCTAGTCAGAGAACTCCAAGCTAATGGTCTATATGATTTCCTAAAATTCATCTGCATCCAGTTTGCACTACATCAGCTTCAGCTTTAGAGCTGCAAGTTTATTGTTCACACAAAATACATGACTTGTTAACTGTACGTTCGCACAGATGAAATAAATCTACCATATCCGATACGCATATTAAGCACCTAACTACAATAAAGCACAAATTGATCAAATTTATTAACCTTTAAGAACCTTGCGTCCTGTATATAGGACGGGCGTACCGCTACCCTCCAGATGTTGCATTTTATATATTTTTTCAACAAATATAAGTACTGAGTATTTTATATATGCTGCACATTCTCCGTTTTTCTCTTCAAAATGCCATTTATTTCATAATGCTACCTTTTTTGGTTCCTGTATTATTCACATTTTCCATACAGGGTGTGCTAAAATTTAAATGTAATATTCGGGTGCCAAAAGGTTAAACAAGTAACAACCCCGCAACACTTAGTCACACTGCGTTATGAAACTGCATGGCTGCCAAACCAGGCAAACGGATAACTCACACTTCCTGTCCGTTCTGTATTGAGGGCGAAGATCTCTGCCTCTAGCAACAAGGGAAGTACATAACAGATTAAAGTTTTTCGAGAACAGTATGCTAAAGAGAATTTTATTCCTACGAAGTAGAAAGTAAAAGGACCGCAAACAAAAGAGTATAATGAGGATCTTCATAATTTGCACACGGCCACAAACCTTCGGGTCCCACAGCAGACGCCAAATTTCTTGACTAGCTGGAGCAACTGCATCTTCAGAACTTGGCACCACGGCGCTAGTTCCATTCTGTTCATCCGTAGAATGAAATTCTTAACTGTTATAATATCAATCCCTTACTAATATCAGCCACTAAAAGAACCTTATCGCCGGTCCCAGTGGCCGCGCGGTCTAAGGCCGCTCGCCTGCTGATATCGTGGGTTCGAATCCCACCGAGGGAATGGATGTTTGCTGTGAGTGTCGTGTGTTGTCAGGTAGAGGTCTCTGCAACGAGTTGATCACTCGTCCAGAGGAGTCCTACAGACTGTGGTGCGTCGTTGTGTGTGATCTAGAAAACCTCAAGAATGATGCCGTGACCCGCGTTGGGCCGCAGCGCCACAGAAAAAAACTTTATCAGGCGAACTAACGCCCCTATCTGCATCCCTCCAAAAATATTCCTTGCATAATTAGTTCCAAGTATGACATTCCATTCCAAAACACTCGCCTTCGAGAATTAACCTACTACTGTGGTGAACGGGTTATGCAAATACACTCGTCACATATGTACAATATTGCGAGCAAGAGGCCTTCATATTTACACTGTACACGGCAAAACTGCATTTAAATCAAATTAGTAATATCCAGGATAATCATGTTATTTGCCACCGTCTATTACAAACCCATTAAGCTTCATCTAACTAAACAGGGCTGTCGGACCATAAAGCACAGGCATTACAGCATTATATTGTTCCAAGACAAAATTCTTCCATAAATTAAGACAAAACATGCAAAAACTGTGCCAGTTATACAAGCATTCATTAGTCACCAGAATCACAGCTTTAAAAGTGTTAAAACAGACAGTATTACGCTTGATTGACCGCTAGTGGCACTACAAGGCATACCAAGAAACAAACATGCGCACGTCAATGGTGTGCATTCGGAGTTACTCGTTCACTTGATTGTCTCTACGCGCAGTTCAGTAAGCAGAAAACCCCAGTTCATGCACAAGTCAGACATGCGTTCTTTCCAGAAAAGTGCATATAACGGCAAAGAAATAGGAATGTCACGTTCATCATTCGCAAGTCGATCTCCGTATATTAATTTACCTGTCGTTGATAGATGTGTGTAAAAGCCTAGCTTTTACACATATTTTGGTATGTAGTTAAGCGACGGAAAACAAGTTCGTAAACAGTTTTCATAACGAACGTCCTGAAAGGCGAAGCAGACTCTTTGAAATGGAGTGTAAGGATGAAGGCGAAAGCAACTGGTTCCAGATTATACCAAATGGCAGACCTCTTGCAAGAGCGGCGTTGAACTTTATGGCAGTACCATCCCCAGCGCTAGTTTGTCAACCAGCAAACACGCTCAGTTTACCTAACCCTGTACAAGTAGAATTCGGAACTACACCGTCGCCAATACAAGTCATTCCAATGGGCATTATCCTGAACCCAAAGAATCCGTTCAAATCCCAGGCTTTGTAAAAGGTGCAGGCTCTCCCGACTGCCCGTTCAGTACCATCGCAGCTAGAATCCATCCGCATCTTCTTCATCCGCAACATATAGACACGTCATGCCTTGGTGATAAGGGACCCACTTAAAATGGTTACGTCATTACTTTCTAAATTTTGCCATAAACATTATCTCCATTATGTGGTGCCAATATCATCATGTAATGTGTTCACTACGGCCAATCATTGTATGATTCTAAATCCTTCACATGAGAGCTGTCTCAGCGTTGATAGTCCCGTCCAAAGAACTTTACTATCTGAAACAAAATTCACGAAGAATGAAATCTACTCCACTTCCCGTTTTCGAAGTAAGTGTAATACACTTTAATATAAAGGTTTAATGGTGCGTATGTGCAGCCCACGTAATCCATTCAAAATGTTTGCCCACTACTGAGACGTAAGAACGTGGATGTCGGAAAATATGTATGTCCACAAAACTTTCAAATTCCGTGCCCCATCTTCAGGGCAGAAGTATAGCCTAAAGGCTAACGCAGTAGGTCCCCCGAAATACTGGCATCTAAGTACTATATTTCACGGCGTCATCCCCAGAAAATCGAATTATGAAATCTCACAGCCATAAGAACATAAAATCTCATACAGCCTTCACTAGGTTATGAAGCAATCACAGAAGCTAAACGCAACATCTAGCACCCAACAAAGCAGAAACAAAATGAAAACACGCATCGAACTGCTACAGCACTAGACTCCCATGGCTGTGTGCTGAATTTGGAATTCCAGCCCGTCTAAATAAACACATGCTAATGCTCGCGCTGCGACGTTTTAAATTAAAAAAATACGTCCCTACACGCTCAACATATTTCTCAAAGTACCATAATGTCTGTTAGATGCTTTTCATCCCTGTCTTGTCATCCACGTGGCCTCCGCTACTACTTTTTCGTTTATGTTCCTGTGTCGTTCCCTACATGTTGCATTAACTCTTGTGGGGAATAACCATATTAATCTTACAACGCACCGTATCTCGGTCTTGCCAGTTAAAACGTTGCTCACTTGTTCAAATTTTCTATTAAGTATAATGCTAATTACATATCTACAACGAAACATGGAAAAAAGTGAACACAACCACATACAAAACAAATAACACGCTTTACATGCGGTGAGATAGTGGCATAAAACTACGTGTGCCGCCACTTTTAAAGTGCTACAAAACTGTCAAGTTAAGATAACCATTCAGGATTAAGTAATTCAACCAGTCGCCTTACAATTGTTCACAACGGTCCGCGCAATGGGCGCTAGCCTCAACCACCAGGTAAATCGAGTCCACTCACACTTCCTTATAAATATTCATAACACATCCACACCAAGGCCCGTCTAGTATGTAGCTTCTCTTCTGGGTTTCCCAGTAAAATTTCCCACCGTCTCCACGTGCAATATACGCATGGTAAGCAATGCAAACTCTGAAACCATCTGGTCTGAGGTATGCTCCTCAGCCCTCTGTTCTCAAAGACCCCAAATTTATGCTGGGCCCGTCAAGTTAGCAACTTTCACACCCCCATAAAACAGGGTCATGATTGCAGGCGTGCATACTGGCCTATGAATTAATATTCTAAGGTTCTAGACAAAACTAGATCAAAATCAAAATCAGCAGGCATATCGCACGTTCAATATGCTCAAATTTTCTCCTGAACGTAGGGCCTCTTTAACTACCACGTGCTACTATCTTTTAATTATTCTCTTAAGAGTGTTATTCGGTTACGGTGACAACTGCTTAGATTATACAGCGACAGTGATAGGTGAATGGATGAGTGTGCAGCTTTGATGAAATGATGCCGACAGTAGAAATCGAAGTACTAGACGAAAAACCTGTCACAGTACCATTCTATTCAAAATAGATCCTGCCCTAACCAGGCTAGGATCGAAGGTGGGCCTCCGCGGCGAGAATCCGGCGCCTAGCCGCCCGAGTCCAGGCACAGACACGCATTGCTCTCCTCCCAAATACATAAACTGAAGATATTTTCGAACGATTTATTAGCTACATTCATACAGTGATTTATCGCAATGAAACCGCGGATATTGTCACACTTTAACCGTTCGAAGGAGCCTATCTGCACATTCCCAACGGTAACCGTACCAGATGAGAACAGGCCAAAAAACAATATGTAACCAAAGGTAACAATGCTCGGAAATACACACAACTTGAAATGACAGCTTTGCTTCTGATGTTAAATGACTTAAAATGTGTGAAACAGGACAATGCTCTACATCACGTCTGATAATGAATGTAAATATAAGAGTATTTTTAATTTCAAATCACGTGTTTTGGAAGCGAAACCTTCAAACTTTGCCCTGGGCACGAAACCACCTTGTCCTGGCAGTGAGTGAAATAAAAGCAGCATTGCGGCACGTCATGTTAGGTCCAAAATGTAACGTGCCTTTGGGGGATACAATCCTCAAATGACTAATTTTAAATCCGTAAGACACAAGGAATTGAGTAAGAAAAGTAATACAGGTGCGTGGAAATGTCAAAACGAACATAGAATCAAACACTTAGATTCACATTTAATAACCCACATAGCGTTCTGACACTCTGAGCCATACCACAAATGCCACACAGTACAACTGAATTATGCATATTGTTATGATCATCCTACTATGCCTTCTTTTGTCTCTATGCCTGATACCCTTACATGGCCATTTGCTTTATAATCTGCGCCTGCCTGAATAGAACAGAGTTGATATTTTTTCTACCACGGGGCACTGCAAAATTTACTGGTTAAATGCATTTCTGTCCAACTAGCCGAAAATATCACAAATTCATTACATTATATATATTACAGCACATATACAGCGTCGTGCCGGGGCTCAAGCGGTTAGTCCCAGTCTCCCACACCGACGATCCGGGTTCACTCCCAGGCCAGTCCAAGTGGGATTTGTGGAGGACACTGGCACTGGTACAGGACCTCTCAGGGTACTTCGGTTCTCCCCTGTCAGTGTCCCACCACAAAGCCCCATACGCAATCAATCATCACTGCCGCTATGTATTCTCAGCAACTGACATCCCTGACTTGAAAAAAACATAAACGATAACAAACCTCAATTCAATTTTCTCACTTCTTTAAATTGCTACCAACATGTTGGGCAGCACCTTAGTATTAGACTCTCTCATAACATCGTTAAAGAGGACAGAAAACGAAAATTAAAAAGTTCAAATGCGCCCAGAGATAAAAGCAGATAACATTGCCTACAAAAATTATGCTATTTGACCTCCGACGCTGTAAAGTAACCGTTCGAATACCAGGGTGTCCCAATGGCGTATAAATGTCTGCACTTTCCTCCCTACTACAAAGTTAAAACTCAATAGACTACTACAACAATGCGACTTAAAACTATATTTAAAGGATTAGGTATGGCGAATGAATGTAGTTTGGCGAGGACTTGGCACATTTTCTCAAACCACGCAGTCTCTCTCACTCTCACTCACTTGCTCTCACTCACACACACGCGCGCGCACGCGCAAATGCACAAACATATGCGCGCGCGCACGCACGCACGCACACAAACATCTTTACACAATCATACAAACAACGAAAAATATTTCGAACAGAATTTGTAGCCAATAACGAGGTGCAGTCCGTAGAATTCGTTTCCTAAGCAGTTACCATACAATACACGTCAACTTCCCAAGTAGCCCTTGTAGCGTCCCGCACTCGGGTCCTAGGTTCTGACCAGGGTGAAGACAACGAGCGAAGGATCGGGGATCTTGTATAACAATGATGAGCTCAGTTCAAACTTCTTCGGATAAACACTGTTGAATAACTTTATTGATGCTTCATGATTACAATATGTGAATATAGTAGCGGTGAGCACATGAGAAGAAATGTAATTTAGTTCACAACCCAACAAAGATGTTAGCTGGGTGGTGGTTTGTGAAAGAATCCCCTCTTTTGTAAGCGACCTCCAAACTATATACTGAAAGGCGCTGCCATAATGTCACTTTTCTTGTCCCCTGCTAACCCTACAAAAAACATAAGACACTAGAGCGCTGCCCAAGTGTTCTGCCATAACTCTACTGTTCCCCCTCGTACGTACCTCGCACTGGAATGCGATCTGCCTAAACTGGAGGCTGCAACTCGTGGTTCGTGAACCCGCAATGGCCTCCTCCCAGACACTACACCTCCCCCCTTCAGGCAGATTGGCCAACAAGGATATTTATTGGCCAATCTATGACATCATCTATCGTTTACCTACTGGAGTGGGTGAAACAGAGGGTAAAGAGTATCTAAATTCTTGTATCTCGCCTGACTCTCCATGTTGCATTCGAGCTCGGCCCGTGAACCGGACGGCCAGCCCTATTCCGCGTCCAGCATCAGTGGTACTTATGCTTTTCACAATCTTGGGTCTAAATACACTTCCATACTTATTATTATCGAAGTACCACCATTTCATAACTCTGTACCAGCAATTTGTACGACATAGGCAGCAACAGCAACACAAAATACATAAAACTAATACAAAAACTAAAGTCCTTTTCATAGATAGTGATGACCTTTCCTTTTCTGCCGTATGGTTGACTTCCCATTCTTGCTCACTCACAAGTTCCTGGACCCTATCAACCCTGTGGTTTACCAATCGCATCTCCTCCTCGTAGGTTGTAATACCCTTTACCGGAATTTCTAACTTAATTTCACCGAAAGTGAGCGTGTCAACCGTTACCTCACAGCAGTCTGGTGTTAAATTCAAGGGATGGGTAACACTCTTACCTGTATTGTTGAGAGAATGGACAGTAAACGCCGTAATCACATCTTTCCATATCCTGTACAATCCGACGAGAATGTCAGTACCCCATTACCTTTAATTTCTATATCGGAGGGTTTCTGACCTTTGCATAACACCGTTAAGCTCTCTGGCACTGGTGCCACATAAATCCATGTATTATCT
>Ga0268261_10001117_pt1 | contig 18087 bp, 9 predicted proteins | sample TergutNc150P1_FD_190353 | JGI IMG/M metagenome (GOLD analysis project Ga0268261, IMG submission 190353) | Nasutitermes corniger P1 segment gut microbial community from laboratory colony in Florida, USA - Nc150 P1 (SPAdes) (version 2) | ecosystem: Host-associated > Arthropoda: Insects > Digestive...
AAGGGTTATGTCAGTTGGAGCTGACGACGAATAACAGGAACACAAGCTATCCTATTGAGGAGTGTGTTCGCTGTTTGAGGTGTGAGATCGGGAGAATCTCACGGGAGAACGTAAGTCTATGGACATCACGTTACGCTGTACACGAATACAGAGCGACACCAAGAAGCGTAGTTTACCAGCATAGATATTTCCTCCAGAGCCTATATCTTATATATGTAGTGGATTAGTATATTCATTCAGGGAGTAGCGACCCGTTAGATTTCTCAGCAAAACTATAGACACCCCCTAGTTCTGAACAGCTGATAGCCACGAGAACGAACTTCGCATACTATGCGAACGGTAAACGAGTTGTGAAACAGAAAAAGAGTTTACGTGAACTTCTGAACTTAGATTGAATTATTTGTAAAAATTCTAGAAGATAAACTTCACGAATTTTATCAGATCTTACCGCGACCAGATCCCCGACGAGGTTTACTTAATCTAAGCGGTAATATTCTAAAGACTATTTTTGGAACAGCAACTATGTCAGATGTTCACGAATTGCACGGTGTACTTGATGATTTACAGAATAGAAATTCAGATATAGTTCATTCTCTAGCAAACCAGTTGACATACGTAAAGAAATTAGCTAATACGACGTCACTTAGCACAGAGAGTATTGCGAACCTTTCTAACATCGTTAAGTATAGTGTAATTCAGTCCCGCGATAAATATCAGCAAATTACACGAGACCTATTTTGGTCTAATCTTACATTTTTGGGACAAAGCACTACACACACAGCTGTCGGAAAGATGGAATTTACTTTGTTGCAGTTAATCCAACAGCTAGATGAAATGTTTGATGCCATACACCTTGCCATTTCAGGGAGCCTATCAATGAAGTTAATTAGCCCAACTTCACTTCAGATTATACCTAGAAACGTAAGACTTAGTTTGCCAGAGGGATACGAACTGATAGCCGGCACTAGAACCGAAGATATACATCAATATTTTAAATTGTCTAAAGTGTCTATTGTTACCAATTTCCACTGTATTAAACTCATTATACCTATTCCCCTTAAATCTATAGATCACAGCTTCAAGCTATATAAAATAATTATCTTGCCTGAAAGAATATCTCCAGTCAAATTTGTTCAGTATGCTATTGACTATCTGTATTTGGCGATACAAAGCAGTCAACACGGCTATATACCTTTCACAGAGAAAGACTACAGCAAATCCGTTACTAGTAGCATCACTGTATGCCCGTTGGATTCAGCGATATTTAACACAAAAAGACTTACATCTACCGCTAGTTTATTCTTCCAGAGTCCAAACCGCCGACAACTATGTAAGAGAAATTTACTTTTCAACTATCAACAATCAACGCTGATACAGCACCGGAACGACAGGATATATCATTTCCCAACGCCACGACAACTGACATTATGCTGCCCGGGGAAGGAAGCCACTCCTCCCCGCACACAAATACTCGTGAACGCCGGACTGCTATTCAACGCATCAGCCTGCCATGTGTCTACAGAAGATTTGCATATGTATCCTACACTACGCGGATCTATGCAGACGCAAATTAATACACCGCATACATTCCTGCCAGATAAAGTTCCGATAATTTCGCCGCACGAGTCCCACCAGGTACAAGAAATAACAATGCCGATACTGCAAGCACTGGACAGCATACTATCTCATCTCACAACGCCTCTGCACTCAATAGACATCGATTCCTTGTTACACATGCATCAAACTTCACGAAATTCACAAACAAATATGTTGGCACAAAATTGTTATTATCTTTACTACTATTATTTTGTTATTAGGATTATTGTGTTTTCTACTACGATCACACTTCGACAAACTGCGATGTACCACCACCAAAACACAAGACAATGCAAGTTCTACCTCCGCTCAAAACCTCCTTCAACAACATAGAATTCCAGAACCACGACCGAGGGACACAGAACACAATGTCGTGTTCCTAAGCTACGCATTACAACACACGAACTAAGGCTGCCGCGCTGGACGTATATCAGAGTGACCCTGAGAGCGCGTCTCCAGTTATAGCAAATGCAGCAAATAACACATCCGGCAGCACTCACTAGATGAACTTCGTACTACTAACCAAGCTTACACCTTGCTGTGTGCTTCTATCACACACGTTTTACTCTTATGTTTACCCAACCATTAATTTATACTTATTTACTTTATTGTATGATTTACATTGTATTCTCTTTCATGCTCATTTGTACATTCATTACAGGTTGTATTTCCCCTAATTGTTAAGATTTGATGTGTGTAAATTTCCACCACAAATCTTAATCTTACCACTGGTGATTGTAACGAATGTAAAATGTAAATTAAAGGGTGTTAGATTTTACATATTATTTTTTGTATTTTTTTATTTGTATGTTGAAATGGTTACAGTTAGATTCCATTCACTTCCTCACTGCGAAACGAACGATCGCTCACAGTTGCAACTCAGCGCTTATTTGTCAGTTCCCCATTCTTTCGAAGCGCTTAAACCCAACTCTGAAGCAATCAGTTTGTCACAACTGTAAAATATGTTTATGTATCATTTTGCTCTAATATAAACAACCGCTTTTTGCTGACGCGGGATTCACTCGAAGGAATCGCTGTTCGCCGGTCACAACGTCACTGCAAGACTCTGAGAACTATAATTATTATACAAAGTTCAATATTGATTACGATGTGGCATCCTTTCTTCATACTAAAAGGTAAGCCGAATTGACTAAATTAATTTTCTGTATTCCAAATTAATTCGAGTGAAACATTTTCGTAATATAATACGAACGATCTGAAATAAATTCCAAATTCATATTTATTCGGGTTTATAAAAGAACAAGATTATCATTTTATTTTTCTTGTTTTATTATTTATCATCTCCTTCATATCTGCACTAAAGCAACAACACATCGATTTACAATATATAGACTAACTACAGTCAAGCGTGAAGTTAATCAGTTACTTTTCTCCAATATTACACCCTTATATCGCACTGTCGGTATTTACTGAATGGTGGAAAATTTTTCCGTTTATTATTATATCTACGTTACGAACACATCACGCTACTTGTATATTTATATCCCATACGGTATCACTAGTAAAAACTGCTCGCATACAAATTAGGGCATAACAATAGTATACTAGGACATTAACACAATATCACAAACTATAGAAGGACTTTGACACAGAATCCCTGTACTATAGAAGGAAATTGCTGACAATACCACAGAACTAATATACGACATAGAGACAATACCACAGTACTATAAGAGAACAATGCCACAATACAACAATACTGTGGTAGGACGTTGCCACAGAACAAAAAATATAAAGTAGGAAATTGTCTACATATCAAAGAACCATAGGAGGCAATTGCCACACTACAACTGAACTACAGTAGTACAATGTAACAGTACCACAGTACTATAATAGGAAATTGCCACAATACCACAGGACAATAGTAGGACAATGCCACATTACCGCAATAATGCAGTAGGACATTGCCACATCACAGAACAATAGGACAATGCCAAAGTACCGCAGTACTATTGAAGGATATTGCTACAATACCACAACTATAGTAGGACAATGCCATAGTACAATACTATTGAAGGACATTGCCACAATACCACAGAAAAATAGTAAGAAAATAACAAAGTTCCACAATACTAGAGAAAGGCATTGCCACAATACCAAAGGACTATAGTACGACAATGCCACAGAACCACATTACTATTGTAGGACAGTGCCACAATACCACAGAACTACAGTAAGAATATACCACAGTAAAACTGTAGTTTAGTAGAACCTTTCCGTAATACAAAGAACCTATAGTTGGAAAAAGCCACAGTAATACAATACTATCTTGGGACTTTGCCAAAACACGACAGAACTACAGTGGAACAATGCCACAGTACCACTGTACTATAGTAGGGCATTGCCTCAATGCAACCAACTATAGTAGGACAATGCCACAGCACCATATTACTATAGTGGGACATTGCCACAATACCACAGAAATATAGTAAGACAATGACACAGTAGCACAATACTATAGTAGAACATTGCCACAATAAAAGATTACTATAAAAGGACATTGCCTTAATACCACAGAACTAAAGTATGACATTGACACAGTACCACATTAATATTGTAGTACATTGCCACCGTACCACAATACAGTAGTAGGATAATTCTACGGTACCACAGTACTCTAGTAGGAGTTTGCCACAATAACACAGTACCATAGTAGGACATTGAAATTTTACCACAGAAACTATAGTAGGACAATTGCACATTACCACAGAACTAGAGTAGAACATTGCCACAGTACCAGTTTACTATAACAGAATATTGCCACAGTACCAGTTTACTATAACAGAATATTGCCACAGTACTATTGTAGAAGATTTGACGCCGTACCAAATTTCCATTGTACGACATTGACGCAGTACCACTGTACTATAGTAGGAATTTGCCAGAGTACCACAGTGCTGTAGGACATTGACACAGTACCAAAGTACTATTGTATGAAAATGCCAGAGTACCACAGTACTAATGTAGGACAATGACACTGTACCACAGTACTATAGTAGGACATTTTCACATTACCACAATTCTAAGTAAAGAAATTTCCACAATACAAAAATTACCATAGTGGAACATCCCCACAATACCACAAAAATATAGCAGGACATTACAACAGTACCACAGCAATATAGTCGGACAATGACACAGTAACACAGTACTATAGTAGGACATTGCCACAGTACCACAGTAATATAGTAGGATAATGCAACGGTACCACAGTACTATGGTAGGGCAATGACACATTACCACAACCTATTGTAGGACATTAACAATGTACCGCATTACTATAGTAGGATAATGAAATAATACCAGATAATTATAGTAGGATATTGCCACATTAACACAACACTAAGTAAGGAAATTACAATTATACAACTGACCTATAGTATAAATTTGCACACTTTACCACAGTACTGTAGTAGGACATTACCATAGTACCACAGTAGAATATTAGGACAATGACACAGTAACACAATACTATAGTAAGATATTACGAATGTACAAAATTACCATTACAGAACATTGCCACAAACCACAGTATTATACTAGGACTTTGACACAGTACCACAGTACTAAGTATGGTACTTGACACAATAAAACAGTTCTATGGTAGAATATTGCCACAGTACCACAGTACTATAGTAGGACATTTCCACAATACCACAGAACAATAGTAGGAAAATGCCACAGTACGAAAGTACTAGAGTAAGAATTTGCCACAATACCACAGTATTATAGTAGGACTTTGCCACAGGAACACCGTACCATAGTAGAACATTACCACTGTAGGGCAGCACTATAATAGGACAATGCCAACATACCTCGGAATTATAGTAGAACATTGCCATTGTACCAGATTACTATATTAGAAAATTGACACAGTTCCACAATACTAATATAGGATATTGACGCCGTACCAAATGCCACACTAGGACATTGACACAGTACCACTGCACTATAGAAGGACTTTGCCAATGTACCACAGTACTGTAGGACATTGCCACAGTACCATAGTACTATTGTACGAAAATGCCACAGTACAACCGCAACATAGTAAAACAATTTCATTGTACCACAGTACTATAGTAGGACAATGCCACATATCTACATTAGTACAATGCCACATTTACACAATACTATAGTAAAACAATGCCACAGTACCACAGTACTATAGTTACACATTGCCACAATAGCACAGGTCGAAAGTAGGACATTGCCACAGTACAAGATTACTACAGTAGGATAAGGCTGCATTACCACAGTACTACATTAGGACAATGCCAATCAACCACATTAGTATAGTACGACATAGCAATCATACCAGAGTACTATGGTAGGAAATTGCCAAATTACCACAGTTCTAAGTAAAGAATTTGCCACAATATCACAGTACTATAGTAGAACATTCCCACAGTACCACAGTACCAAAGCAGGAGACTACCATTCCACAAGAGCAGTATAGTTGGACAATGACACAGTACCACAGAACTATAGTAGGACACGCCCAGAGTACAACAATACTATAGTAGAATAATGCAACTAAAACTCAGTACAATAATAAGACAATAACACATTACCAAATACCATAGAAGGCCATTGCCAATATGCCGCACTATTATAGTAGGACATTGCCATAATACCACAGCACTATTGTATGACATTGACACATTACCACATTACTATGTAAGGAATTAACATAATACCACAGTACCATAGTAGAAAATTGCCACAGTACAACAGTACTGTAGAAGGGCATTACAACAATACCACAGTACAATTGTAGGGCAATGACACAGTTGCACAATACTATAGTAAGATATTGACAAAGTACCACAATACAATTGTAGAATATTGCCACAGTACCACAATATTATACAAGGAAATTGCCACAGTACCACATAATTAAGTTGCCACCATATAATAATTCTATGGTAGAATAGTCTTTCAGTACCACAGTGCTATAGTAGAACATTCATAATATACCGCAGAACTATAGTAGGACAATGCCAATGTACGACAGTAATGTAGTAAGAATTTGCCACAATAATACAGTAGAAGGGAAGGAAAATGCAACAATACCACAGTACTATAGTAGGGCATTGTCACAATAACCCAAAACTATAGTACAACAATGACAAAATACCACAGTACTAAAGTTGGATATTGCAACAATACCACAGAACTATAGAAGGACAATGCCACAGTACCACAATACTATGGTAGGTAATTGACGCAATAGTAGGGAACTAAGGAACAATGTCACATTACCACAATATTATAGTAGGACATTCCCACAACACCACAGAAGTATAGTAGGACAATGCCATAATACCACGGTACTATAGTAGGACATTGCCAAAATTCCACAGAACTATAGTAGGAAAATGCCACGGTACCACAGTAATATATTAGGACATTTTCACAATACCACAGAACTATAGTAGGACAATGCTACAGCACCACAGTAATATAGTAGGACATAGCCAATTTACCACAGTATTATAGTAGTACTATGCCACATTACCACAGTACTATAAATGGGCACTGCCACAATACCAGTATACTAGAGTACGACAGTGCCACACTACCACAGTACAAAGGTAAGACATTGCTACAGTACCACAGTATTATATAAGGATATTGCCACATTACCACAGTATGAAATTAAAATAATGCCACACTAACTCAGTACTATTGTAGGACTTTGACACTTTACCATAATACTATAGTAGGTCAATGGCACTGTTCCACTGTACTATAATAGGAAATGTCAGAGTACCACAGTCCTAGAGTAGGACATTAAAACAGCACCACAGTACTGTAGTACGACAAGGCTACAATACCAGAGTGCTACAGCAGGATATTGCCACAGTACCAAAGCATTATTGTAGGGAATTTCCACAGAAACACAGTACCATATTAGGACCAAGCCACTGTACTGCGTACTACAGTACGAGAAAGCCACAGTACCTCAACACTAGAGTAGGAAATTGCCAAAGTACCATAGTACTATATTAGGACAAAACCAAATTACCACAGTACTGTATTAGGACAATGCAACCCTACCACATTATTATTGCAGGATATTGTCACAGTACAACCGTACTATAGAATGAATTTTCCACATTACCACAGTACTACAGCACGACAATGCCACAGTACGGCAGAACATAGTACGATATTGCCACAGTACCTCAGTACTATTATAGGACATTTCCCCACTACAACAATAGTGTTGTAGTATATTGCGAAGATACCACAGCACTCTATGAGGACAATGCAACAATTACGCAACACTATATTACGATTATTGCAACATTAGAACAATATCATAGTAGGACAACGCAACAGTAACTCAGTAATATTAAAGGGCATTGCCACAGTACCACAATACTATACCAGGATATGGCAACTGTAACAGTGTGTTATAGTAGGACATTGCGACAGTACAATTGTACTAGAGTGGGAAAATGACACATTACCACAGTACTATATTATTACAACGCCACATTTCCACAACATTGCAGTAGGACAATGCTACACTACCACAGTATTGTAAACGAGAATTGCCAGTTTAGCACAGTACTATAGTAGGACATTGCCACAGTACAAATGTACTGTAGTTGGAAATTGCCACCGTACAAAATACTATTGTAGGACATTTCCATATTACCACGATAATATTGTATCACGTTGTCAGAGTAGCACATTACTAGATTAGGAAATTAACACAGTACCACAGTACTACAGTTGGACAATGCCATATTTATACTGTACTACAATATATTGCCACAGTACCACAGTACTATAGTAGGGTATTGCAAAAGAAAAGTAGTACTATAGTAGGACAATGCCAGAATACCACAATACTGGAGTAGGACATTGACACAGTACATCATTACTAGAGTAGGAAAATGACACAATACAACAGTACAATAGTACGGCATTGCCAGAGAACCACAGTACTACAGTAGGAAAATGCCATCATACCATCCTAATATAGTAGGATTATGCCAAAAAACCACAGTACTATTGTAGAAAAATGCCACAGAAACACACTACTATAGTAGGACGTTTTCATAGTAAAACATTACTCTATTAGGAATACTCCACATTTCAACAGTACTACAATAGGGCAATGCCAGTGTACTATAGTAGGACATTAACACAATACCGCAAAGACTATAGTAGGACATTGAGACAGATCCACTGTAACATAGAAGAACATTGCCACAATAACACAGAACTATAGTATGACAATAACACAATACCAAAAATACTATAGTAGGACATTCCAAATATACTACAAATCTATAGAAGGACATTGCCACAATACCACTGTACTACGGTAGGACAATGCAACATTACCACAGTACTGTTTTAGTAAATTGCCACAATACAACAGATTTCTATTTGGACATTGCCACATTACCACAATATTAGAGTAGGATATTGCAACTGTACAACAGAACTATAGTAGAACATTTCCAGAGTACGACTGTACTACATTACGAAAATGCAAGAGTACCACATTACTATAGTAGGTCATTGCCCAATACCACACAACAATAGCACAACAATGCCAATGTACTACATTACTAAAGTAGGACATTGCCACCATACCACACAACTATAGTAGGAAAATGCCACAGAACCAAGGTATCATAGCAGACATTGCAACAATACCACAGAAGTACACTAGGACAATGGCACAGTACCACAGTACTGTAGTCGGACAATACCACAGAACTATAGGAGGAAAATGCCGAAGTAACACAGCACTATGGTAAAACATTGCCACAATACCACAGAACATTAGCAGTAAAATGTCACAATAACAAATTACTAAATTAAGACAGTGCCACGGTACCACAATTCTAGGGAAGGACATTGCCACAATACCAAGTGACTATAGTACGACAATGACACATTAACACATTATTATAGTAGGATATTGCCATAATACCACAGAATTATAGTAGAAATTTTCCACAATACCACAGACCTATAGTTTGACAAAACAACAGTACGCCATTACTACAGTAGGACTTTGCCAATATACCACAGAACTCTAGTAGAACAATGCGACATTACCACAGTAGGGTAGTAGAACTTTGCCTGAATACAACAATAATATATTTGGACAATGCTACAGCAAAACATTACAATAGTGGGAAAATGCCTCAATAAAACAGAACTACAGGAGGACAATGAACCTGTAGCACAGTACTATAGTAGGACTTTGTCACAGTACCAGAATACGTGAGTAGAATATTGTCACAATGCAACTGAACTAGAGTGGGACATTGCCACAGTACCGCATTCCTATTGTAGGACATTGACCCCGTACCACAATACCAAAGTAGGACATTGCCACAATACCAGAGTACTATAAGAGGACTGTAATATTCATAATTACAGGTTTTAACTGTAGGTTAGATTCGACTTTTAAAAGTCAATTTCACAACGCTTGTCCTAGTTAGGTAATTGAAGAATGCAGGAAATCATAATCGTCTTGCCAATAAGTTTTATTGTGTCAACATGACCCAGTTGCTACATATGTACGCCACACCAGGAAATTCTAGCAAACTGGGGCGTGAAACTTGCCGAAACCCCAGAAGATACTGCGGTCAGCATATAATTTCTTATATATACTCACACCGCGGCTACGTCAATGAATTGAAGTCTCATTTGTTTTGAATCCACGTCAGTTTGACGTTTGGACAAATTAATCACCGATACCGACGTAGTGCTCGTCAGAAGAAAATTATACATATTGATAATATTGAAACAATAGTACAGAATGGTTCTGTACCTCGCAACGCTTCTGTTAATTTAAGGTGTCTGTCTGACTATACTTACTAAATTTGATCAACCGGCAAGTTCCGAGACCCCCCTTTAGTAAAGGCAAGACGATTATTCAATTATTTCAAATTGTCAGTTTCACCATTAATATTGAATCACTCTAAATTGTATATAAGTGTATATTGTGTTTAAATATACAGCCATAGGAAATAGTGACATACGGATCGTTGGATTGGACCAAACCCCATTTGCATTCCTAAATTCGTCGTACTTAGGTACGTGGTGGCAGCAAATACCTCGACTTACGGACACGCAGTTTAACGACGGTGCCCGTAAGTAAAAGCCAAAATACTGACAGCGACGTTCTCTAACCCGGGTCAGTACAAATTAGTGTCCGTGGTGGTTCTAGAACCCCGGGCGCTACAGATTGGTAGGCAGCGGTGGTTCTTCTTACCAGTTAGCTTTCGCATACCGCTACAGCTTGGTTTGCAAGAGGGAGGAGAGATATGGGTCCAAGATAGACAGTCACGTACGAATGAATCAATATACACATCAGACGAGCACAGGAAATACGTCGGTCAAAATTCTAAATTCTAACGTCGGTGAAAATTGTAACTCACCATGCAGAAGTGAATCCGCCAAACACTTCTTTTGAAATAAAAATCAGAACTCACCAGGCGGAAGGAACATTTATTAATGTTAGGTTCAGAGCTAGCCACTCCCTTAGAAAGGGTTACCGAAATTATCTAAGGCACAGTTAGGATAGGACGGTGGCACCCGTCCGAAGATTTGAAGTTAGACACGGCGAAAGTTACTGACTCAGCTAGTTCGCTTTTCAAGTTGGGCCCAAAACTCCAAAGGGAGAGGATAACAGGGCATAAATTCGAAACGACGCTTAGCTTTGGGTCTAAGGTCGCATCCCAGTACTACGAGTGCGAGGACAGGGTATTTTGCCAAGAAATGCCCCGCACTGCGAAGAAGACGAGAGAGAACACGAAACTCGCCAGGGAAAGGAAATCAGAGCGAACGCTCAAGATCGCACGAAGCCAGGTCGAACCCCGAGCTTTAAACTCTCGTGTGCTATCGCAGATTAGGGAAATCGAAATATCAGTACCGTAGTTAAATTAGTTGGGAAATGAGAAACGAAATTCTTTGTTGTTGTGTTTTCTGGCAAGACGTCAATATGGAACGTTCAGTGTAACAGCTGACTGGGAATGTGCTGCCGTCGCACTTTGGAGCGAGCCGCGCACGTATGCACTGAACACCTGACACAAGGTCGGGGAGGGAAGTCATACTCGTGGAGACGTCCACGCGATGACGTAATCTTGCAGATGCTTACAAAGCTATGACACAGATAATCCACTGCTGGTAGAGTTTAGGAATTTACGATGAACGGGGCACGCGACGTAGAAACGTACACGTAACGATGTAATGTCAGATGATTATAGTTCGGTGGACCGGCTAGGAGCCGATGTAGGTCCAGAGTATTTTCGGTGCGTCACTTACAGACGACCGAACGCGCGTTGTCTGGAACAACGGTTTATCTCAGCAGGGCTGAGCGGTCTCGTTGGAGAGACAAGGTTACGTCAGTTGGGACTGACGACGAAAAACGGGAACATATCTGTCTTTAGAGGAATATGTTCGCCGTTCAACTTGTGAGATTGTTGCGAAATCTCACGGGTTATCTCAGCAGGGCTAAGCGGTCTCTTTGGAGAGACAAGGTTACGTCAGTTGGGCTGACGACGGAAAAACGGGAACATATCGGTCTTTAGAGGAATATGTTCGCCGTTTAACGGGTGAGATTGTTGAGAAAATCTCACGGGATATAGTCGATAGACATTACGTTACGTTGTACGCGAATACAGAACGACCCCGAGAAGGGTTGTCTACCAGCATAGGTATTTTATCCAGAACGTGTTTCGGATGTTTAGTGGATTAACGAAATTCATTCAGGGAGTACCGACTTTTTAGACAACTCTCAGTACCTTCCCAGTGAATATGTTAGACACCCCTAGTTCTGAACGTGCTGATAGCAGATAGCCACGAGAGCAGACTTAGACAATGTATGTGCGAAACGGTAAACGGGTTACATAATGGAAATTCAGAGATTGTTTACCCTTGTTTTAAATAGGCAACACACATTGGGCCTCTAATATATTTAAATTGGTTACGACACATATGTTTATGCATTTTCTTGGTATGTAACGGTTTAACTTTATTTATGTTTGGTTTCCAAATATTTCACGCGGGTAAATGCTGACGCGATTTTAAATATCTCCACCATTTTAAAGAATGAATTAGTCCCATCACACGACCGGTATGTGCAGTTAACTAGAAACGTCATGTGGCTAAATTTAAGTTTGTTTAACCAGAGCGCACTGTTTACAGTAATTCGAGATTTGGAATACGCCTTACTCCAGCTGACCCATCAGGTCGATGAATTGTTAATGGCAGTACAATATTCGCTTTCTGGGAAATTGCCCATAACTATTATGAGTCCAAACATTTTACACAGCATACTGCGGAATGTTTCTTTATGCTTGCCCGAAAATTATGAACTGATTGCCAGTACCAAATTTGATAACATTCACCTATATTATGAATTGATTAAAGTAACCGCAGTAGGTACCACACACAGTATTAAACTAATTCTTGAAGTCCCATTGAAAACTGAGAGCCAGCACTTCACTCTGTTCAGAATAATCGCATTGCCTACACGTATATTAAATGACACCTTTGCGTCGTACCGGCTCGAGTATGACTATTTTGGCCTATCACATAGTCAGAGAGATTATATCTTAATGACAGCAGCAGATGTACAAAAATATGACGCAGGAAGCATCACGATATGCCCGGCAGACAGAGCTCTGTAAGACATTAGGTCAATTACATGCGAGTTCAAGTTGTACTTCCAAACTACAACTAAAGACGGACCCTGCAGGAGGAGCCTGATGCTACACTACCAGACACCTACCTTGTTGCGGCACGGAGAAGTATGGATCTACAACTTCCCGAGTCAGCGACAAGTGACCATCAGGTGCCCACGGGACAACGTATGGGTGACACGCACTCCAACACTTTCCGGCGCAGGTTTAATCCACAACGCCTCACGGTTCTCAATAACTTCCGGCGAGATGCGAACACTACCGGAACTACACGGCGTCGCGCACACTAACCTCAACGCCCCATCGGTATATGTGACAGACAGCTCTCCAATACTGTCGAGACACGAGCTCCCACGTGTCGAAGCGGCACTCACATCGGAGGTCAATGAACTGGACCAACTGAAGGACCGTCTAGCAGCGGCACAGAAGTCCCTCGACGTGGACACTCTGGTCCACATTCAGAAGGCCACCCCTCAGCGAGAAACTCTGCCCCGCTGGCATCTGGTAATCGCAGCGGTTTCCTGTACACTCAGTCCTGCTGGCTCTTGGTATTTTTCTCCGGTCGCGATTTTAGTGTGCTACCTCATGTTGCCTGCGCACAGACAAGCCCATGGAAAATGCTGCACCCACTCATCCCGTCCCTGCTTCCGAGAATCCTCCAGCCACAGCTTATGCGGAACCACGTTACGACAGCGTTACGTTCGCCGCATACGCACTGCCTTGTAAAAACTAATACCCGAGACTCTGGAACGAGCCGACAGCGTCAACTTGCTGAAACATCCACATTGCAGCGGCCAAGGTCGCTGACTTAGCGGAGTTCCGTTCACATCCAGTCTCCGTACTGCAAAATGCTTCGCTAAACACCCAAGAATCATGTCGATACTAGTTGTACTGTGCAAAGAGAGAATGCCACGTGCAAATGTATATTTTCTCACCTATGGTTATACGTCAATTATTGTTATTGTTAAGCTGTATGTATTTTAGCTATGTTTACAGGTTTACGTAAGTTAACTCTTGTCAATTGTATTTTATTGTGACTACTTTATGGGTAACGAAATTTTGGGTTAATCTATAGCTTACCCCCAATTTCCGTTTTAAAAAGGGGCAAGCTGTTATGTTCAAAATTACAGGTTTTAACTGTTGGTTAGATTTGACTTTTAAAATCCGTTTCACAACGCTTGTCCCAGTTAGGTAATTGAAGAATGCAGGAAATCATAATCGTCTTGCCAATAAGTTTTATTGTGTCAGCATGACCCAGTTACTACATATGTAGGCCACACCAGAAAATTCTAGCAAACTGGGGCGCGAAACTTGCCGAAACCCCGGAAGATATTGCGGTCAGCAGATAATTTCTTATATATACTCACACCGCGGCTACGTCAATGAATTGGAAGTCTCATTTTGTTTGGATCCACGTCAGTTCGACGTTTAGACAAATTAATCACCGATACCGACGTTGTGCCCGTCAGAAGATTATACATATTGATAATATTGAAACAATAGTACAGAATGTTTCTGTATCACGCAACGCTTCTGCTAATTCAAGGTGAGTCTGTCTGACTATACTGAATAAATGTGATCGAGCGGCAAGTTCCGAAACCCCCCCTTTAGTAAAGGCAAGACGATTATTCAATTATTTCAAATTGTCAGTTTCACCATTAATATTGAATCACTCTAAATTGTATATAAGTGTATATTGTGTTTAAATATATAGCCCTAGGAAATAGTGACATACGGATCCTTCGATTGGACCAAAACCCCTTTGCATTCCTAAATTCGTCGTACTTAGGTACGTGGTGGCAGCAAATACCTCGACTTACAGACACGCAGTTTAACGACGGTGCCCGTAAGTAAAAGCCAAAATACTGACAGCGAACTTCTCTAACCCGGGTCAGTACAAATTAGTGTCCGCGGTGGAACCAAAACACCGGGCGCTACAGGAATATGCAACAGTATCACATTATCATGGTAGGACATTGCCACAGTACCAGAGTACAGTAGTATGAAATTGGTACAATACCACAGAACTAAAGTGGAACTTTGCCACAGTACCAGATTACTATAGATGAACATTGTCACATTGCCACAGTAATATTGTAGGACATTGCCACCGTACTTCAGTACTAAAGTAGGACATTGCCAGTGTACCAGAGTGCTATAAGAGGACTATGCAACTGTATCACATTATCATGGTAGGACATTGCCACAGTACCACAGTACTTTAGTAGGACATTGTTACAATACGACAGAACTATAGTAGAACTTTGCCACAGTACCAGATTACTATAGATTAATATTGGCACACTTCCACAGTACTATTTTAGGACATTGCCACCGTACCTCAACACCAAAATAGGACATTGACAAAGTACCACTCTACTATAGGAGGACTTCGCCACAGTACCACAGTAATGTAGGACACTTCAACAGTACCACACTACTATAGTAGAACAATGTCACAGTACAATTGTACAATAGTAGAACGATGCCAAAATTGTACATTAGAACAATGGCACAGTAATACAATACTAAAGTAGGTCAATGCCACAGTACGACAGTACTATATTTGCACATTGCCACAGTAAAGCAATACCAAAGTAGGAAAATGCGACAATACCACAGTATTACAGTAGGGCAATGTCACGGTACAACTATACAACAGTAGGACTTTGCCAAAATTCTACATTAGAGAAATGCTTCAGTAACATAGTTCTATAGTAGGACAACGCCGCAGTACGAAAGTACTACAGTTGCACATTGATACATTGACACAGTGCTAAAGTAGGACAATGCTACCGTACAAAAGTACTACAGTAGGTCAATGCCACTGTAGAAAAGTTTTGTATTAGGACATTGCCAGAGTACCACAGTACTATAGTAGGAAAAATGACACTACCACTACTCTATAGTAGGATATATCCAGTGTACCACAATACTATTTTGCGACATTGCCACGATAAAAATTTACTAGAGTAGGACTTTGTCACATTACCACAGTACTTAGTAAAAAATTTGCCACAATACCACAGTACCATGGAAGAACAATCCCACAGTTCCACAGTCATAAAGCAGGACATTACAACAGTACCACATTACTATAGTCTGATAATGACACAGTACTACACTACAATAATAGGACATTGCCACAATACCACATTACTATATTAGGCTAATGCCAAAATACGATAGTAGGACAATGACGCAATTCTGTAGGACACTGCCAAAGTACCGCAGTACTATAATATAACATTGCCAAATTACCACAGTACAAATTAAGGAAAATACCACAATACCACAGTATTATAGTAGAACATTGCCACAGTAACACAGTACTATAGTAGGGCATTACCACAGTAACACAGTACTATAGTAGGGTAATGAAACACAACTACAGCACTATAGTAGGATATTGCCAAAGTACCGCAGTATTATAGTTGAATATTGCCATATTACCACAGTATTATACAAGGGCTTTGCCACATTACCACAGTACTAGGTAAGGTAGTTTCCACAATACCACAATTCTATGGTAGTGTATTGCCACAGTACCACAGAACTATAGTAGGGCAATGCCACAGTCCTACAGTAAAAGAGTAAGACATTGCCACAATAACACAGAACTATAGTAGGACAATACCACAACACCACAGTACTATACTATAACTTTGACAAAATACCACAGAAATATAGTACAACAATGCCACAATACCACAGTACTAAAGTAGGTAATTGCCTCAATACCACTGATTTATAGCAGGACAATGCCACAGTACTACAGTACTGTAGTAGGGAATTGAAACAGTGCCTCTGTACTATAGTAGGACATTGCCACAATGCCTCAGTACCGCAGGACTATAGTAGGATATTGTCACATTATTACATTATTATATTAGGACAATGCAACAGTCCCACATTTCAAAAATTTGCTTTGCCACAGTACCACAAGATTATAGTGGGAAATTCCCCCATTAACACAGTATTATAGTAGGACGATGCCACAGTACCACAGTACAATAAAAGTGCATTGCAAAAGTATAACATTACAATAGTAGGTCTTTGCCACAAAACCACAGTACTGTAGTAGGTTATTACCACATTACCACAGTAATATAGAAGAAATTTGTCAGAGAAACACAGTACTATATTAGGACATTGCCACAGTACCACATTACTAGTGTAGGACAATACCGCATTACCACAGTAATGTAGTAGGCAATGCCACAGAACTACAGTACGACATTACCACAGTCCCACAGTAAAATAGTAGGAAATTGCCACATTTCCACAGTACTATAGTACGACAATGCCACAATACCTCAGTAAATTAAAGTGCATTGCTAAAGTACATCTTTACTATAGTAGAACATTGCCACAGTACCACAGTTCTGTAGTAGGATATTACCACAATACTCTAGTAATATAGAAGAAAATTGCCACATTAACACGGTACTATATTAGGATATTGCCACAGTACCACAATACTAGTGTAGGACAATGCCGTAATACCACAGCACTGTTTTAGGCAATGCCACAGGACTACAGTATTACAGCAGGGCATTGACAGATTTCCACAGTACTCTGGTAGGACATTGTCACAGTACCACAGTACTATAGTACGACAATGCCACAGTAGCACAAACTATAGTAGGAGAAAGCCACAGTACCACAATACTATAGTATAGTACCACAATACTTGATTAGAACATTACCAAGTTACCACAGTACTGTAGTAGGACAATGCCACATTACCACATTGCTATAGGAGGTCATTGACTCGGTACCGTGG
>Ga0268261_10001118_pt1 | contig 18084 bp, 8 predicted proteins | sample TergutNc150P1_FD_190353 | JGI IMG/M metagenome (GOLD analysis project Ga0268261, IMG submission 190353) | Nasutitermes corniger P1 segment gut microbial community from laboratory colony in Florida, USA - Nc150 P1 (SPAdes) (version 2) | ecosystem: Host-associated > Arthropoda: Insects > Digestive...
CTGAAAATTATAAAACTTTAAATTAACTTCCTGCATGTAGGCATTAAAAATTTCTACTGAATATTTGTCTGAACTGAAATATCTCTGATGTATTTGCAACACAGTGCAGATTATTTCATTATTTAATAACCTTTGGTTCATAATTTATAAACGTTTATTGCCACACATGCGCAACGATTTAAATGCCCGCAGCGCAACACATACGGTGCGTTCGTACGGTGAGCAGTTCCAAGTGCTGCAACATATATGGCGCGCCGTCGGATAAAGGTTAATGACAAGAAAAATAAATACCAGTAATAAGTGTACCAAAAGCACTTGTGTGTGAATGTGTTATGTAATTTAATAATAATAAGGATTAGTCAGGTGGATAAAATTATCCTGGAATTGCACACTTCAAATTCATTTCCATTTTACAGTCCTTAGTGTGGACAGTACCTTCAGCAATGCTATTTGATCCTCACGGAGCAGTTTGTCAAAGCCTGGTAGCCGCTTGGCAAATTCCACAATCAGCTGCACTGTGAGGATTGTGATCTCTGTGATGTGACGGAACCTGAGGTCACTCTGGTCTTCTCCATCAACTGGCTGGTTCTGCAAATTTTTCAACAAAATTTTTTAAAGTCATTTGTTTCTGAACAGAAGGTAGCAGTATACACAATGCGAAACAGACAACTTTAAGCCCACTTTTAATATTCTGCCCTTAAATCAGAAGATGCCAGTAATGTACACTGTTGTGTACCACCAGAAAAAAATTCACTGACCACATGTATAAAATAACCAGTATTTTCAAGCTCTATTAGCACACAGCTGAAACTATGAAGGTCCAGCCATTTGTTCACTGTGTAGTACATACTCTCCTTCTTACAGTTAAAGTTACCTCTCAGATCAGAAAATCCACATTGTTATGCATGTAAAACATAATTCCATCAACATCAAACAAAAGTCCCAACACAAAATAGAGAAATATTATAATGCAAATAAATATCACACACAAATTTCATATACTAAGATGTTACAATTTTGTCTCACGTGCCATAGTCTATTTATCTGATTCAAAACTCTCAGGTAAACACTTCTTACTGTGATCCTCTTGAGGTCCTCTTCTGAGGGCTGCTCATACTCATTTTGAAAGTAGACAAGCCTATGTATCAGTTCTTCCTGTTCTGGACTCACTGGTTTCACACCATTTATTGTTGGCAACTTCTCTGGCTCCACCTGAAAGATATGTTAATTTTTGCCTCACTTTCAAAAAAAATATATATCATTGTCTGAACATACAGTAATGATCATAAACTCTTTAAGGTAAAACTACCCTTTCAGTTCAGCAGTATGCCATGAAGCAGACAGGGAGCATGGAGGCAGAAGGGCAGCAAAATGGGTATTTTAAGTTAAAACCATCTGATTTTCTGCACTCAACAAATTTTTAATTACTGATCAAAACAGAAGAAAATTCAACCAATACTTTTAAACTTTTTTATTGCTGAGATTCATAATTTCTCCAAGGGGTAAGGCATTGTGAATACCTGCTCCAGACACTGAAAATCCTAGCTACAGTGTTGTATGGAGGTAATAATCCAAACATTCTAGACCTCACAACTACATGCAAAGTAACCAAGCCAGCTTCATACCTTCCCCAGAAAAATGGTGTCAATTACCAACATAGCAGGAGGACAGGTTGCCCTGTAGGAACTCGTAATGTTGTAGTGAAGCAAAGTATGTCAAACTGTCCAAAACAAGGAATAATGGATGGGCCCACCATTTTTCCACACAATCAGCAAACCAATTTGGTATCTGTCTTTCATGAATGATCCCTACTGATAAATAAGGGCTCAGTATTTGCACCAACTGGTCCACAGCCTTCAAGTCCCTGTCTTGTCAGAAGTGTTTTCCTTCAATGTCCTCCTTCACAGCTCACAGAAGTGAAAACTGTGAGGAGCAAGGTCCAAGTTGACTGGTAAATGAGCACAACATTCACACAAGTTGCCATTTATGACATCTTGGGATGCACATGGCATTCTGCGTTCCCTTTCTGCAGTCTGTAGACCCCAGAGCAACAGTGAATTCATGGTGCACTACCAGTACACTGCATATGGATGCACATACTAGATACCAATTTCTTCTTTGATATAATAAAATTGGTTGTGTACCAAAGGAAATAATACTTCAGTCACTCTGGCAAATATATGATGAAAGCCTGTCCGATACTGTGTTTTGTTTGACACCTATACTGAAGCAATAATACAAGTGCAACATATTCTTTGATGTTACATAACTAACCAACCAACTTGAGAACAGAAGCAGCATTAAGTGTGAGTGTGGTGGTGTTGAAGGAGGAATCTGCATTTTATGTGGAGAAAATACCATAATCAGAATTAATTTATTCGATAGTTCTAGGCTGTAAATAATCTTTGCAGTTCATTGAACATGTATATCATTACTTTATATCAACTTCATTGCAAAAAATTTGTTTTCAGGCCACAAGACACACTAATCCAAATCTGGATGGTTCTGTCTGTCTGTCCATCCACCCATCTCCCACTCTGTGCAAATGAATTTAATTGCCATTTGATTTTATAAAGCATAACATGAAGGCAGTACATTATAGCATGAAGGACTACAGATGCAACACAAATTAGTGTCCCCTGTTCCTATCCTTTTTTGGAAGCCAATAAATTACGAATTCACCACCACCTACAGTCATGTGCCAAATGTTACAACTTTATTCTTTACTGTTTTTTATGGATCTGCTACCAGTCTGCACACGTAAACAACAGATGGAAGGAGCTTTATAAATTTTATTACAGAAGTTCCTTCGTCTTTTGCACGGGCAACTCGTGAATGGTACAAGTGATGGAAACTAAAATGATGGGAAAATGGGAACCTTTTAAGATCTGATGTACGCCACACAAGTTTTAAAAACTGTATCCATAGCTTTCTTACATCAAATGCCAAAATTCTTGTTTACAAACATTTCCTTAAATAATTATAGCAATTTCTCACTATGTAGTTATATTTCTAGAAATATTAATGTACCTTGGGATCAGGCTCCTTTGTCATTACAACTTCAGGTGACCCGTTTGTCGTTGAGTTTGGTTTATCTTTGTCCTTCTGTGCTTTTTTCTCCCTTCTCTTTACCGCACACTGGTATTCAGGTACAACACCTGCAGATGCAGAATAATACAAACAGAAGTGAACATCATGTCTTGGTTAGAACCAAGGAAGATACAGAACAGGGATGCACAAATCCTGGGTGAAAGGTCATGGTGGCAACTACATTTTGTATGGTAATGCCTAATATTTGTAGTGAATGACTTCATGTAACCTTTCTGGTACCCAGAACTTTGAGGTGGATCCTAAGATTTCTGGAAAATTTGTGTACCCCTGCATTAGAAGATGTTCATTCTGCAGGATCCATACCCTTGCACTCACAAGGTCACAAAACAGAGTCCTACTAGAAACAGCTACTTTTGACAGGAAGAACTGTTCTTAAAAATAAACCACATGTAATATCATATTCACTCAAATGCAAGACAAGGTTTTTTTCCCTTAAATTTGGCACTCTAATGTGAGGACTGGTCTGAACCGGACCATGCGGAGCCAAACTTTGGCCTGCATCGCCAAATCATTATATGAGATCTCAGCTCCTCTAAGATATTATGCAGTGGTGAGTGGTAATTCCTCACCGACGTTTTGGGACAACCTATTGGTCCCATCTTCAAGGGTCAAGCAAGCCAAAAGAGAGGAGAGGGAATGAGAAGTTAATTGACACAATCTTCTTTTTTGGGGGACTTGTCAATCATCTAATTTTTTAAAGACGCATGACGTTTCGGAAGCTGGCTGTTTCCATTTTCAGGAAAAGAAGCGCCCAACCTGGTGGACTCCTTGCATTGGGTACCTCAGAAACACCAACTTGTTAAGTCATGTATCTGAGACCTAATCTGGCCCAAGCATAGTAACAAGAAAATGGCTATTGAAAATTAAAAATTAACTATAAAACTTAAAAATAAAACCTGGGTTAATCCACACAATCAAAACCATAAAAAGAGCCATGAATTGATTAGATCACAGACAGGACAGAAAATTCACAACACACGTACTTAAATTCTGAACATCACCAACGCCATCTGTGCGGAAAATTGTCAGTCTTCTTCATGCGTTCAAGCAAATTTATAAACCAAGAAATATGAATGTATTATTTAGTTAATGGTGATCATAATGACACAGCAGTGCATCTCACCAGAAGTGACTGTGAAAGGTTTGAAGAAGTGCTGTATATCTAATGCAGTGGATTAGATGGATGATGATATATTGTGAAATGGCAGTGAAGAGGATAGGATAGTAAGGAGTGAGTGTGAGGAAGATTAAGGCATGGTCATGAAGATAAAGGCACTGACTGTGAAGATGGAGACAATGACACCGATTCGTATAGGTGGATTGAATCTGACATGCTTTGTGTATTAAGTGTATGAAATTAATAGTAAAATATTTTTACCAGAAGTTTTATTCTTGGGGGGTTGTCTTAGATTAGAGTTATAATGCATTCAGGTAAATCTGGTACATGTCAACTTTTCTGCTTCCTGTCATGGACCAAATATCGAACACCCACAGACATCAAACTTACTCCATATTCTAGTCAGTATGTGTGATAACTAAAGCTCTTTACATAATGTTCAAGCATTGTAGTTTTAGGACATTCCCAATCCTCAATGCCTATATTTTTCGATCAATATGACTAAACTTTAATTTCAGTGTTACACCGTGTTTGAAATTTGAGCTACTGTATATCATACGGACAAAAAGGAAACCATATCCCAATCGAAGAATTGATATTTCTTCCAATATTCAGTCAAAATTAAATGCAACAGCACAAACATCATTTCTGAACTGGCAGTAACACTACATTAAAAATACCACTAATGTCAAAAGGGTGAAAAAGGGAGAACCTTGGCATTACATAAAGGTGAGTTTAAAGTGTAAGGCAAATGCTGAAGGTTCTTAAAGCCAACAGTTTTATGTTGAAATTGAAAGATAATAGAATTGACAAAGATTGTAATCAAATCGGTTTTGCCAGAAAACTCATGATTATTAATATTAGGAGACTTCAAGGATTACCAGTCACGACTGCAGCTCACTGCTAGAGTCAATCCTTATCCTCTGCAATCAAGTTCATATTCTACTACCAATTTCTCTGATGTATATTCCTCTCAAATAGTTACCAGTCTCAGGAGTGATCTTTTCTGTGAGGACATCCAATGTTTATTTTGCATACCACTCCCATCCATCACACATCCTTGACTTACTTTCCCTATTAATTTTAACACCAATTTTTTTTTTTAAATTCTGCACAGATGTTAAAATAATGGCATGAGAAATTCAAGTCACTGCAAACACATTTTACAAAGTAACTTGATCAGCAATAGAGAATACATTACCAGTGAGACAATTTCCAAACTGCCTTATAAATGAAGCACATAACCTATACTGGAACACGAAGATTACCACAACTAAAGGGGAAGGGCAAGACAAAGGTACTTTCTTCCTCTTCCTAACATATACACTACACAGTGGTGCTGATGAGGATGTAAGTGTTCTGGAAAAAAGGAACTTCACCAGTCTAGACAGCATCATATCCCATAGACTTCAAACCTCAACTTACAAACTGTTATACACCTTCTCTATTCCTTAACTACCGCATATCAATCTGACCCACATACTTTCTTCAATCTTTGGTTTCCAAATACTTTAAATTCAGACAAACTGCAACTGTCATACAAAAGAATGAAGAGATACAGTTCACACAGTGTTCCATATAAGGTTTGCCAAACTTCAGGATGTCATGATAAGAGCCATTTTGGGTAAAGAATCCTGTACAAACTATGCCTGATTAATATCAACCATTGCTAATGAGCATTTCAATGTTTCAAGATTCTGTGCGATACTGTATAATTACAGTGAACCATGGAATCCACTGACTGCACGGAGAAAAGGATGAAATTATCGAGAAGGCAACAAATTCTCTTTTGAGACATGTAGAATTGTGCACATAGGTGGGAGGAGGTCATTTTTAACATTATTTAGTGTAACATAAATGATAATTGACATTCTTTGATAATGTCTAACCAAAACTTATTTTTCTTCCAACCTCTAACCTAACTACGTAAACTACCATGAACAATTTGGTAACATAATTAAAAACTGATGTCTTTCTTTCATGTTATTATTTCACATACAATTTTCTTTTGATGGACAGAAAAGCGGGGTAAGACTTAATTGCTTCCCCTATTTGTGATGTTATCAGACAGGTTAAGACTTAAGCGACATCTGTCTTTTGTGGTATTATCTGACCCATAATATTCTTTTCATTTGTACAGTGTAATAACAGATATGTATTGCACAGTTTTTGTTTACAGCCATATACATACCAACAACAAAAAGACTGCAGGCATGTAACAGCTGATAATGGGGCACATATTGATATAACATTTTGTACTCAAAATGACTCATATAGTCAATATCATCCTGATGTCTGGCAGTGTATGAAATCTGTTCAGAAATAAAAAGGCGCCACATTTATGTTGTAATACTCTATACCACTGACTTGCTCTATGTGGTATAGGTGGGTGATACCAGTGTATTTTTAAATTAATATTATGAAAATATTAATAAAAATATTCTAACATCCATTTCTCCCTTTGGAAAACGAGATCCGCGATTTCCTTGAAAATGTCTGAAAGAGTGTTAACATATCATACCTCTTCAAAAGCGACGTGTGCAACTCTTGGTTCATATGACACCAAATGTCAATGAACCACTGCTCAGGAGACTGTCATGATCTTACAACCGGAATATTAAGTTTCGATTCCTTCCCCTGAAAATGGTCTGTGACATAAAATTGTCAAACTGACAAACCTGGAACACTGAAATTTACTGTATCAACCATTTTTCTTTAAAGCAGGAAAAAAAAAAGTTTTGCTTGAACATTATAATGAGCTAAGAACTCAATACATTGTATAAAACTAAAAACTAGTTCCAAATAAATTAAAAGAGTAGTTTCCTTACATTCTGGCCTCATGCCTACACTCAAGCACTTCTTGAGCCGACACTCTTGGCATTTCCGTCGCATGTACATGTCAATCTCACAGTTGTTCCCATACTTGCACTGGTAAACAGCATTCTTCGTTATGCTTCTCCGGAAAAACCCTAAATAAATGAAGAATTACTTTTTAGTGAACACACATTTCATATATCTACTATCCTTCAGAGTCCTGACTGCCCCCCCCCCAGAAAGAATTTTTTTATACCTATTTGACAGGTTTGTCACTGTATAACATACACATGCAAAGAAAGCAGTGCTATGTGCATACTTCTTAAGTTGGAAATAATCAGCGCCAACAAAAAATCACTGGTTTATGTAATCAGCTCTTGTTGAGAAGCCAATAGCTGCTCTAACAGGAAATTCCTTTTATTTCATAGAAACAAAGTTAATTCCAGTGTTCACAGATTAAAACACTGGTCTCTGTTCCAAGCCTGATAAACCCAGTCCACGTTCTTATGCCCTATTGCCTCAGGATACTACACCATATTATCATCACTCATGGTGGTGGTGGTGAGGATGACGACAATGACAACAACAACAACAACAACAACAACCATCAATTTACACCCAGGTCTTAAAATGGTTGCTTTCTTTCAAGTCTTCTTACCAAAATTTGCATATATCACACCCTTCCACCATCCCCCCCCCAATAACAAAATCATGCGAATGACACCTTTCCTTATGCAATTCTCTCCAACCTCTTGCTACTTCTCCCACTTAAATACAAATATTCTCCTCAATGCCCTGCTCTCAGAAATCCTAAATCTATGCTTAGGATTAAAAAGCCACCTCACAACCATACAAAACTGTAGGTAAAATTACATTTATCAAATTGTAATCTCAAAGTACTAGTAGGTGAGATGATATCCTGCATGCCATAAAGGCACATAAGTGGATAAATCCACACATTCTTAACTGCAGCATTCACACCTTGACCGCTTTACCCCAGGGGAAAGAGACTGTGGTACCCACTGAATAGGAAACTGTGTGGACTCTGAACCTGGTCTGGTCCACTAAAACATGGTTTTCACTGCTTTACTTAGACATCCCTGGTGATTACTAGGACAGTCCCATAAAACAAATCATAGCAGCTATCTCTTTCATTATTTCTAGTTCACTATACATAATTCAGCACTATCACCTCAGCAATGATCCATATTGGGGTCTTCTGGAATGAATATCTTGTTATCTGGTATGTTATCTATAAATAAAATGCCTCCATATTCAGGGCTGAAGAGGCATCACATATCAGAAGGCCACCTGATACCTTCACATCACATACCTTTACATCCTTCACAGGTAAGTGCATTATAATGGTAGCCAGAAGCTCTGTCCCCACAAACGAGGCACAGTTCTTCCTGTTGACGAGGCGCAGGTCCCTTCTTCTTTTTGGCATCACAGCTGTCAAAACTGTGCCCATTCAGACTGCTCTGTGGTGACAAGTCCTCCCGACCTGTACCCAAGAAAGAACATCTTATCAATCGGTTGCAGGCTGGCATAGTATGACATTAATCTAACACGGCTCAACCCACGACAATTATGTATGGCGATCCGTGACAGGCATATGTAAATAAGCACAGCACAGGCACGTTTATTACACAGAAATACCAAGCAACTGTGGTAGAAACAGCTATCATTTTGTAAAGATATACTTCTTATAAGAGTTAAGTTAGTTGTTAGAGTGAACTAACACTGAGTCCCTTGGTAGCATGGTTTCTAATGGGTCTACTGTACCAGCCTCCGATAAGAGTAAGAATGTGTGTTTATTTATGAAGCTTTCAATTGCTAAGATTATATAACGTGGTGATATATGGAGTATGGAGCACTGTTGGAATGATGAGAAGAGAAAATCGAAGTTCTTGGACGTCAACCCGTCCAAGGGTTGACACAAAAACAGCACCTAGTGATACAACGTAATGAAAACAGGGTACTATGTAATAAAATTATTCATAACAGATGACTACCGTAAAATTATCCAGTTAATACTCCCACTGTAAATAGGAATACAAATTCTATGCATCCATTCAATGCTACTTGAATTCCAATGCAGGGGTCTGCAATTATCCGTTGTCTGGGGAATTTTGGATACTCGAGATTAGATAATGTGGCCAGTGAAACGGAACACAATTCACACCGACACATATATTACGCATTTTCTCACGAAGCAGTAGACTGCCGATAAAATGTCGAATTTCACGCCAATTTTATTATATTTATGATCCCACGTGGTTTAGACCGCACCGGCCAAGCTCTGCCACATGAGACAGGAGTGTAATGTCTTATGTATGATGATGGGGGCAGACACAGTCGGTGTATAGTGACCAGACTACGTTAAGGTGAAATGTCCGACAAATCGCTGCTTGATTCCCCGCAGAGCAAGAGATCTACCTCATCTTTCAAGTGGGACCCAACCGGCCTGTTCAATGTGTATTGGAAACTCTTCCCAGGACTAGGGAGACGAGGGGTGGCGCTAACCATTCACCTACATCTAGTGTCCTGGTGAAGAATGAGTGGAGCTACACCTCCGCTCTGCCACATAACTTCATGCCATGCTGTGGGACACCTTTACCTATATATGGTACAGGCCTTGGAATTATCTGATCTATTGTCTATTAAAAACCTACTCTAAAATACTCTTATGTGGCACAAGGTATACATAAGACATCAGTCCCATTAACAAAACAGCACATCAGAATGTAATAATTACGCAGACATTCTGGAAGGGGTCAAAAGAGTAATTTCGGCGTGAACATAAACAGGCCGGAATGGCGCAGTCGGTATAGCGACTCGCTACGGGCTGCACGGTCCGAGGATCGAATCCCGGTGGATGGGGAGATTTCCCGCACACATCCAGACCGGACCTGGGACTACCTACCCTCCTGTACAATGGGTACCGCGTTTCCTTCCCGAGGAAAAGCAGCCGGGGCGTGGCGCTGACCACCCACCTCCATCTAACGCTGAGATACTACGTACCTCTGCTCCCCTCTAGGCCTTCATGACCTGTTCTAGGGTGAACTCTTCCTTTTATCTTCTTACCTTTATATAAAGGTTTTTGATCAATAAATCAAGTTTTAATGCTACAGAAGAGGACACTGTTCCACTATAAACTATCTCCAGCAAAACAGCTTCGGAATGCACAGCTTTGCCTCTACATTGTGGTAATCATACAGCCCGCTGCCACATTTCCTTTATAATTAAATTGGTAGATACAACTTGGTATTTTTATTTCACCTTTTTATGATCATCCCTATCTTTTAGATTTGGTTTACTTTCAGTGCAAAACACTAACAATAAAATTTTATTCTTCACATACATGAGTAAATATTTTATGCTTTTAGATATCCCTTTATGTTTTAAGAGTTTCACTTAATTTTTACACCAAAAAGTACACTTTTACTTTCCAGGGGCTCCGCAGAAATTCAGACTTATTCAAGGGTTCTACAGATATAGAGTTTCAAAACCACGTCTCTGGAGCAAAGATGAACCTTTACCCTCCCCGGTGCCAGAAGTTCTGGCAGTTGTGCTTATCACATGAACCGTAGCTTAAAACCGCTGAGGGAAAAGATGTAGTCAATGTAAACTAGTTTCCATTTTTCTCTACATAAGCTGGGAAAACTTTTCGCCTTAAGAAGTATTTAGCAACTTACATTCGGGGATGCGTGCAGAAATGCACCTAGGTCTTCGTGTAGTCGTCGTCGTTAAAACTGTCAGATATAAATGAAAAATGAAACGACTTGACGACAAGCTCTCATAAACTTCTTCTATAGTAACTTTAATCTTAAATCGGTTTATCATTTCTCGAACTGTGTACAGACAAGAACGAAGCCATTTTCATAGGCGTTGCGCAGGGATGCCAACGCAACAAAAAGCAGCACCGATAGCTGTGTACTATGGATGTGAAATACGAAGAAAATAAATTATGTACAATGAAACAATTACCTGTGAAACACAAAATAATCAAGAACCTACAGAAAATGACACGACAGTACGAATAAACAATAACAGAAAAGCAGATCAGAGTTTCTCACTGCAAAGCAATGTTTCTTGGCAAAGAGTTACCGACGCTACGAAAAAAGTCTGCTGCCTCCGCCTTCAGGGTTCAAGATGCTCGATCTCTTTGAATTCTTCGGCCCTGAATGTGGATGCAGCAACTCCTCCAAGTCGTCGCTACTTATCAACCAACAAGATGTCATGTCCCAGGTGATTTGAGTCAACAACAGAGTGGTGAGGAAGGGGGGAGCCGCAATAGCTCAGTTCGTATAACCATGTCACGAGACGTACTAATGGGGAATCTAAACCCGATTCCCAGCAGGAACAAAGCTTTTTTATATGCTTCACAATGTCCAGATCGAATCTAGGGGTCCACCCAGCCTCCGCCCAGTGCTACAGGGGGCTTAAAATGTCCGGGACGTGAAGCTGACCGCTCACCTCAATATACTACCACGTTTAAGAATGCGTGGAACTATACCGCCACATAACTGTATGTCTTCGCGGCATGGTGCTTAACGTACAGAAAATTAAAACAGTGTATAGGTATGGATAATTAACGCAAATGGAAGACAAACAGCTTACCAAAAAGAATCCGTGTATTTGTGAAACCCACCACTAAGAAACAAGTCGGGACAGCATGGCGGCCAGCAGCTCTATAAAACCGACTGTAATAACGAAATTCGGTATATCATATCAAAAGGTCTCACGGGCTCCTCTCTTACCCACATCCCATGGATTTTAAAAATTACTTATGTCTGCGATTATTCCCGAGTTCAGAGTTTAAAATTCTGTATTCTGCCTTCAAACAAACTTTTTGATCGCTCCAACGGAAAATGCGGCCGCGGCTCAGAAGTCTCAATACAGCGAACATCTCAACCCAACTGACCTTGACGTGACCACGTTACGGTCTCAGCACATGACGCTCAAACCGAGCTGAATCCCACCATACTGGCCCCTATAGATCCATATTTGCCGTCAACATTTCAATGACTTTTCATTTTGAGTGGCGAGCAGTGAACGTTCAAAATGGATGACATGTACAGTTAGTGTTGTTAGTTCACAAATTTGCTTCTATGTACATGTCCAGGCAGTCCGACATTAACACCACCTGTCACACACTAACAGTAACATACAAATTTGGTCAATCGTAAACCGCGCGCTATCATATAATGTTCATTTTCAGGGCTTCGACATATATGGCTTCCTTGCGGTTGTGAAGCATATAAGCCGGATCGTTGTTGTCGTCGTGACAGATACCAATATCGTCGTGAGACGCCAATATACTTAGTTAAAGATACTTAAAGTACTGAAGTTAAATTCGTAGGACATTTAATGAAGATGTATTGAATAGCGTGAAAGAAACAAAGGAAGATCACATGCGCAGTAAAATGAAAATCTCTGGGAAGGGAACAATCGTGACCTGCTTTAACATCTTCGCCCAGACAACTCTGGAAAACTACAGGTGAGCGAAAACTCCCTGTGGACCTCTTGGAACTAGAATACGGGTCAAGTGGAAGTCACAGCACTGAACGGTTACACGAAGTGATGAAGAGCGACGGGCACTCGTAACAAGTCATATATGCCACCTGAAATGTTTCATGCAGGCACCTTCCTACTTCCAGCACAGTGTTGCGCCCTTCAAGAACAGGTGAAGAGGGACATTCCACTCACTCTGCATATAAAAACCGCCAATCAGGACAGCTAAAGTCTCAGCCAAACTGGCAACCTCACATGCGTTGCCGCTTAGGCTAAAGGACTCAGCTTCATACAACTAAAGAGCACGTAAAACCTACATGTATCCAGTTGGATTCGGCGTAGTATAATTACAAACGTTTCCCACGACTTTGTGATATATATATATTCTGTCGGGGGAGTTCCTTCCCTTCGCTGGGTGTAATATAAAAGTCATACGGAAATACTTGCCAGAAACATCATCGGAAGTGTGGGGGTGAAATCTAGTGAGATGGAGGTGGAAATGTTTTAAAGGGTATCCCGCGCACCTACCATCTCAGCTTCCCTAAATCTTACGTTGATATTTAAAACCACTTCCTGTAGGTTCTAATCACAAAAATAAATCCATGCTACTAGCAACTGTGAAATTACTCTTTTAATACGGCCAGAATTACACACAAATGCGGCCGACAAGCATCAATCATACTACCACATACATATGAACGTGATGTAGTACTCCCAGTTCTTACCAGCAACTTCGCCCATCTCCGAGAGGCCTGTGTGCGACACTGCTAATTGTTGAACCACACTCAGTGTACTTCGCTATGCCATAAGAAAGCCGACACTCTGAGAGTAATCATCATGGATAACCGTGAAAACTAATTTTGGAATGTGACCCTATTTCAGCCGATCCCAGTGGCCTCGCGGTCTAAGGCGTTGGTCTGCGGCCGCTCGCTTGCTGGGATTGCGGGTTCGAATTCCGCCGGAGGTATGAATGTCGGTCTCTTGTGAGTGTTGTGTGTTGTCAGGTAGAGGTCTCTGCGACGGGCCGATCACTCGTTCAGAGGAGTCCTGCCGAGTGTGGTGTTTCTGAGTGTGATCGTGAAGCCTCGACAGTGAGAAGGCCCTGGCCCAATGCGGCTGTAGTTAAATGAAAAAAAAACCTAATTTCGTGGCGAATTTCAGTGTGTCGTAAACCGAAATACGACATGCGACGAAATTCGGTGTCGGCACGCATATTTCCAAAAAGGTATAAAGAACACTGGGTATCTCGATATGTACACGTATGTGAAACAACGCAAGACCGCGATATAATGCAAGGATAGAGAGGTTCATGATACCAAGACTCCTTTTTTTTAATTGTTCTTTCAAAGTGTAGTGAAACTTTTGCCAGTCTGTCATGAGCAGTGTACTGTGGGTATGCCTAGAGTAATTCATACATATCCTTTCTCGGACTCGATTCAATAGTGAAAGACTTGCGTGGAAACGGGTGTGAACAGGACCCAGCAAATTTAACCTTTTGGCACCGGAGTTTTACATTTAAATTTTAGCACACCCTCTATGTAAAATGTGAATAATACAGAAACCAAAAAGGTAGCATTATAAAATAAACAGCATTTTGAAGATAAAAACGGAGTGTGTGCAGCATGTTTAAAATATTCAGTACTTATATTTGTTGAAAAAATATATATAAAATGCAACATCTGGAGGGTAGCGGTACGCCCGTCCTATATATAGGACGCACGGTTCTTAAAGGTTAAAAGTGTTCTCTGCACATAAAATCTTTCTGTATGTCACCTCTTCCTATTCCAGTTGATACTGCATGAAATAAATCGCGTAACTCCTCCAGGAAAATTCAGCGACAGCACCTCAAATCTGGTGACGACAGTCTCGTTCTACATATCTTCCCACCCATTCACTAAACATCCTCCACTACATGCTGTAGCCAGAAGTATGGATAGCATCGTCTGATCAACTACAAATGAGAGCAGTCTCAATTTTCCGTAAACATTAGAACAACATGTCGGGGAACTGTTCATATCATACTAGCTGCGTGCTAATACCAAGTCACTGCTCGCAGGTATAATGCAGAAATCCCTGGACTTACGTCGTTTCGCGCTTAGACTCTTTGCCCTAAGACCTAATATATTAAGCCAAGCGCGCAAATTCATGCGTACAGTACTGAAGATGTCTTTGGGTTCTCAACTCATATGATCACGATCTCAAGTTCGATCTTGTCGAAATTCTGAAGCAAAACGCCCACGAAGAAGCTGAGGAAATAGAGCCTGAGCCTAGGAAGCGGACCATGACGGTTTCGAAGTTGAATGCGAGGCCCGGACCCATAAAACTGGCATCAAGGTGTGTGAGGATATTGATTGGAACGATCAGCGAGCAGCAGCATCTAGGTAAGGAATTATGACGCTTTCTTGCTATGAGGCGAATCCGAAAGGCAAGAAGTAGTCTCTGTCTCGCCATATTTCAGTGCTTAATTTCTTCACGTCATCTTCAGGGAATCGTCAGTCGCAATCTGTAGGTCTACTGCTGGATAACGAAGGTGATCCAGATGAGCCACCTACAGTTCCGGAGGAAATCCCCCCTTATTAAAGCGCCATTTGACTGCCACATCTCGATTTTTTTTTCTTGGTTCAAATAGTTTGGAACCATCCTCCCCATTTTACTATTGTGTTTATAGGTACATCTGCCGCGACTTACGTCCTCTCGACTACTGTACCCGGTATCGAAATCAACTACGACATAACTTCGGAGGATGACTATATTTGACGGCACTGTAACACAGTACCTGAACTTGGCAACGTGCAGCAGTCCAAAGACATTCCTGCTTACACTGCATAATGACAAAGGCTAAAACGTATCAGTTTAAAGACACAGTGTCCATCCAGAAAACTCTGAAAGGTTTCTCCCAAACCTCCGCACTTATTTATCAGGCAGCACGGTGTCGGATCCCAAAGAACCATGCGCTTAACAATCGTCCTCACAACCGCCCATCTCACTGCCCTCTCATGTACAACATAGAGTACCATCAAAATCATAAACAGTTCCGAACAGAACTCAGCTTTCCTGCTGAACCGATTTGTAGTCCTACACATCTATTGGACTTCACATTACCGTTTACTCTTATTTTTGTGCTAAACGCAAAAAAAAAAAAAAAATAGAAAAAAAAATAGATCCTGAAGGACCGAACTTGTATGTTAAATTTGTCATAACCTCAAAATTCTGTATCGCTGCCGTTTCGTCAGTTAGAACTTAGATACTTTATACAAAACATGTAGGTACGATTTATGGTTTATCTCCATTCCAACTTTCCCATTACTGTCCCTGATGGTTCATGACCTACCACAACAGAAACTAAAAAATGTCTCCGCCCCACCACCGCATATTTTTCCCAGTTCAGTCACTGTCATTTACGTTTTCACCGTACATGGTTTCAGAACCCGAAACCAAGTGTCGCTGGTGTCGCTACAGCCTTACAAGTTTGGTCGTCAACCATGCTGATAGCAATTGTGACCGTACAGCAACGAAGTGTCCTCCATTGGTACAATGTACACCGCAGTTCTAACAAAGATCGGGTAACTGGTTCAAGTTGAGAGGCAGACACACGTAAACTTGTTTTCCTCTAGACTGGCAATACCAGACAATTATTTCACTATTTAAAACATATGAGCCATACGCTTCCAGCCCAGGCTGCTATTTTCGCTCCAGGGTTTCACGGACGTTTACCATACGTGCATTTGCCACTCACCTGCGAACGTATCTCTGAAACACCATGTTCATTTAAATACTTAATATTTTGCACCTTCCATGTATTTTACTTCATTATTTATCAAATTCCAACAACATGCATTTATTAGGATATATATATATATATATATATATATATATATATATATATATATATATATATATAAAGAGAGAAATATATATATATATATATTCAGTATTATTTTACACTACATTTTCTACAGTTAACGGGATTATACAAGATACGTACATGAGCATAAAATATCACTTAAGAGTGCAACTCACATATCCCTCCGAGTACAAGACAATGTGGTACTAAACACAGGCTGGCCAGTTCGACAGTGAGTCTATCGGCTATATACACAAATTAATTATTAAAACTTTAATTTTTTGAGAATTAAACAGCACTAAACTTGTTTAACATTCATTTTTACAAAATCTTCAGCTGAATATAAAACTATATATTACAACTGTATTTTCGTTACAGTACCACAATAGCTTTTATATGGACGGCTGAGTTCTGCAAACTTGAATGATAATGTATACTCACATATCTTCAATAATCACTCGAATTGTAGCTCCCCTGATGATGAGTCACAGCCGAAACATGTCGAAGAAAATATAATGTAAAATAAAGTACATATTACCTAATGAGTGTATTTTGTTGGAATTTAAAAGTTTCGAAATACGTCATGAGCATTAACCGAATGATCTTGGTAATGAAGACTCACAATTAGAGGCTTCAGGTATGTGAACCCGGGTAACTTGGAAGGCTACAAGGCATCATTCAACACATGACCGTGATCTTCCTACAAACTGATTTGACAACCTCAGAGCCATATAAACCTCGGCGTTTTTGCGCTGCAGTAACTGATATCTGTTTAAATATTATTTACACGATTGTCAAGCCATCGTGAATCCAATAAAAGGCACTGTCCTATACCACCAACGCGACTAAGATCAACAGGCAAAAGAGGAGTAAATACCTGGGATATGCAACCCTTAATTATCTTGTTTCTTATTTCATATATATTTGACGGAAACTGTACGCTGAGTACTTGTATTAGATAAAACGGAGAAGAGGGATGAAACGGGATATTGTCTACGAACTAAACTGCAACAGTAGATAAGCAACGAACTCCAGCGCACCGAGACAGTGGATTATGTGGCAGAAAAGGGATCAGACAAATGACGCTGACACTAACTGGAACAAGCTTTGGACAGCGCCTCTGCTGTACTGGATGGTCCTTCTGAGCATTCTTACCAACGTCTAGTCGAACACGTATGATCATGAACAATGCGGGATTCGATTTAATTGCTTGTTCCTAAACTGTGCATATGAAACTGGTCTCTCCCTTTTCCTTCGAGACCCGGGACCTCTTTCCCGTAACACAGCAGTACTCACTGTAACGGGCAGTAAAATATTTCCTGTGACGGGCCGCAGCGTACGTCGTACAGTTGTTTCAACTGAAGATTGCAGCATAAACTCTTACACTTCTGGTAACAGAAACAAATTCTTCGTTGTATTACAGAAGCGTGCAAAGAAAACTGGTTTACTGTTACACCGCTAGTCAGAAAGTTTGTTACTTTCAAAATATGTTTGCTGGTTGCTTGGAAAGAACACGTACAGGATGACTGTCCGTAAGCACAGACCTATGTTAGAGTAAGGGCGATGCTTGTGTTTGACGTATTTCACCTTACTGAACGTAATGTTCAGAAACATGTTGACCGCGAAAGTGACACAATTATTTTAGCACGATACTGCCATTACCCCCCCCCCCCCCCCCCCC
>Ga0268261_10001119_pt1 | contig 18082 bp, 2 predicted proteins | sample TergutNc150P1_FD_190353 | JGI IMG/M metagenome (GOLD analysis project Ga0268261, IMG submission 190353) | Nasutitermes corniger P1 segment gut microbial community from laboratory colony in Florida, USA - Nc150 P1 (SPAdes) (version 2) | ecosystem: Host-associated > Arthropoda: Insects > Digestive...
CCGAAAGTCCCTCACCGTACCCACAAGTGCCCGCCACCTGTCCCTATCCTGAGCCAACTCTATCCAGTCCCCACGACCCCCTCCAACTTCCTGAAGATCCATCTTAATATTATCCTCCCATCTACAGTACATACTACATGAATTAACCCTTATACTGCTAACGTGGAAAATAAGGTGAGCTCCTAATAATGCCACCAAATGGCAGATGGAATTTAATTCGGCGTTTAAAGGGTTAAACGAACAGTCCATGTATTACTAATGCATGTTAAAGTATATCCGTAAGTGTACATTTGTACATATAGAACAATGATTTAACACATTATGCAGATGACATTGTAATGTGATTGTATGTTTGTCCCACTTCACAGTTACCCAACATCTGTTAAAGTTCTTATATTTCTATAAAAGTTATTCATGTACATTAAAAGAATTAATGTTGTCAGCACTGCAAACATTTAACTCTGACAGTGTATATCTGTGCTAATGTCTGTTGAAACATGGGTGGAAAAGTGTATTCAGGTAGAGAACAAACATTTTCCAAATGCATGCAGTGCATCTGTGCATACCTCACTGGCATTCATGTTAATTTATTTCAGATATAAGTTCAATGTTGCAAAGCTAATAGGAAACTTGGTAAAATTAGATTTGAGCTTCATGTATGGCAGACTTTATACTATATAGATGAAGATCAAATTCAGAGTTGTGACAACTGTTTGTGCAGAGCCCAAATAAGTAACGGCACTGATATCTGGTAGTTTCCGAGTTATGGACAAACGCAACTTCACTGTAAGAGGTCACTCTATGGACTGCGTGCAAAAATGCATAGAGATGTTCTGTAAATAAACCAAATATCTCATGGGTAAAAAGAAGTACACTAAACCAATATTGGAGATGATGCATTTGCGCAGGTTTGGTCGACAACATATGATATCATGCATCTCATGAAGAGCCACCATCCTGTCCTTAGTGATATGTTCATCCTTTTTCACACTGAAGGGGAAGCCAGCTAGATGAACTTTGGAAACTGCACTTTAGAGGGCACCATAGGCCAAACCCATGCCCATTTACACCAAGTCCAACACAGTAGCAACATTGCTCATTGCCAGAGTAAGTGCAGCCACAGAAAGCCACACCAGTATGCGTGGCTCACAAACCAAGTTGTGGCCAACCCTGACATAAGAATGTGAGGGCATGACTTGATTTACCTGGCTGAGGATAGGGTAAACAGTAATGAACCTTTGGGTTCTACAAAATGTGAGGAATTTTGGAGTAGCTCTAGACAGACTCTCCTCCTAGGATGTACCTAGTTAATATACAGGCTTAGAATTGTGTGAAATTCAGGAAGTCAGTCATAAACATATGAAATGATGCAGAATTTTGTTAGTTACTTCAAATGTGTGAGTTGGTCACTTAAAGGACAGCAAAACTTCCATTGGCCATTTACTGATTTTGCTGACTCATTTGTTTCCTAACTCATGATGACAGAAATTACAGTATTACAACATATAGCAAAGGTTTTCAGCTACAAGTGTGGAAATGAGGCAAGTCTTAGCAAGGTTTATCCTGTAGGCTGTTGTTCCTTAACACATGCATGAAATTTTGCCTCACAGTATCTTAGAAAATGACAATACCTCAACAAAATACTTCTACATAAACTTCAATGACATTAGTGCTCTAATATTATAACAGCCCTAGGGGTGGTGGACAAAGCTATGATGATACTCAGATTTATGTCTAACGCACGTCTACATGTAAGCTAGTATCAAGTAATCTCACAGAACACTCTCACACTACCTTTACTGCAATTAGCAAGAAAAATACACTCAAGTATAACACTATTTTGCACATTTTCCTTCAGCATGAAAGTGTTGTGCATGAGTTCATTTGTTAATGAGACTTATGTGGACATTTATAATGACTAACATGTGAAGTTCAATGAAAATGGAAATTAAATATGGGGTTGCTACATCATAACAAACCACTGTCATATGTAGAACTCCGCCCCACAATAATTTCTCGCAGACTTCAGCACAATGGTACCCTCAAACCACATTTATCAGATCTAGGGTAGCAAATAAAAATATGTTCTTAGATTGGGACATGCCATAAAATAATAAAAAATTTTGGGCATACCTGTAATTGTAATTGTAATGTGGGAATACAATATAAGCATTAGAGATACTTTAACAAATGTCAGGTACATGGAACCATTTGTAAAAGGGACAGGTATAGGCCCAAGGCCAAATAATCTCTCTCCAAGCTATGTAATATATGCACTGGTCATTAGCTTTGCAACAGTAGAAAAGGAGAATATCCACATTAAATGAACAATTTTTCAATGACATATACATAATTGTAAAGAATACATTTGGTAATTTGACAGTTACACTTCACACTGGAAATGTCTGGGAGAAACAGTTTTAAATCCTACTTGCGTCATTCTAGAGAATCCTCAACCTTCATTTTATGTGGTGTCCAGTTTCTCAGCAACAAATTTCAGATTTTATAAGGTGTTTGTGATAAGTGATGCCTATCTGGAGGCCACAGAACAATAAACTGATAAAAAATAACATTTACTTGCCCTGTGATACTGTGAAATGATAATATGGTACCAGTCATATTTGATACAAAGTGCAGGACAGCTGTGCATTTTGGAATTCAGCTATATTAATGGAAATTCTCATCTCACAAAACATTCTAGTCCATGTTTACATACACATGCCTCACATAAACCTCATAAGAATTTAATGTTGTCACACCCCGCACTAGTAATTCAAATTAAACCTTCATTATAACTAACTTTCTGGAGTGACCTATTATTATTATTATTATTATATTATTATTATGTAAATATTGCTGTACAAAATAACAGCAAGAAGGGAAACAAAACATGAATTAGGTGCACTTACATAAACTCAAGATATGCACAAGGAGCTTTCAAGTCTAGACCATGTCATTTGGCAAAAATATGCAGGCAAATATTGGAAACATTTCAACAAACATTTCTAAAAGCAGAGAAATGATCTTATACATCAGATACTGGCCGCAAAAACTGAGAGACAAAAATAAACCTAAGATGTTGTTGAATGCAAGGTCTTCCAATGTTCTGAGAGCTCAATGAAAGGGAATGAATGGGCATATAATGAGTTCCTTTGAAATCTGGATCCCAACTCTCAACCACAAGCCTTGCACCTGTAAACATTACTGTTCATATATCATCCAGGTCTCATGTTCACAGACATCAGAAAAGTCAAGTGTAAACCTATCTAATCACCATTTTGTTCACTGTTGCTGAAGTTGGCAAGCTGGATCAGTATGAGAAAAGTCACTCTGATACCTCTTGCCCCAGATTATAAAACTCGTAGTTGCCATAAAAGCTTCAAGTCTCATCATTCAGAACCACACATTGGGTATAAGTAAAAATATATAAATAACATAAACATATATATCAATAATCCATGCAAAATTCCAACCATGAGCAAAAGTAACACTCCTTAGCCATATCAGAGTGAATCATATTTTCAATAATTTCCTGTACTGTGCTGTAAGCTTAATTACTGAAAATACCCCAATATTCACATAAGATTTTCACATTCAGTTCCACTTGTAACTCTTCACAATGTAGTGTTCATATCACACATGAACTAACATACCTAATTACCTTCCTGCACTAAGACTGCAAATTGTAAATCTATTACACAACAAGAGTACGTTTTGATATAATTCTTTTTGTACAGCATGACAATTAGATTAACTATCACCACAAACAAGCGATTTAAGTTTAGAAATATGTTATACCGGTAAAAATACTCATGTTCCTTTCACCAGAGCAAAATATCACTGAACATAATTATTCGGTGAGCAGGCTACCTCAGTGATAATGCGCCTGACTAGTTATCTAGAAGTAAATGGTTCAAATCTCAGTCAGGACATTCACTGTTCATATCTTTCCCATCATAATCCACAATCCTACTACATAACTGCTTTCTTGTAAGCCTTAACTATTCATGTTCCTGAACATTTTCTCATCAACCCCTCAGTTTGAATCCACGAAAATGCCAATCACTTTAAACAATTATTTTGGTCTTTCTAAATACACCAATCCCAGGCTAATAAGCAACTGCTTTAACAGTATATGCAGACATAAGATGTGCATTTAAATGACTATTGTTTGCTGAACAACCTTATACTGCTCTCTAGTGAGGCTACTTAGTACTAATACTCAATGAGGGAGCTTATTTATGAATTTAAAATCAGGATTTTAACATGGAACTTCATTTTCTTTGGACTTCCCACTTGTTTCACACACGCTGTGTTCATGCTGTATGAAAAGCTTATACCGTTTCCACATGTCTGTTTTTCACTACACAGTAGTACAGGTACTGTTAACTGGATGAGTGGGTAATTACGGTATGAGTTCTGTAAATAAGGAAGCAAGTTATTAATTTCTTAAGTAAGTACTGTATTAGGGTGACTGTTACAGTAGTTTGCTCTCAAGAATATTTTATAAGCTTTTCTTTGCAAATAAGATTAAGACAGTTTAAGTCTTACTGTATATGATTTCTCTTATGACCTACAGGAGATGGACAAAATAACGGAAACACCAAACAATATACAAATCAAAATTGTTTGTGTTGGCTTCACTGAAAGAACATTACTTTTATCTTTTTGTATTGTTTTGTTTGTTTACACTGTGTAGTGCCAGTGTCAATGCATTACAAATTGTGTTAAGTAACAGTTCAAATGATAGTACTGCAAAATGGGAGACTTGTCAGATTTTGGAGCAGGACAGATTGTTGGTGCATGTTTAGCTGCAGCATCCCTAATCAAAACAGCCACTTTATTAAGTGTATCCAGAGCAGCAGTTTCCAAGGTTACAACAGCATACACCAATCATGGGAAGACTTCATCAGCTAAGAGGAATAGTGGCCAAAAACCAAAACTAAGTGCAAGGGATCGCTGTACATTGAAGAGGATTGTGTCTAAAAATCATAGAACTACTGCAGCAAATGTGACAGCAGAACTCAATATTCACCTCGAAAGACTGTTTCCACAAAAACAGTCCGACAAGAGCTTCACCAATCCAACATCCATAGTAGAGCTGCAATTGCTAAAACTCTGATTACTCAAAGCAATGATACAAGGCAAAAAAGATGGTGTGATCATAAAACCTGGATATCTGAAGACTGGAAACATGTAATACGGTCAGATGAGTCGTCCTTCACGTTGTTCCCAGCATCTCCTGGCTTTATGTTTGGAGAATGCCCAAGGTAGCCAATAATCCTGCATGCCTGGTTCTATTGGTGAAACATGGAGATGGATCTGTAATGATTTGGGCACCAATTTCTTGGTATTCTGCCAGTCCCATAATTACTTGGAATGGTTGAATTACTCCCAGCAATTAAATGGCAAATTTTAGGTAACCAGGTATATCCTATGGTCCAGATGTTGTTCCTAATAATGATCACTTTCTCCAAGTTGAGTTTGCCCATGCACACAACCAGATGTGTTCAATCTTGGTTTGGGGAGCATGAAGATGCACTTCAACATTTTCCCTGGCCAGCACAATCGCCAGATGTAAATATCATCCAACCACTGTGGTCAGTTTTAGAGAGTAGGGTGAGAAGCGGATTCCCTCTTCCATAATCTCTCAAGTAACTAGAAGATATTCTTCATGAATAGTGGTACAGTATTCCTTTAGAGACTGTTGAGAACTTATATAAGTCTACACCAAGGATACAAGCTGTATTACAGGCAAACCGTCGCCCCACTCCGTATTAATAAGCATATATGCATCCTTCACAACTGTTGCCATTATTTTGTCCTTTCCCCATATTTTTCAAAATAAATGGGCCTGTTCAGCACAAGCTGAGTGTACAGGAAATGACATTACAGTCCAAACTAATCATATATCCACTGTGAAACTATGTACTTTAATACTCAATACCTATGTGCCACAGTCTTGCTCAAATGTACTTGCAAAGAAGCATTTTCAGAAGGCCCCATTGTCTATTTATTTTCTGAGACAAAAGCATTGCTTCCCAACCACTTCAGCCTCACATTGACCTATTAATATGGACTAACAAATTTACAAAATGCACAGTACATAAATAGCGATCACCAGGACCAGTATTCCAAAAACAGTATAACTAAGGGCAATAGGACTGTGTTTGATGCAAACAGAGACTTTTTCAAAATGGCCATAACAATACCCAATTTGCATGCCTTTACATTCTATCAAAACTGTATCGTAGAAAATTTCCTAAAACAATGGTTTGATATCACAGGATTCCCCAACATGGTTTACTGCAATACATAAAAAGTTAGGATGTGCTTGATGTTAAGGGAATACGCAGGCTGATGGCCAATGTGAACTGCACATCTGTTGTGTTAAATGGCATTCAAAATTTTGCAATGAACTGTTCATATATGTAAACAAAGGAACTGTTGTTCCTAATTACTTCTGTTTTTTTGAAAATTTCAAACTATGAGAATACTGTCAATTTTATTTCATTGTATGATTAACAGCTTACATAAAACTTGATTTTCTTTCAGTGTTCATTTTACTGACTGTACAAAGATTTGAAGCATAAGAAAACACATTTTTTAAGCTAATAATGTGTTCATTTTGTTACAGCAGCATTTTTTATTACCTGCCTATTCAAATTTGCGTACTGAACCTACTTTGGATAAGATACAACCAAATTCAAAACAACTGTGTACACAATGTTTGGACCACCCAACAACCTTTATGTCTCAACCATCGTTTGGTCCATGTAGGTCATTATCAATGATTTCAATACAGTAAGTGGAAGTACGAAAGGTTTTCATACATGATTATAAATAAACAGCAAATTCAAGTTTTAAAAGTCAATGTATATTATGTTCTTAATGAAGTAATGTTACAACAATCGCCCTTTCCGAAAAAGATTATCAAACAGACTTTACAGAGGTCCTGAAGCACAGGTAATAACATTCAGTCATAGACCTAATGTCTAGCCCAATCTCCTCTATTTGTACACCAGCAACATATGTCAGCAATGTGTTCAAACATCCTTGGACACATAGAAATGCTTAGAATGCATTACACAGGTCACTGACTGAATGTTTATTACTCATATTACTGGACCTCTACTTGTCTGTTTTGGAAGTGGCAATCATTTCAAAAATACTTCGTTAAGGACAGAATATACGAGTTCTTGACCATAAATTCTGTACTTTATAGAATTTTATGTTAATGTACACATCACTTATATCACATAGGTAAACCCGCTGTACTGAACTCCTTCAATAACATACTCTTGGGTTAACTTGGAACTCCTTGGTAACAGCCTAGGTGGACAAAAACATGTTAGGATCATGAAATAGGTAGCTGTATAGTTCTAACCTTGTGTATATGGTTTTAATTTAATGACTTATTAAATATATGCATGGCAGTAGTCAAATACTAGAGGATGCACACTTCCATATTATTAAACTTAGGTTGTAATATAAATAGAAAAATAAAGTTTGCATTCATTCTCAACTTCCTTTTAACAATGACTACAGCTGTCACCTTCAATAATTTCTGTTCCTTTTCTTCAGAAATTCAAGTACAACAACTTCAGAGATGACACATTAGGAATCACTGTTAAGTCCCCCTACAGAAGAAAACTCAATCTCCTTATGTCTATGAGATTTAGCCACAAATTTATTTACAAACCACAGTAATAATATGATCAGTTTCAACAGAATTAGGAAACACAGTCACTGCAACTAATAAACATCAATATCTCTCAAAAGGAAGATTAAAAATGTATTCAAGCCAAGATGATAATCAAATGAATTTCATAATACACATATGTATATCATGTACATACACTTTCAGAATTCATCAACCTGATGAAGAATCATGACTACTGCATAAGTATGTCTAATCACTTGAAATAACAGACATACCAGTAATTACTAAATTACTTTGTTGCATTATTTACCCATATGGGAAACAGTGTATAAAAAATAAATAGCCTAAAATGTTGGTATACTAAAATAACATGTAGTAATTCATCAAATAATATAGGTAAAAGTGAAAGAACGCACTATGTACATAGAATTCGATAAATACAGATTTACTGTCGCATTGCTGTGTTTCTCAACATGAGGCCCTTATGAGAAAATGCTCAACATCAGATCCCGTTTCTTAACCTTTGATATTATTACTTTCTCACATTCCTGTCTTCTCTTCCAGAAGTAATGTGGTACAATATAATTTCTCTGATAAATGCAATACACCACTGATATAGCATATGAAAAATGTGTAATATCAGTTTTATTTCTGTTGGTAGAATAGCAATAATAATAATAATAAATTATTATTATTATTATGTACAAATAATGATTCTGAACTTCAGCTACCATCCACATAGTTGCTCATTTGCAAAGAAAACATTTATATTGTACATTTACACTTACAAGTGTCCAATTACCTTCTGCTACATGTGTTTGAAACTGTTCCATGCCAGCTGCAGGCAGAAACCACCAGGAATTATTTAAAATTTGTATGAATTAATTTACAGTTAGTTATTATGCTACCTATCTACACTATTTACAAAATTTGTTTTTCAAAGAGGAGAAAACCAACAAAGAAACAACACACATATGAAGTAGAGCTTCCACAACTTCACACATAAACCAGTGTCTAAAGAGGTCCTTCAATACTGTATATATAAACCCACCACACCTCACACATGTAACAAGTAGTCACTCCTTGCTGCAGCCCTTTTTCTGCAGTCTGGGCAAAACCACTTGCCCTTTGGTGGCACCATTATACCTACACATTCAAAATGAAACCATTCAATAGCACAGTCTTTACCGTCACACGCAATCATTTCTGAAACTTCATCATATGGACACTGGCAGTAACAATACAAGTTTTCATTCTTTTGTTGCACAGTATCACTTTCCCTGGCAACTGACACTGTATTTGTCTGCATTGCTGATGAGGTATCAACTTCACTATCTGCATCAGATAGATCATCATCTTCATCATCTTCATTATCATTGTCATCATCATCATCATCATCATCACCATCATCATCATCATCATCATCGTCGTCATCCCTTTCCTTTACAGCCTCACTATCACTGTTGGATGACTCACTGCTGCTTTTCTTTGTGTCCTCTTGGTCACTGTCACTGTCTTCCATGGCCTCCTCTTCTGATTTATCCTCATTAACAGTTGGAAACTGAACTCGTTCAGGCTTGGGGACAGAGCTGCTGCATCCTGCTGCAGGCTGCACTGCCACTACTGGGTTTGTCCTACGCCACTTTACTGGCGGTTGTTCAGGTTCATCATCACTAGAATCCCCATAAAATCTCTTGGGAACTCGCTTTCGTTTGGAAAGACGTTTGCTCTCTGTTTCTGAGCCACTACCTGTGCTGTGATATGCTGCAGTTGGCGTTGTTGGTTCAAGATGGCTAACAAGGAAGGGACTTTGAACTGATCGCACTGGTGCGGCTAGGCTCGTAGCACTCAAGGAACTGCTTGCAGATGTTTTTGGCATAGTTGATTTTGACAACACAGGTGTCTGAGTATCATAATAGTCTGTAGGAATGTTGAGTTTCAGTGTTTTTTCCATTTTATTTTCTGAAATAATTTGCTGAGGTTGCAATTTTTTATGTTTCTTTGTTTTCTCTTTCTTCCTTGGTACAGGATCTTGAATGGAACTAGGTGGTGGTGACTGACCAGACTGTGACATTGTGCCATTATTAACAGGTGCCACTGCTGCCAATAAAAGAAGCTGGTTTCGTTTTTCTGCAAAAAGTTTGTTAGCCAGTTTCTGTGGATATTGGTCATAAAAATCCTCATCTGTCTCTGTTTCATCTGTGTCTAGATCTGATTCTCTTATGGGCAACTCCACATCATCTGGTTCAACCAAAGTGGCCACAGGCAGAACCTCACCTTGTTCAGGAGGTATATTAGCTGCTGTTTCTGTTGAATCTACTTTAGCAGGTGCTGCATCCTCATCTTCCTCCATTTTCCTCTTTTTTGCCCTCTCTCTCCTGCGTTCTCGTCTGGCTGCCTGACGCCGTCTACCTTCTGAACTTGAACTGTCAGAATCAGAGCTCTGACTGGAGGAAGTGCCTGAACTGCTTGAGCTTGAACTGCTGCAACTGCAGTTTGTACCACAACTACATGTGCTTGAGTCACTATTACTGCTGGAATCACTAGATGATGAACTAGCACTACGTTTCTGTTTCTTTTTGGGTGACTTTTGTTTCTTCTTTGTTGAAGAAGTGGCAGCTGAAACAGGTACAGATACAGCATCCTCCTCTTTCCCATTTTCAGTACCAAGTGTTGCTGTATTAGTATAACAGTAATTATGATCAGCATCACATGCCTTCTTTTCTTCTTCTGATTTTTCCTTTGGTTCTACTTTTTCAGAGTCTTGTTGAGGCAGGATGGTATGCTGTATGGAATCCACTTCCGACACCAACATGTCTTCTGACTTTTCTTCTGTGCCTACCGAATGACTTGTGCCAGCAGATGGTCCACAGTAGTCATGGTCCATACGTATCACTGCAATGATGTCAGCTATCTGCCTCTCATTTAAGTGAAAATGTAAATCTGTTACAGATTTCTGCATTGAACTTCCGCCAATTTCAGTAAACTGATTTTCTCGGCGTTCCAAGTTTGCTTTATATGTTTTGAAGTTCTCCCAAATTCCATCCACAACTTCAACTGGTTGTTGAATATCTTCATCTGTCTGAGACAAAGCTTCAGAAATCCTTTCCTTCCCACTTAAGTTTGTACTTTCATTAGTAGTTGCTGATTCCATGTCAACTCCATCTTTATGTCCATCTACATTCAACTGCTTTTCTTTCCTTTCTTCATCATCATCAGAATCATCACTTTCTGATGACAAATTCAAGGGAGGAAGGTCATACACATCCATAACTTTAGACTTCTTTTCACCTATCGCTTTTTCCTCCATCTTGGGAAGTTCTCCTGAACTTTCAGCAACAGATGCTACTACCATGGGATCAGCTACATCTTCTTTGGACACTGTGGCTGTTGGTACTGTATCACATGCCTGTGATTCTTCTCCTTGTATGGAACTACTACTGTTGACTGCATCCTCATGGGCAAGCACATCTGCTTTTTGATGAGATTCACTCAAAATTTTTCTTTCAGCCTCTTGTCTTTCAATTTCTCCAACGGGACCATTTTCTTGAAATTTGGTTTCCAATGCATCTTTAGGTGAAGAAGGCTCAGAGTGTTTCTTTTGATGTTTGATTAAAAGTTTTCTTGATATGAACCGTTCCTCACACTCACTGCAGGCATAAGGCAAATCACCAGCATGGAGCCTCTTATGGACTTTCAATGCCACTGCACGTGAGAAGCTGCTGTTACATTCTTCACACACAAAAGCATTAGGTGGTATGCAGAAATGATAGACATGTGGCCACTTTTTCTGTAAACATTTCTTGCAAAGTACACTCTCAGTACCATGCTTCCAGAAAAGATGTTTTGTAATGTCTGGTTTGTTACGATACGCAATTCCACAACGATAACACAAATGATGCAGCTTGTGTTTCCATACATGGTTTGACAACTTCTGTTGATCTCCAGTAGTTTCCAGACACACATCACAGGCATGATGTTTCTTCCTCAGATGTACCATAAGTCTGAAAGCTGAGGGTAAACCATCAACTGTGCACAAGCAGCAGCGAAATTTTATATTACTTTCTGGTACATAGATACCAGGACACAAGTGACACAACAGCTCACTGTAGCTATAAAAATTGGATTTACACATAATGCATAAAAGAATTGTCTTCTGATGCATCTTTCTATTATGAACATACAGTTCTTTGTGTAGGGTTGTCAAGAAATGACAGTGAAAACATTCGTATGTCCTATCATACGGGCGCATACAAGTTTCATCCATATTATCATAAGAGTCTGTGTTAAAAAACATTTGCTGCAATGCTGGTAACGAACTTTTAAATTTATCCACAAAACCATCGGCTTCTGTAAGTTCTCCACTATCAGAGCAAACCACTGGAGCAAAACGATGTTCTGCTAACAAATGTAATGCCAACTGTTTACCATTAACAGCTATTTTCTTGGCATGATTACAGTATACACAATTAAGGCAGGAAACTTTCACAGATTCCTTCAGTAACATCTGGATATTCATAGTATCGAGATTCTCTTCAAGTGTTAGTTCCAAAAGAGGTACATCTTCACCTGCTAACTGCACGCTTTCTACTAGTTCATCAACTTTCTCATCATCCAACACTGGACATTCTGGATTTTCCTCCAAGGTGTTCTGAATCACTTCTGTATCACTCTTTGTTTCCTCTTGTTTTCTATCTTCTGCCTCACTCACTTTATCTTGTGTATTATATTTGTCCCCATCATCTGCCTCTTCTTTATGTGATTCTGTTTTTTCTTCTTCTTCACTCCCATTTTCATCAACGACAAGAGACAGTTTGTCGCTATCACCGTTGTCAGCATCTGACTCATCAAGTTTATCTTTCATTTCTTCATGATGACTGCTGTCCTCAGATGATGCTTCTGAACTTGTGGAACTTTCTTCTGTACCATCACCTGACTCAGATGATTCAGACTCTGAATCAGCTTCTGTAGCAATTGGTGGTACTGAACTAACTTTTGTTTCTGTTGGTTGTGTTGTTTTTGAGTTGATGCCTGATTCTGGAGTAGACTTTGAACTGGCTTCTTTCTGTAGTGATACCTTTAAATTAGTCTGCACTTGCAGCTGAGACTCATCATCATCCATATGCTTACTTGACTCTAATTCTTCACTGATCAGACTTTGAAGTTTGTGACTGTTTTGCAAGTCTGTCTTGGTCTCTGCATCTGACTTATATGGTTCTGTATCCCTTTTGTGTACACATTCTTGTGCAACACCAGATTCTCCGGCAACTGTTTCATGTTGGTTGTCAATACATTCCTGGTTTTCTTGAATTTCCTTTGCTTCAAGAATGGCACTACTTGATTCACTATTTTTGTTTGTATCTTGAAAATTTTCATCTCCCTTATTGTCACTGATTTCTGCATTCGTCTGATTTATATGTGTAGTAGGTGGTGACGACTCCAGAGGCTTCAGTTCAGTAACAGCTTTCTTAGTAACCACATCTTGACTCTTTCCTTTACAGGTTTTGACTTTTGAAGCAGCTACAGGCTTCTGCTTCTCTGATGGCTCATGTATATTGACATGACAGAAAGAAGCTGCATTACTAATATCATATTCATCATCAATATCTGAGAGATCTCTAGACTTTTCATGACTATCTCCTGCATTATCAGGCATTGTATTTGGTTTCTGAATAATTTTTTTCCCTGCAACTTTTCCCATTGGTATTAAATATTTGGTACCTGGAAAAGAATGTTCTTGAATTGCAGGCTGAGAAATTTGTGTTGATTCTGGAGGGCTTTCCACTGTACCCGAAACTGAAGAACTGGATGATGATGATAACGGTGGTTGTGGTGGTGGTGGTGGCAATGGCGGCGGTGGAGTTTGTGGTGGTGGAGATGAGCTATCTGTAAAGGCTCGACGGCAAGTTGGAAAATGAGCACCTCGCAACCCACATAAGGAACATGCCTTGTCAGTATTAATTACCAATCCCTCACTGCAAGTGTGGTCAAAAAAATTTTCTCGCTCTGAAAATATTCGTTCACAGGTGCAACACATTAGAAAACAGGAGCCTTTAAATTCACTAATAAACTGCTCTGATGAAGCATACAACCCTTCAACTATCCCATGTTTAGCAACCAAATGTGCACCAAGCTTATCAGCCTGGGAAAACATACCCAAGCACAGTAAACATATGTGTCTCCTATGAACCTCCCTCATGTGAAGAAACAGATTCCAATTTTCATAGTAAGTCCCACAAGCTGAACAGAGGTATACTTTACGAGTTATCCTGAAATTTGTTGATGGAGTTGGTTCAGAAGTTGAGGGTGGTGGAACAGGTTTCACCAGAGTTTGCATTTTATTACAGTTTTTCAGGCAAGTGTTCTGATGCTCTTGTAATTTAAGCATAGAGGGAAAACCACTCTCACCACATTTGTAACATTTGAATTTCACTGTTGGCTGCAATCCTAAATATTGGGCATATTCTGTGAGCTGTGCACTGGATTGTGTACCATCTGGTAATGTCTGATGTGAGATCAAAACATGCTGAGATTCTGAAACAGCCTTCTTGCACTTCAAAACTGGTTTTGTAGAATTCAAAGGTGAATTATCTGATGTGGGCATATTATTGGCTGCCACAGACGTCTGAGCTAAAATCCTTTTCTTGAACCCTTTATATTCAGTGTTACCATCAGAGTTTTGTCCATCATCTTTTGTTGTATCTTTCATACCTTCTGGTAAAGGGCTAATTTCATGTTTTCGTTTCTGAGAATTTCTCAAGTTCTCAGGCTCAGACTGTGGATCATCATCTTCTGCCGATTTGCTCTTCTCAGCAATATCACCACTGTAATCTACATCAGAACTGTGTTCTGCTGTGTCACATTTTGATAATTCCACTTCACCATTTACTTTCCTTGGGCTTTTAGGAACATCAATATCACTTACTAATTTGCCACCATTGTTCGGACTGTCTTTATCCCTTCTTACTAGTGCAGTCTCTAAACACCCAGAGGACTTCACACTACCATCACCATCTGGCTTCACACTATCCTGTTCATCCATGAATGGACTAGAGGCATTGCTGTCATCAGTGTCATCTGGTAAAACTGCACCACTATCTTCATCCTTTCTTGCCTTTTCACTTATTATTGACTCCTCCACAGCCATCAATGCTTCTCCATCGTCATCCTCCATAGTCTCCACTGCAGAAGCACAACACTGAAACCAAGAAATGAGATGTATGAGAACACTTTTACCATCATACAATGGTCTGCTACTTCTTGTCAATACATGTGCCTGATTAAAAATTTACAAACACTGCCATGAATGATTACCACCGAATACAACCCCAAGACATGTTATGAATAGCGTCACAGACCACTATGCTTATAGCTATCCAAGAAAGCTACAGCACACAGTTTTGGGTCCACTAACCAATCTACCAAATTCTTGTGGGCAAGTGGTTGAAATGATAAAATACACAGAAATTCAACGTCTTACCTAAGAGGGTAGATGATTGGCTGCACTTTCTTAAGTGCGTGTGGTACTTGTTGTACCTAAAAAATTTACTGTATTTCACTTAGAGATAACTAATTCTTCGCTTCCCCGCCTTAAAGGTTAGTAAAATGGCGTCACAATTAAAGCAACACACCGTCCACCTTCTACCGATGGTAGTGACATCTTTTATCTGCGCACAACACAGAGGGTTGGCATAGGCCAAACTCTAAACTTGATGTATTACATATTTCCTCTGTATATTTGTATACAGATTGCAGTGGAGTGCGTATGAACAGGTTTCAACATTGGGCACTTCATTAATTGGCGTTCAAACACCGTTACAACTTAATTTACACAATTGAACTATCACGTCCCCGTCATTGCAATACCATGATTCTAAGCGAACAACACGCACGAAGAAAGACTGAATAACTGCAAAATTACAACCGCCTAAAGTGAAAGAGTGTAATAGATTTCTTTTGAATACTTGCTTTAGAAATTCAATGGAAGAATTTTATTTCGTTGCACATATTCATACGTGTTACAATTTTTTAGAAACAACGTAATTTATAGCCGTATTGTACGTTCTTATGTTTAGGCGGTCGAATTATCACAACAAATTGCTGTTATGATGATGTGTAGTATTTCATCCGTAAACATCTGCCGAGTGGCATGCGGCCAATTGTCAGAGGGCTAGGTGATGGTAGATGCGAAAGAAATGGTTATTCATTTGGTAAGAGTTAGGTAGTTAATTCGCATAAGTCGTATTCGTGACCAGAGGAAATAATGTTAGAAGTGTATGAATTTTTACTTCGGACAACCGCACACTTTGCTGCGTAATTTGCTGGAATTAATCTGAGTATGGGTGGAAGGGCCAATAAAGGAAATAAACATGTTGATGAACACAGTGTGGAGGTTAGTAACCCGATAGTGTGTTGTGTGTGACCTGTGCAAGAAATGCCGGGATATTGAATTAGTGATAGGAACCTGTGGATTTTATAACAAACTCAGTACTGTCTTTGCTTTTAATAATTCCGCATTTCCATCTTTACGTCATGGATGTTGATCAGATGAATTACAGGTGCCGTCTTTAGTATGAGTACTGAGATAGTATGTATTTTAAGCCTCATAATTTTTGGTTGGCATTGATATTTACGTAATACTGTTTTAAAACGCCTCAAAATTATAAATCTACAGTTACTGAGATTTGTTGGGTTCCACACATTAACCATTCGATTTTGTGTTGCATTATTCCTCAAGAAGAGCTGTACCATTCTCTAAAGTGGGGGGAGGGTTGCCACTAATCAGCTGTTTAAAACGATGTTAAATTCTTCATTTTATTCCTCATTTTCTTTTGCTTGTTGTGTGTTGTTTCCTTTTTAGGCACATTAACATTCCATTGGCTATTGTGTTAACTTCATTCTATTTGTTTACAGTAATGAGTGTGCAGTCTCTCAGTGGAATTCCATGGAGTTTTATATACTAGTTTGATGAAAAAATGGTCAAGCTGTTGCAGTTTTAGTTGACAGTGGACAAAAATGATAGATGCTTAATGTGGCATGTATGTGTGTGTGTGTGTGTGTATATATATATATATATATATATATATATATATATGCCTGTGCTCAGCATGACTGTCACTAACTAAATATGGCTGGTGCACAACCCAGAATTTCATGTAGAAGTCTATTAAGAAGTTAAAATTTTACCTGCCTCAAGCCAATATATACTTTCATTAATGAACTTTATTGTCAGTAATGAAGGAAATTTTCAAACAAATTAATCTATACACAATATTAATACAAGGAATAAGCATCATTTTCATAGACTAAATGCCAACCTGTGTTGTTTTGAAAGCAAGCACATTCTGTACTGGCATCAGAATCTCAGCATTTTACCACGTAGTCTGACAATCTGTAAGAATGAAAAGACAAATTTAAAGTAGCATTAAGAAAATACTTAAATACACACTGCTGTTATTCTTTAGATGAACCCGGTGTGTGTAAAGGTGATCCATAGTACTCTTTTATAAAATGTCTGTAGTATGTTACATTGTAAAAATTATGTATATTTTGTGTATTTATGACTTTTTCCACATGTATTATCATATGACAATGAAAAATGCTTTAAACAAAAGTTGTAGAGGAGAATGAGCCACATATTATGTTTTCAACATTATATATATATATGTATTTTTTTTTTTTCTTTTGCTCTGTCTGATAGGTTGTGAGATATTTAAAGTGACATCATGCATACATTTTTTAATTTTGTACAATATATTAAGTACATTACTGATAGTTTGAAACATACCTAGAGCAGAAATAGTTTTTATTGTATATAGAGTGCACTGAAAAAAAATTCAGTTTTTCTGTTAACCATGCAACAGCTTGCATATGCAAATGTGAGCACACATAAAAACACCCTTAGAAATATGTTTTATGCTTTTAGGTGACAAGGAAATTTACTGCATTTTGAAGATACGCTGCATAATCTCTGTTTTACTTCCCACAAAATACCATTTATTTCATAATGTTATCACTTTGTGTTCAGATTATACATTTTTCATAAACAATGCTCTAAAATTTAAATACCAACTCCATCATTTAAAGGTTAACATAATTATATATTGCCATGTGTCTTTGAAGCATATATTAAAGTATGTGTATGTAAAATTATCTTCTTACTTGCTTGCTTACTCCATGGAGCAGAGTCCTTCTTGAGAAGCTAACTGGTCTGCAGCTAGGCAAGAAATTCCTCGCATTTTATGGAACCCGAAGGTTCATCACCGCACTCACAAGCGCACGCCACCTGTCCAAAATTATCTTCTAGTTTGTGTAATAACAGTGTAGAGTAACACTTTAATATTCTATATAGTTCTGACTTCTTGCTGATTTGATTAAATATTCAATAACAATGAAATATATGTGTGTGTGTGTGTGTGT
>Ga0268261_10001120_pt1 | contig 18064 bp, 27 predicted proteins | sample TergutNc150P1_FD_190353 | JGI IMG/M metagenome (GOLD analysis project Ga0268261, IMG submission 190353) | Nasutitermes corniger P1 segment gut microbial community from laboratory colony in Florida, USA - Nc150 P1 (SPAdes) (version 2) | ecosystem: Host-associated > Arthropoda: Insects >...
AAAAAAAAAAAAAAAAAACTAATATCTAAAGTCAAGTTACCTGTTAAGGGCATCATGTATGACATCATAATCTCCTATGCTAGCTGCAGTATAAATATCTATGACTGGGGCACCTCTGAAGGCATGCTTATCCATAATCACTGGAACAGATGACTGCCTTTCACAGTTCACTGAGTCCCATAGCATATTCAAGGAACATTTATCAGAGTTGTAGTAGGCCATTGTTTTATCAAATATCTGAGCAACGTTCTGCCACTGATCTGAAGAATCATGCAGTTGCAGTCTGTGACATTTCTGTAATCTACATAGAAAATTACATTTGACATATTTGAGTACTTCCTCTCTAAAGAAAGCAAGAGACAGAAGTGTGTGCACATGCGTGTGCACGCACGCACGCACACACACACACAAACCCTGTGTATTTGTCAATGTAACTGAGTTCCGGGAAACAAAGTCATATCCAAGCTTGACCTGCACCAATCTGCTCTACAGTACTTGTAAATGGTTGTAAAAGATTTTATACTGTATTGAATCAACCTGAATATTAACAACAACAGCAACAGAAGCATGGATGTTAAACCATCATATATAGGAAACAAAATTACAAGATAATTCCCTTAACTGGACATCTGATAACCTAACACTCCTGACAGGTTAGCACTAGAGGAGAGAAGTCCCAAGACTGGAAGTTACAGATGGTATAACTGCTGGTATGTATACAGATTCTGTGATTCTACTTGGGGTTATCTTGACATTATGGTGCCTATCAAGCCAGTACAATGGCTTCAAACGATCCAAACGTATTTCTGGCAGCAGGAAATGTGTAACTTTAACAATTCCTCAGAAACTTGAAATAATTTGGGGCATAGGAAGTGGCAAAAAACCAAAGAGAGGTTCTGGCTTCATACAACACTGGATTGACAACTGTCTATGATATAAAGCAACAAAAGGAAAAATTATGATTGTTTATAGCATTAAGTAAAAGCATGAATGACGTTTTTAAGTGAGAGATATCGAAAGAGGCTAAATTAGCACCATTAGACAAGGCATTGTACAAGTGGTTTACAGCAATGGGTTCCAAAGGAAAAACAGTGACTGGGCCTATGATAATTAAAATAGCTGTCCTATTGTGAAGAAATGGAAATAACTGACAAGTGCACATCGCTCTCATGGTATTGACAAAATTTACCTGTAAGACCTGTAAGAATTTGGGTAATGCCTCAAAATTCAAAATATTGGATAATCTGGCACTTGTCTGGCCCACTAGGTGCTGGATTAAAGAAATTCTCCTGTATTTATGTATTGTACTGGGAAGAACACAGGGATATAATTCTCAACTGAAGTCAACAGAAATATATATTTTTTAACATTACTACAGACTGGCTGGAAATGGGTATGTAAACTCCATGGAAAATCACCTTCCTTTCATATTTCTTTTGTGTGGGTAACCTAACTAGCACGCCTCTCCATCCATCTCTGTCTTGTCAAAGCTTTTCCTGCTGTTCAATTTTGTTCTATGTTCTTCCTAGAGAATTGATTTCTCCCAACCTGTTGAGCTGTGCTTTGTTCTTGTGCACTCTCCTTTACTTTCATGTTCGAAACCTTCTTCGGAAACTTACCTCCAGTCATTCTTACAGCATATTTATCTCTAGGCAGAAATGAAATAATCGTTTTACAGTGGAGAAAATGCGTCATAATGGTATGAACACATGGCAAACATCATTAATCCACTGGCCACTTTGGTGGATTTTCAACCGAGGACACAGTGACTATAAGGAATTTACAAAGTAACAGAAGAAATGCTTCAAGAATGAGAATGGAGGTGATCAAAATGACGAAGCCCACACTGCGCGGTTTGTGCCACATAAAACTTAAAAATGTAGTAGTATTAACTTCATCAGTCCTGTGGCCTTTAATGTGGAGTATGCCATCCAAAACTGAATGGGGCAATCCACCTACATACAACCTGCCAGAAATTCCAGGATGGGTGAAGTCGCCCTCACCTTTATAAACACACCCAACGGCATAGTCAGAACACAGAAAACAAGAGTTTCTGACAATCTGCCTAACAGTCAACTGTCATAATCTCTGTAAACACAAATGGCTGTTCGTACAATTAACAGTAACTTCACATTCTTCTGCAAACTTGTCTTAATTTGGATATCCTCTACAGCTATGATAAAATTGTGTCAATTAGAATGTTCGGTGATTTAGATGTTAGTTGTAGGGCTATTTATTAATACACATACAAACCATGTACTAATTTCTAATACTGTTCTGCACGCGCCTTGTAATTTCTCATGCAGAAAATAAGGAAAACGTACGAAAAATTTAACACTGTCACATGTCAAATACGAGTAACCAGAATACCTAAATATTTAAACTTGTTTCGAAAAAAAAAATATTTGTTCAGGCGCGTTAAATGTATCTTTAGAATAGCGTCCTAAGCTGTCACTCACAAATAACCAATAAAACTACTACAGGAATTCCACGAAACAATTCACTCAAAAACTGTATCAAAGAAGCGGTCTCACCTTTACATTTCATACAGGTAACTTTAGAATAAAAGTACGGTCACAGAAAACGTTTCTGTACGTGTACAAGCACTCCCTCATATCACCACGTGTGAAAACGTCACTATCTGTAATCTCATCCTTCCGCACGGATTAGTTCACAGATCAAACATAACACTGGTTCGGACACGGCATAGATCAGAGGTAATTACTTTCGTTAGTAGGTATGGTTCCGGTAGTAATCTGTGGTTCCGGTCGTGCTGCGCTTGGTGAACTGCACGGATGGCAGAGATGGTGTCGAATCAGCTGATGGGAAAGTTGCGCTGAATGGGTGGGGGGAAAAGAAAAGTAAGGAATTTGTGTGTCTGTGTGGGTTGTTTGTATATGATAGGCCGTTCTGTATTCAGTGCGACTTATTAGCCAGGTATGCAATTGTTGTCATGTGGTGTAGTTTTAAAATTTGTCTCTCGACTTTTTTCTGCGCCTGGTGCAAATCGGCGGACTTCTATTTTAAGAATGAAAACATGTCTGACATGAAACGCAAATATGAAGGAATGTTGGTGATCTTTAATGTCACTGTGCTGTACTACTATACCAGTTGTAATCTTCCCCTCTTCAGATAAAGTTGTTAATTTGTAATAAAAGGAAGTCATTGTTTATGCTAATACAGTTAACGGATGGTATACGTGCTCTTAAATTCTAGGTCCCATGGCAAGAAATGGATATCGTTATGAAACAAAGACAAAGACGTTTTTGAGATAACAATTTGCAGAGTTTGTTTTGTGTATTCTGTTATATACTTACTAATCATAAATGGCTGCAAGAACCAAAGTAGAAGAAAAAATGGATGTAGATAACGCGAAAGCTGCCACAGAGGATACTGGTGGAAACTTAGCTACAGGAGAGGTAGTTCGAGAGTCTGAGGGTGCAATAGCAGTAAAGTCTGCTGAAGATGTAGGAAATGGGGAGACAAGAACTAAACGACAGATCAAGAAGGATGACAGTGGTATATCTGTGGAAAAATCTGAAAATAGTTCTGATGATGATGCATCCAAAAAGCAGAAAACAGCCAGTGGTCAAGTTCAGGAAGGTGGTGGTATTTCTTTCAATGGTAGTGGATTTGTACCAAAGCTGAAATCAAGGTTTAAAAACAGGAATTATCGCACTAAGAAGGGTAGAGGCGTAGGCAAGGGAAGTTCCGATGAGGATGAAACGACAATTGTAGAATCACAGCACAGTTCACAGACAGCAGTAGATGGCAGAAGTAGCCCTGATTCTGGTCATCAGGAGAGTAGTTCAGCTCCTGATGATGTGGAAGTGGAAGAGTCAGGTAAAGAGTCAGCAGATGTAGAAACGTCAGGAGTAGACAACACCAGGAAACGTTCACGAGCCTCTGAAAGTGATGAATCTGATTCTGCTGGTAGCGAGGAGAGGAAGACTGAACTTTCGGACACTGAACTAGAAGAAGAAGAAATTACACCCAGTGTCCTGTTGAAGCAGAAACCCAAACATAAGTGGTTTGTTGTGCAGGAAGTTATTAATAGGTATGTAATTTTTATCTTAGTTTGTAGTGGATCCCTTGGGATTAAGTAGGTTTGGTTTAGTTTGGAAGATGCCATGGGTTATATGAGCTTAAGATTAGTATATTTGCTTAACTACTCCATGGAGCAGGGTCCTTCATTTGAAGGTAGTGAAGAAATTCCCTTCGTGTGTGTCATCATCCCGTTGGTATATTTCTAAGTATGGTGCTAATTATCCGACCAAGCACAACATATAGATCTCGTACAATAGTCATGTATTAAATACTACCCATTGGTGTATTTCTCAGTATGGTGCTAATTATCCGACCAAACACAACATATAGATCTCGTACAATAGTCATGTATTAAATACTACAGCATGTTTCAGCTGTCCAGATCATTCATCATCAGGTAGATGTCAGATACACAAAGGGAAATAAAGGGGAGAGAGGCCTGTCTTTACAGTGTTATGAACTATAACAATATTATTCCAAAAATGGAGTAATAAGGTTAAAATAATACATAACCATGTTACAGAATTCCTTAGGTATAATCTGTATGGAACCGTAAAATAAATTGGATAAAAAACAAGGTAAAATGATAAAAGATAAAAATACGAGTAATGGTAAACCTTCACTCTCTATGTTTGCCACTGTTCCATTTTTAAGGTTATCACAAGCCAAGACATGAGGATTTGCATCAACATACATACTGTGCTAAGCATTTCTCTGGTAACTGCAACTGATCCCCATCTTGAGTGAATATGCATTGGTCTGATTGCATAAGATCCAGTTTAATATTTTCCCGTCTGTGCGTAGGTCCTCTAAGTGATCCTTCCTGTGTGTTTTCCCACCTGCAATGTATGTGTGTTTTTCTTGGCTGGGTGTGCCACCTGCCCAACCCATCTCTTCCTCGTTTATCTGGTCAGGAATACAACTCATGAAATATTTCATTATGTGTTTCTCTCCTCCTGGACATTTTATCTGAGGCTAAATTGATGTTGAAATCAGAATTTACCATGGCTTATGCCAGGTGGACTGAGGTAAACGGAACAATCAATTTAAGGGTTGAAATCAAAATAAGTGGTTACCCACTGAATGTAGGTTCAGTTGTGTTGAAATTTCATGTAGCGTACTGCAGACGTATTACACAACTGAGGTAAAAATATAAGGGAGTAATGTGCTATGGTTTCATCTCAGGTATGCAAAACATGTTTAAAAGATATACGTTACACTTGTCCTGTGGTCTGGAGGAAGTGTATACTACGGCTACTTTCTGCCATATATAAAGCACATTAATTTCAATGTGGCAAGAGGAAATGAAAGAACAAATGTCACTTTAAATTCCCACAAAACATTTGTCTTTTGTGATGTAGTAAAAATCAAATATCTGAGTCATAATTCAGATGGGAAGAATGTGCATTTGTGATTATTTCTTGAAATGACACAGATTATTAGAATTTTAGCACAATTAAATTCAACATACCATGTGCAATGCCTACAGTAGCTAAAGTAAATGTAGTAATGTTTGCTATCTAGAGTGCCTCATGAATTATTCCCCTTGTGTACATGTTTGCCCCTGGGTGAAAGTCACTGGTTCACTTCTGTATAATTTTGCTTGAACCCTAATACAGAATTTCAAAAATTCCAATGCTCCATACATAATAAAACACAAAATTTGATTATGAATGTAAAAAATATAAGAATGCGTTGACAGCAAGTGGTGCTGTAGTCAGTCTGTCTCAGTGAAGTGCAAGATCTAAAATGTCTGTCAAGAATAGTGCACAGTGTCACATTGTAACTCCCACCTAGTACCCTGCATCCCTGAAGCCATGTCACTGATTGAAGCAGAGCCCTTTGGGACTACCCAAACAAACGTACAGACGTCACATAAGCCTGTAGCAGTGGGGCACAGATTAAGACACAAGGATGTCCGGTGCTGTAACATAGTGCCTGTCTGATAAATATTACATTCTATGAATCGTGGTGTTGCCCATGCAAAGGCAGTGAACACACTTTGACCATAGTTCATTTGAATGTGCCTCCTGGAGTAGTGTGTGTCATGATTGCTATGCGTTTGTCAAGTACATGGTGAACCTTGGCTGTAATGGGAGAGGCCACTGAGGTAGAGGCATTTTATCTTCCCGTAGCAGGATAATATCTGCTAGTTGGAGGTTGGGTGTTGAGCGTTAACCGTTGGTGTTGCTGTGGAAACTCCTGGAAGTAAATTGTTGAGCTTTGCTGCTGTAAGTGTTGTGCTTGTTTCTGCAGTTGTTGCCGTAATGGAAATTTGTTGATCTTAACATTGGTTAGATCAGATGAAGCTATTTGTGTAAGTGGTTCAACAGTAAGGAAGTGTCTAAGTGACAGATAAGAAGCGTCTCGAGATCATAGCACACAGAAGTTGAGAGTTTTGACAGGCTTCTGTTTCTGACAAAGTACTTGTGTGCTTTTTGTAAGTTTGTCTGATTTCCAAACGTACACCTCAAGTGGTACTTCACGGAATCTACTTCTACTTCTTGTGGGTCATCAGAGTGTGGTATTTGTGTGGAATATGAAAAGTTGGCTGGCGGCATCTTGGAATTTTGTACCAGTATGTGAGTAAATTGGCCTAGGTTTCCCTTGAGGTGTTATACAGTGTCTGATTGCAGCTAGGAACATAATAGTGGTGACACTTGTCATAGTTGCAAAGCGGGTAGCTTTGGTGGCCCAGCAAACAAGTGTGGTAAAGTAGCCACTGACTATGTTGTTTACCAGGTCATTGGAGGATTAGTCCAGCAGAGTCTGCTCCTGTAGTTGTAAATGGTCTTGAGGGCTGCATTCTCAAATGTGGGAGTTCAACTATGAGTTGTTGTGGTGTTTGTAGCCTGAAGTGATAACATTTCATACACTGAATAGCTGACTTGAAAAGTTTCTTGATGGCAGATATCCAAAACCATTGCTGTGTTGATGCAATAAGGAACTGCGTTGTAGCAAGATGTAGTTTTCACTTTTCTGAAGGGAGATGAGCCGAGTGATGTGTTCTGCAGGTAGGACCAGTTGGTGGGTGACTTCGTATGGTAATTATGAGTGTTGCCATCTTCTTTCCACTCTTATGAGTCCACCCTGGTCTAACTAATTAGCTAACTAACCAACCTCCTTGGAGTAGAGTCCTTGAAAAGCTGATAGTTCCTCAGCTAGTCAAGAAACTCCCAGCATTTTATGGAATCCAAAGGTTCATACACTCTTTCACAAGATCCTGCCACTTGTCATTGTCCTGAAGTAGATTAATCCAGATCATGCCCCTCCCATTCTGTTTCTTGGAAGACTGATTTAGTATTATTCTTCCATCTATGCCTAGTCTTCTGAATGGCTTCTTTTCTGCAGGTCTCCCCACCAAACTCCTTTGTGCATATCTACTTTCCCTGCCCATTTCATCCTTCATGATTTGATAATTCAAACAATATTTGTTGAGGAGTACAGATCATGAAGCTCCTGTTTATGCCATCTCCACCACTTCACTCTTACCATGTTTCTCGTACACCTGCATATTCTCCACAGCAACCTATTCTCCAACACCCTCAGCCCATGTTCCTCCCTAAATGTGAGAGTCCAAGTTTCATACCCATATAAAACAGGAAAAATTACAATTCTGTAAATATTAATCTTTATATTTTTTTATAACAAATGTGAAGGCAGAAGATTCTGGACTGAATGGTGGCTGGCATTCCATGAGTTCAGTCTGCTCTTAATTTCTTCATGAATGCAATTTTGTTTTGTTGGGGTTGTTTCCAGATATTCGAACTTTGCTAAACTTTCAAGGGATTTATTGCCTGTCTTTATCTTGTGAATTTGTCCTGCATTTTGTTCACAAGAAGTGAACATGTACCTCGTTTTCTCAGCATTCACTTCTAGACCAATCTCATTACAAGTGACTAATAAAGCTTGTGTGTTTATCTTAATGTAGCTATGCTTTCACCCAATAAATTAACATCATCAGCATAAACTAGAAACTGATGTGTACCATTCAGTTTCACTCCTTATGGTTTGCTGGAGCCTTTGTAATGACAGTTCTACAGCAAAGTTGCAAAACAACATTGACAGAGCATCTCCCAATTTCAGACATTCTTCATAGGACAATTATCAGAAAAGTGTTTGCCTGCCCAGATTTTACTGTAGGTTTCAGTGAGCACATTTTTTAAATCTTAGTTTCATAGGGAGACCATACTCTATGAGAATATTATACAAAACCTCCCCCAAGCTAAATTGTAGGCTTTATGAAAGTATACCCCTTTGACCGTGACATTTGATACCATGAGACTAGGGATTTGATATGAAGATAGGCAGTACAGGATTAAAGGAAAAAGAAAGTATTGTCTTGAACAGATGGCTGGACAGTGAATCACTCCAGCATGATTTAACATATTTATGTGCGTCTGTGCATGTGTGCATGGAGGAGAGTGGTACATGATTCGGACAAAGGTGAGATTGATTTCTGGCTGCAGTACAGTTGCTCTTTTCCTTTACTGCAATCGCAGTGTGGGATGATTAAATATAGAGATGAAGTCCATGGTCCCCAGTGTTCACATTATGGAACAAATGAATGCGCATGAGGTTTGCAGTTTCTGTGACTATGGAGATCGAGGATTCCTATTGTGGTTTTTTTTTGGAATATGACACTGTGTGTCTGGTAGGTGGTTATCAACATTTTGGAGTAACATACTACCTCATTATTCATAATAGATTTGACTTTGTTTGCATTTCCCTTCTCTCCCATAGTGCTACATGCCTCACCCTTTTCATCTTCCTTGATCTGATAATCCTGATATTATGGAGAAGTACAAATTGTAACGCTTCTCTTTATACAGTTTTCTTCTGCATCCAGTCACATACTCTCATCTCAGACATGCTGAGTCTGTGATCATCCTTCAATATGAGAGACCAAATTTTAAACCTGTACAGAACAGGAGACAAAATTATAACTTTATGTATAATGACAAGACTAATGTTTCATTTAGCAGCTGTGCCTCTGATATTTTACCTCTTTAATGTAATGCCACTGACATCCTTTATGAAGTTTCAGAATTAGAGAAATAAGAAAGACTGGAGAATGTTATGGTTGTAAATATTGAGCATGTGTGTTACAAAACTTCATTTTTCAGGCAAAAGGGTGTGGGTGGTCGTTACCAAGGATCAGAACTATTCCAGCAGCGCTGCTATGGCTCACTTCATGCTGTCCAACGTTTGGAGCTGATGTACAAGTTGGAGGCTCATCGTGGCTGTGTTAATACTCTCCACTTCAATAGTTCAGGCACTCTCCTTGCCAGTGGCTCGGATGATCTCAGCATAGTTGTGTGGGACTGGGCAGTCGGGAAGTTCCTAGTGTCTTATGACAGTGGCCATAGGAGCAATGTGTTTCAGGTCAGTTTTGTATTATTTGCAGACAAGCTGTGCAGTGCAACATTTATTGACTATCTCTTAAAGTATAAGAGCATGGGTTGCAGAGGAGAAGGTAATATTAATCCTCTTGTGCTGCCCACTGAGTAATGTCAGTTGGCTGGATTCACATGAAATTTTCTAGTGCCATTGTAGATGGTGCAGTCTTTTTGTAGTAATACATCCATGTTGCAAGCAGGTGACAGTGTCATATATTTAAAGGAGAAAATACATACTGTTCATCAGTAAGTTTGTTTCCATCCCAGTTTGGCTTTGTGGATAAATATGGCATTCTTATACTTGACCCTGGCTAGTAGAGGAAAATATGAGTTGGCGGTTTTGGGAGGTACTTCCAGGTTGGAGCTTTGCACTAAGAGGATTAAAATGAACCTCAGAGCTAAGCATATGAGGGTGTGAATTTGATTCATTTGGCTCAGGATGGGGTCCAGTGATGGGTGTATGTGAAGGTGATCATGATGCTTTGGATTCTGTATAAGCATGGAATTCAGTAATTAGTTGAGTACCTGAATATTATCGTCTTCTAGGATAAGGTGCTGCATAGTTGACAGATAGGTATCACTGTTTTGGTGGACCTTCTACCACCAGTGCCAGGGTAGAAGAGAAGGTGCACAGGAAAGAAGGTATAAAGAAAATGTCTGGAGGACAGGAACCAGAGCTGTGAGAGAGCCAGAATATGTCGCATCAAATAATGGCTGCCTTGTCAGTGAGAGTGGACATGCAAGAATTGAGGGGGACGGGTGCTAAGAAAACTTCTTTTTGAGGGGATGGGAGTTCCATTCTCAGTTCTTTACCATATTCTTCATTGACAAAAGAACCTTTTTGGAGCCATCATCTCCAAATAGCTTGTTTACATCCCTGGTGCCTGTTGCCCCTTGCTTACAACTGTACCTTTATTTTGCTCATCCCTTACTCTGCCACTTGAAGATGGAAGCAGCATGTTTCTTCAAATGTTGGTACCTGTCTACCTAACTGCTTGGCATTGTCCTAGCAGACCATAGTCTTCATGTTCACTTCTATGAGAATTTGAATTTTCACATCATTAGAAATGTGTATGATACATAAAACCAGTTTTCTCCAGCCTATTGTGAAGGAATGAAGGCATTATAAATTCATTCCACAACCACAAAATTAAACAGCAGATGCTAGAAAGTCAAAAACACAACTATACTATATAGTTGTGTTTTGACTTCCTAGTGTCTGCTGTTTAATTTTGTGATATTGACTAACACAACGGGGATGTCGCACCTCAAAGTCATTCCACAACTTTTTGAAAGGAGTTTTGGAAATTACATATGTTTCTGTTGCTTATGCTGTAATGTGTAGTAAATGCTAGAGTGTTCAGATTAATTGGGCTTTGTATTACATTGATGTAAATTGCAAGTTAAAGACTAGACATAAGTATAAATACATCACATTGTTCCAGGCCAAGTTTCTACCATTAACTGGGGATACTCATATTGTGTCATGTGGACGTGATGGGCAAGTCCGTCTGGGAGAGTTGTCCTCAACAGGTGCATGCCGTGCAACACGTCGCTTAGGTCAGCATCGGGGACCAGCTCACAAATTGGCCATACAGCAAGAAACACCCCATGTGTTTCTGAGCTCCGGTGAAGATGGACTGATCATGAGTATTGATGTTCGTGACTCAAAGGCAGACAAGTACATGTTCATTCTCTTATTTACACTTTAAAGTTTTATGTGAATCTATTTCTTCCTTCTTTTGGGAGCAAGTTCAGAGGATGCGATATGGTGTCATTCTATTAATAAAAGTTTAAAAAAAGTCTTGGCACAATTTTATTAATAATTTGTGATCAACGATATGTTTTGGCTTTGTAAGCCATCTTCAGGCTGAATACACAATTGTGGTATGAACTATATATTATAATGCTATAAGTGGTTTTGACAAGATCTCGTCTTACATCACATTGGAATATTATAAGGAGTAATATACATTAAATTGGTTTTAAAAAATTTGTGAAATCTGTAAATTAAAACTTTAAAATTTAGGTAATATCATAAAATAATTGTGGTAATTTGGAGAATAGATGATGAAGCATAGGCTAGATGGAGAGACTTAAAAACAGTGGGTAGTGCAAATATATATATATATATATATTTTTTTTTTTTCACCACAGAATTGTAATTATGTAATCTGTGACAATATAACGTGTGTGTTAAAATTTTGTGGTAAGAATGTTACTATAACTGGGATAATGTATGTATTAGTGGTGGTACGGAACATACATACCTACATAGCATCAAACGTAAGTACCACCACTAATATATACATTATCTCAGTTACAATAATATTCTTACCACAGAATTTTAACACATGTTATATTGTTACAGATTACATAATTACAATTCTGTGGTGAAATATATATATATATATATATATGCACTACCCACTGTTTTGAAGTCTGGTGTGTGCCTCATCATCTATTCTCCACATTACCACAATCATTTTATGTTACTGCCTAAATTTTAAAGTTTTAATTTTTACAGATTTCACAAATTTTTTTAAACCTACTTAATGCATATTACTTCCTTTAACATCCCATTATGATGTAAGACAAGATCTCGTCAAAACCACTTACAGCGTTGTAATGTATAGTTCATATTACAATTGTGTATTCAGCCTGAAGATGGCTTACAAAGTCGAAACATGTCACTGATGATAAATTATTAATGAAATTGTGCCTAGGCTTGTTTTTTTTTTTTTTTGTAAGTTTCGTTAATAGCATATTCAAATACAATGGGGATGCCTTGCTTAAAAAAATCATTCATTGTTTTGTTGGATCTGTACAGAAATGTACTCTGTGGGCTGCAAGTCATGAGGTGTTATAATCAAGTACTGTATACCTGACACTGTTTTATATTTTCATTATAATGGGTCATTGCTATTGTAAATGCATTTTCCCTTTTTCTCATATATATTTGTCAAGTCTCAAAACTGGAAGTTTATGGGTATGTTTTAAGTGCACATGGATTTTGGTTTCTCACATAAAGGGAAGAACATTGATGGAGAGTGCTGAGAAGAATATTTGGAGATATCGGAGAGAAACTAACAGGAGGGTTGAGAAAGTTACATAAGGAGAAATGTCATATGAAGGAGGCTAAGAATACAGTAGGTGAAGAACAGAGAGTCAGTATACAGTGTGAACAGCAGACAGAAATTACTTTCTTGCTAAACCAATTAATTTATCTTGGCAGAATTATTTGGACATTTGTGTGAATGGGCCAAAAATTTTAGATACTTTGAGGAAACAGTTTAAACATTGACATTGTAACTGGTAAATAAAGTCATTCATACATGCTTTTATTCAGAATGATGACATGGACACACTGTACTTAGATGGTAATACTGAAAATGGGGTTCCACTTTGCCTATGTTGAGGATACAGAAAGAAGTCTCTGGGATGAAGGAGAAGTTGCTCAAGGCTTGTCCCTGTCTTCCTGTTGCTGTGTATTCCCTTGCAGCCCCTGTACCCTTTCTTGATTAGCTCAAACTGCTTGTCATTAGCAAAGTTATCATTACCTGTATCCATATAAACAGAATGGCTAAGCAACTTGAAGGTGAAGTGAGGAAAGAGTGGATAATAGAAATCTATGGCACTTTTTACTGTAGCCTAAGTATAGTTCTTCACCGAATACTTAGAATACTTGTTATATTAACATGTTTACATAATATTATTTGGAAATTAATATCACTTTATGATTTTAAGGTGGTGTTGGTATACTTAAATGCAGGCTCTGTTTCTGTTTTAGGCTTCTTTATGTGAGAGATGGTGACAGGAAGATAGCATTGTACAGCATTCACATGAATCCTCTAAACTGCAATGAATTTTGTGTCAGTGGTCGTGACAATTATGTACGTATTTATGATAAAAGGAAGTTGTCAGATGGCACTCAACTGAAGAAGTTCTGCCCCCGGCATCTGGTACGTTTTATTCAGGAATAGTTTGGATTAAATATTTATAATTACTTGTAAGCATCTTTGTTTGTTCTTTAAAATCTTAAATGATAATTAGCCAACTTCATATTGCCAAAACCTAACCATCCTTTTCAGGCAGCCACAGTATCTCTCTGGGACATAGCTATATGTCACTGTGATACTTCACCCTGTAGTCTCCTTGAGGCATGTACATCTACATATTGCATTTGTGGGCTGTTCCAAGAAATGCTGGCACTGTACCCAAGGCACACTGCTTGAACACAATCCAAGGCTTACAACACCTAGATCATACCTATCCTCCCATATGGGAGCTGTAGTAAATTAGATGTTTCTCACTTTTGAAGAGAGTTTTGTATTTCCTTCAATAATGTGTTTTAGTAGACAGTTCCTATACAAGATGTTACCAATTCAGTTAGCCTTCCTCTTTTTATTGTATGTAGGATATTCCTGTCTTGCTTGACTCTTTGTAATACTTCGTCCTTTTGTACACAATCAGTCCAACTGTTCTTCTCCATCTTTCTCCAGCACCACATTTCAAAACTTTCCAGGTATTCAACACCATATATATCTGTGCTCCAAATGTAGCATTTTATTAGTGTCTTCCTTAATTTAAGTCCAATTTTCAGGTTAAAAGAGTCTTACTCATGTCCCATGGAAATCCTGGATAGAATTTCATGTGTACATCTTGCATCATATCAGGCCACACAGATGCCTTATTTATTGTTGTTCTCTCTAATATCATTACATTTCTGTTCACTCTGTGTGTGCCTGTTACATGGCTGTTCTCTATCTATTTCTCATTACATTGCAGTTCTCTTCACGAGAGGCTCATTATGTTGCACTTCTGTCCTTGAGTGCTTCATTAGATTACAGTCCTCTCCATGAGTGGTTTATTCCATATTTGTTGTCTATATGTCTCATCACTTTGGAGTTCTCGGAATGTGTGCCTCATTCTTTTGTGCTTGTCTCCATATATGCCTCATTATATTGCAGTCCTTTCCATATGTGCTTCATCACATTGCACTTCTCTCCATATGTGCCTTATGACATTGCATTTCTCTCCATATATACCTCATCACATTGTGCTTCTGTCCATGTATGCCTCATTACAGGATTTTTCTCAGTGTATGTGCCTCATTACATGTTGTTTTCTCCATTCATCCCCATTTATATTGCTGATCTCTTCATATGTTCCTTAGTGCATTGCTGTTCTGCCTGTTTGTGCCTCAATATTTTGCTGTTTTCTATGCATGTGCTGCATTACATCCAGTTTTGTCCATATGTGGAATGCATTTCTGTATTCTCCATATGTGCCTCTCAATATGCTATTATACTGACATGTTTCTTCTCTTACAGATAAACCCAGGCACTTTTACGTATGTTACATGTGCTGTATTTAATTACAATGGAACAGAAATTCTTGGCTCTTACAATGATGAAGATATTTACCTTTTTGATACAAGCCATCCTGATGGGTCTGATTTCATACATCGATTTGAAGGTCATAGAAACAACGATACAGGTAAAGTTGCCCCTGTCCATGCCATGAATGCATGTAGGGGAGTGGAAGTATAGCTCCACACGCTCTCAACCTTAGCAGTAAATGTAGGTAAGTGGTCAGCCTCATGCCCCCGCCACTTTACCCCCAGGGAGGGAGCCCCAGTACCCATTGAGTGGGAGGCTAAGTTGTCCCCAGAGCCAGTCTGGACATTGTTGAGATGAGAAAATCACCTGCCCCTCCTGGGATTTGAACTTGTGATTGTCTAGTCCATAGCTTAGTCACTGTACCAGCTGTGCTATTCTGCCTCTTAATGATATACAACATAGACACTTAGGTTCTGTTTTGTACTCATGTATTATTTATTTATTCAATTAATTAATTTATTTATTTACTTATGTCACTGAAGAAAGAGCCATAGTTGGTATCTTATAAGTACAAATTATGAGTTATGCCACTATACCCACCTGTTCATTAAATCCATGTAAATCCAGAATTGATGCAGAAATACTGACTGTGTTAAGAAACATGTTCATTGAAATTTGGTAGCTCTTATGTGATGTACGTTTTATATTATCTTTTTACATGGGCTTGTTTTATTTATAGATTCAGACTGAAGTTAGTGCATGATTTTGAACATTGCTTACTCTGGGATGTGACATCATGTTCTTTGGTAGTAGGTATTAGTGTTTCACAGGAACTTGCTGCCTCCATATGTACAAATAACTGTCTGCAGGTTACATGATACCACACTGGAGGAGAAAGTAAGCTTCATAGTTACTTTCATGAGAACTGCAAATATCTTAGATAATTTTGTTGTTCCAGTGAAAGGCATCAGCTTCTTTGGTCCCAAGAGTGAATATATAGTCTCTGGCTCAGACTGTGGTAACATATATTTCTGGGACAAAGGGACAGAGTCCATCGTGCAGTGGCTGTTAGGAGATGAGAATGGAGTGGTAAGAATAACAGTGCTGTATCCTTGTAGTCCCATATTTTGGGGGGTGTAGGTCCACTGGTAATTCTTCATATGGTTACGAGGCATTCGGTCCATTGGTAACATTGTATATGGTTGCCAGTCGTTATGGCGATACCTGCTGCCTCCACCTTCTACCCTTTAGCTGGAGGAAGCAGGTTCCTACCCAGCAGATTACATGGTAGTATAACCCAGAATGAATTTTTACAGCTGTTAAAATTGTGAAAATCTCATATTGTCATAAAAGTTTGGGCCTTGTTTAGGTGTGAGAAAAGTAAGTAGCATGTGATACAATCTCCAGTGGATCTGGTTGGCTGGAAGCCTGCGCCATGTGTGTACCAACTGCAGAGAGCAGGACATATTCCAGTAGCATTCTGTAAGATTTTCAGTTACAAAAGTCTATCATTAAATAAAGGAACTAGCTTCTAGACCTTGCAAAATACATTTTTTACTTTCCCACTCTCTCTCAACCCCCCTGTATCTGTGCAAGAGGCATAGAATCAGAAAGCTGCATTCCAGTTGTGAATTAAGAGTTAAGGTGGTGAGCAAGTGAATGAGTGAACGTATGAATGAATATTGCAATTATAGTTTACTCTGCAGGAGTAATTTTTATTTTCCCACTTACAAATACTAGTATGAGCTGGACTTTTAATACCCCATCCTCACTCTGGTAGTAACATTTCTTTTGTATCTGTTTGACAGGATGCAAACATGCTGCCTGTGACAGCACAGTCTTAATCTCCTGCATGACTGTAAAGCCAACAGCACAGCCATGATATCCTGCATGAGTGTAAAGCCAACAGCACATAGTCTTCTGCATGACTGTAGAGCCACCAGCACAGTTGTATTCTCCTGTGTGTCTGTAGAGCCAACAGCACAGTTGTATTCCCCTGCATGACTGTAGAGCCAACAGCACAGGTGTATTCCCCTGCATGACTGGAGAGCCAACAGCACAGTCATTGTATCTTGCATGATCACAGAGCCCACAACATGGTCATAGTCTCCTGCATGACTAGAGCCAACAGCACGGTCATACATTGCATGATCACAGAGCCAACAGCACAGCCATACAGTGCATGACTATAGAGCCAACAGCACAGCCATACAGTGCATGACTATAGAGCCAGCAACACAGCCATACAGTGCATGACTATAGAGCCAAGAGCACAGCCATACAGTGCATGACTGTAGAGCCAACAGCACAGCCATACAGTGCATGACTATAGAGCCAAAAGCACAGCCATACAGTGCATGACTATAGAGGCAAGAGCACAGCCATACAGTGCATGACTACAGAGCCAACAGCACAGCCATACAGTGCATGAGTATAGAGCCAACAGTATAGCCATACAGTGCATGACTATAGAGCCAAAAGCACAGCCATACAGTGCATGACTATAGAGCCAAAAGCACAGCCATACAGTGCATGACTATAGAGCCAACAGCACAGCCATACAGTGCATGACTATAGAGCCAAAAGCACAGCCATACAGTGCATGACTATAGAGCCAATAGCACAGCCATACAGTGCATGACTATAGAGCCAAAAGCACAGCCATACAGTGCATGACTATAGAGGCAAGAGCACAGCCATACAGTGCATGACTACAAAGCCAACAGCATAGCCATACAGTGCATGACTATAGAGCCAACAGCACAGCCATACAGTGCATGACTATAGAGCCAAAAGCACAGCCATACAGTGCATGACTATAGAGCCAAAAGCACAGCCATACAGTGCATGACTGTAGAGGCAAGAGCACAGCCATACAGTGCATGACTACAGAGCCAACAGCACAGCCATACAGTGCATGACTATAGAGCCAGCAACACAGCCATACAGTACATGACTATGGAGCCAACAGCACAGCCATACAGTGCATGACTATAGAGCCAAGAGCACAGCCATACAGTGCATGACTATAGAGCCAACAGCACAGCCATACAGTGCATGACTATAGAGCCAAAAGCAAAGCCATACAGTGCATGACTATAGAGGCAAGAGCACAGCCATACAGTGCATGACTACAGAGCCAACAGCACAGCCATACAGTGCATGACTATAGAGCCAACAGCACAGCCATACAGTGCATGACTATAGAGCCAAGAGCACAGCCATACAGTGCATGACTATAGAACCAGCAATATAGCCATACAGTGCATGACTATA
>Ga0268261_10001121_pt1 | contig 18063 bp, 13 predicted proteins | sample TergutNc150P1_FD_190353 | JGI IMG/M metagenome (GOLD analysis project Ga0268261, IMG submission 190353) | Nasutitermes corniger P1 segment gut microbial community from laboratory colony in Florida, USA - Nc150 P1 (SPAdes) (version 2) | ecosystem: Host-associated > Arthropoda: Insects >...
GTCTCTGCGACGAGCTGATCACTCGTCCAGAGGAGTCCTACCGACTGTGCTGCGTCGTTGTGTGTGATCTAGAAACATCAAGAATGGGTGCTCCATATATATACGACATTAGTCGCCTAAGGGTTAATAATTTAACCCTTATCCTGCTAACGTGGAGAAAATGGTGAGCTCCTAATAATGCCAGCAAATAGCAGATGGGATTTAATTCGGGGTTTAAAGGGTTAAATGGTCACACCAGATTTCTTCTGCCTGTTGGTCTGCAGTTTTGTAGTATTCTTGGTAATCTACTACAGGACATTGTGTTGATCTCTTGCAACCATTTCTTCCATATTCCTGTATTTTGTCCAAAAGTGGGGTTATATTTAGTTCTTTTACAAACTCTGTGTTTGTTCTATAATCTGTCCAAATCTACCCTGCTGTTTTTCTAATTTACTTCATCTCTGCTGCTGTTATTCTTCTTGGATCTCTTGCTTTAATGGTCCATTTTCTAATACCATATAACACAGATGAAAGGGCTAGTGTACTGTATAATTTTATTCTTGTTTTCTTGAAAGTTGTCTGTGGTCTAAACATATAATTAATAATGGCTGTTATTTTCAAATAGTTATTCAATTTATCAACAACCACGTATTTCCCATAAGATATAAACTTTTCTAAGTAGTTAAAGGACTGCTTGTTCTATAATTAGGTTATCTATTGCAATATTACTTCTAACTGGATCTTGTCCTTTAAATGCCATCAGTGTCTCTGCCATAAACTGTTCTGACTATCTCTACAGTTATATATAAAGGATTTCAAAGTATATCTTACAGCAGGTGTTCAGAATACTAATTCCCCTGTAATTATGGGGTCTCTTGTGTCAGCCTTTCTTAAACACTGGGATTACAATGGCATTTCTATACGCATTTGGAATACAATATTTTGTGAATATAGTATGTAAAAATTGTAGTAATCTCAATTTGAACTCTTCTGGTACCTACTTGTATAACTCTGAATTAATGTTATCTTCTCCTGGACTTTTACCATGTTTTGTTAATTTTAGGGCTTTTTTAATTCATCTCATCCTATTAAAGAATCTACGTAAGTGTATGAATTCCATTCTAATATTGGTTCATTTATGTGTGTTGTGTTCCATAATTTTCCATAGTATTGAAGAAATAAATTTTCAACTATGTTTTCTTGAATTTTCACTGTTTCCTTTATATCCTTGCATATTTGTTTCAAAATGTTGTACACTTCAAGTTGAGTCCTATATGTCTCATGTCTAGATTTGTAACAAATTTGTCACAAGAGGCTCTGTGTCTTCTTCTCACTTCTCTCTTTGCTAATGCTGTGTTTCTTTTGTATTCTATTTTGTCTTCTACTTTCTTTGTAGCTAACAACTGCTTACATTATGTTTTCTTTATTTCTATGAACTCTTTTATTTGGTCATCCTTAATTTTTAAATAGTTTCTTCTGGCCTCATACCCCATTCAGAGGAAATCCTAATTACTGGCAAGTCCCACAAGCTAAAAATATGGGACATAAAATTGGTAAACTCATCCTACAAGTCAATAAAAATTAATATAAACAAATAAATACATAAGTAAATAAATAAATAAATAAACTTATGATGATGGGGGTGAAGACGACAAAGACAACAATAATAAAAGAAGCATTGAGAATGATAATGGCAAAGATGACACAACAACAGTAGCAATAGCGGTAGTGCCAATGACAGTGGTCATGATCAAGTAACATACGTACAATTGAAAGCACTATAACATTATAGCTCAACTGGGATTCACTTGTAAGGCTATATGCCTTCAAGTACAGCATGCTAAGCCATGGACCAAATTGCTGCATGCCCTAATCTATTATATAGTTACATTACATAAATTTTAAAGTAACAACACAAGATTTCTAGGACAGAAGATGTGTGAAACAGGAATGTAGGCTTTAAAAGTTCAGCCTACAACTTTTCACATAGGTGATATGTTATTGAGTTATTTCATACTAACATACCAATTGTATATTCGCCACAATAAAAAATTTGGATGTAACAAACGTTTTTTGCAGGATGACAACATTAATTATAATAATTTCTCCCAACTACAGCTTGATGGACAAGAATTCTCCAACCTTATCAAGTTGGAAGAGTTGCATCTCAATCACAACTACTTGGAAAAACTACCAGATGGACTGTTCCTTCACATAAACATACTTAAAAAGTTATTCCTCTTCTCCAACAATCTGGAATATCTGGGCTCAAACACACTCAAAGGTTTGGTCAACCTCTCTACCCTCCTGATCAACAACAATTTACTCAGAAGTTTCAGCGACTCCACCTTCTCTCCTGTGTCAAATCTTCGGAAACTGCAAGTATAAGTTACAATCAAATTACAATTTTAGTAATAACATCTATGAGTTTCCTTACTGAAGTGGGGAGACCAGATTCCCAGACATCAAAATTTCAGTGTGCAATCCCACAGCACTGTAGGCTGAGAGAATCCATGTTCCTGGTTTCCCATCATTTATCCTTTTATATAACGCATATTCTTATCTCTGACACTTACAAAACTTGATGTGTAGAAGACAATATCTCCGAAACAGTGAAAAACTGATCATGTGATATTGTAAGAAAAAAAAATTAGCCAGACGTATTTTTAATACTTGATGTTTGTGGATCCGTGCATCATAGAACAAGGTTGTTGGACGTGTAGTTTGTGGACGTTGTCAGGCATACTGTGCCTGACAACGTCCACAAACTACACGTCCAACAACCTTTGACGTATGAAAAACCAGAGGCTGCCAGTGCAGTTTTAGGCTACTGATGATGGGCGTTGTGTCGCCCGAAACATGTTGAGCTTCATATAAATATGGAATAATAACAATTTTGATACATTGATGCATCTTGTTGGATTTTTCTTTATGAATTACTTTTAATACGTCATAAACAAAGAAGTCTAATGATGGCACTGTAAAAGACTGTTATGAAACACTAAAAAATTCTGCAATGAAAGAAGCAAACTGTCACAAACATTATACGAGCAGAATATATAACACAGAGCTTCAAAACCTTAGTAGACTAGTTTACTCATCTGTGCCAACAACCAATTTATAGCTTAAATGTGTGTTTTATTTTAGGCATATGGACAACAACAAACTTCACTTTATTCCTGCTAGATCACTGGATTTTGTTCCCAAACTCGAAACTCTCAAACTGGGAAAGAATCCATGGCATTGTGACTGCTCTATTCTCTACCTCGCAACGTAAGTGTCTTTAATTCAAATTAGTCATGATGCTTATAAATGAATGTAGTATGAACTCAAAAGTTTATTAATGGCACTGATAAAGTTGAAGACAAGTGAAAGAATGGAGGAAAGTGTGGAAAAGTAACAGAGGCAAAAGTACTCTAATCTGATATCAGAAACTTACTGTGTGAAGGAAAAATACTCAGATAAAAAGACGATGCAAGTTCCCACATGAAATTCCAGCAGCAAAATTATGAATGTGAAGCACTGGTAGAGTGATACTAACAGCAGAAGAGTGAACTGTGCAGAAAGAAACTTGTGCCTGTGCCACTTTGTCCACCACAAACTCCACATTGACTGGCCTCCACTGTGAGAAGCCAGACATCATAATCATAACCTCACTTTACAAGTTGTTACTTCTGAGTGACACAAGCTACCACTTTTAGATGACCAATAAATGACTCAACAGATTCTACCCTCCTTCCCAGCAACAGAAGAGTTTTGCCCTACCCGCAGTTGTGTCACTGTATCACACTACATACAACAGGATATAATTGTGATTTCCTAGGTATATGTTGCTCAGTACAGAATATCAAGCATAGAGTTAAGCTACAGATAGACATGTTATTGGAAAATTACCTTACACTGATTCATAAAAACACCTCCTTATGAAACAGTAAAGGTAAAAGGTAAAGGTAAGTAAAGTGCACCCTTGTACAGGCACTGAGGCTCTGTACAGGCTGTATGACCCATAGGGGGAGTAGAGGTACAGCGTCATTCCCCGGCCACTCTATACCCCCAGGAAAGACATGGTTCCCATTGCACAGGTGGCTGGGTGGGCCCTAGGGCTGGTCTGAAGAGGTGAGGAAAATCTCGCCCCCCCACCGGGATTCGATCCCCGGACCGTCCAGCCCATAGCCAGTCACTATACCGACTATGCTACCCGGCTCACTATAAAACAGTAAAGCTATAACAAAATTTTTACACTGCTCCTTTAGATGGTTACGTGAAAATAAACACAAAGTCTTGGACTCGAAACCTACGTGTCGTGGGTCAGCAGACCATAGTGGACAGCATATTGAAGATATGACTTTCGATGACCTCTGCGCTGGACAATGGGCAAGCATGACCAAGTTATCTCCACGATTACCCATAAAATTAAATTAATTATGTCAACAACATGTAACATCAGTATGCCATAATAAAGGCATTACTGTACCCTGTGTTTGCTACCTACATGATTACCAGTTTCATATTCCACATCAACCAATTACAGTATGGAATTTTAAAGCATTCAACACACATTTACACTTTTCATTTGAAAAAATATGAGTCAAACCTAAAAGTACAAATTATATGCAATTGTACATACTTACTGATATTACAACTAACTAAATCTGCTTGATGAATGTCAGGGTATGAGCACAGAACACGGTGGCTGACATAACCAATTTAACAAAATCAATAACTTTCAAGATACCAGACATGCAGAAACTCCATGCACACTGTAAGTATAATCCTAAGAGCTAATCTGACATTCAGAGGACTGTGCATCGTGATGTATTCTTATAATAAAACCAACGATATGCACTAATTTCTCAAATTTGTTTTTGGAATAGAACTCTACATGTTTCGGACAGTTTCTCTGTCCATCATCAGGAGTCTAGCACTGAACACACAGCCATAGGTATATGCCATACAGGTTATGCTGACTGCTTGCTAGCAAGCAGTCAGCTTAACCTGTATGACATATACCTATTGCTGTGTGTACAGTGAAAAACTCCTGATGATGGACAGAGAAACTGTCTTGAAACATGTAGAGTTCTATTACAAAAATAAATTTCAGAAATTAGTGCATATCGTTGGTTTTATTATAAGAACCTAAGAGCTAAGTCTCGTTGTACAAGCTCAGGTTTCATTTCTGAACCGCAGGCCCAATATCCTGAAATTCTCAAGGTCTTCCCCACTCCCCAGGCAAATGCAGAGACACTATCTCAATGAAGAGATACAGCTGTTTAATTATACATGCCTCTCAATTCACCATTAAGCTATCCTCTAATTCAGTGCCCCACAACCTCTACATATATGAGACAGAATCATTTAATAAACCAAGAAATTTTTATTTTTTAGAATTTAATATAACTTGTAAAAATTTGTGAGATCAGACATATTCAATATATATGCATTTTATTTTGGGTTTTAAATGTCATGTATTTAATGCCTGAGAATTGTCAGTATGACCAAAACATGTTTCATGTGTTGATGGAATTAATAAAATTTGTTGTGGTTGATAGCTATACGTTTATCAATTTTTAAACCAAAAAAGCAAAGCAATACTTATATCATTACTGACTGAGTCTGAGGTCATTTAATGATATCACACAGGCTTACGGAATACTGAATGAGACTGGAAGGCAAGCATGAATGATAAGTAAAAAGTAACAATGTCTACTTGCCTAAAGAGATGGAAAAAACCACAAAGGATAGTTGATAGCCAAGCTGGGATATGAACCAGGCCTGAACAGTATACAAGTCTAGAATGCCAAAACTGCCAAACATTTAATCACCACCAATTAAGGACACATGTTGCAGTGAGATATTACTGGTAACAGGAAGAAGAATACAAAAAAAAAAAAAAAAAACAGTTGAGACAATAACACTTACATACATATGGCAAAGAAGCTGTGATGAAGCAAGCAATGGACAGTGGGGGCTACAAGAGACATTGTTAATTCAGTAGAAATAACCAACAAGATGCAACCTTGTAATAGAATTTATTATTCTACTGTTCATTAAAGGCTCAACATGTTTTGAGCGGTATACCACTCATCGTCAGGAGCTCTAACTGTATTTGCAGCCTCTGGTTTACATACGCATGTGGTGACTGGCCGTAGTCAAGTCTGAGTGGGAACTGTGGAACAGTGGAATAATAAATTCTATTACAAGGTTGCATCTTGTTGGTTATTTCTACTGAATCATACTATGATGCACGGATCCATGAATATTAAAGACATTGTTAAGTTTCAAAACAGAATTCAACTTGGTCCTCCATTCTGTTTGTCTAAAAATCAACAAAATTTGCATATTCAGCTTCAATGGTATAATGACACGAGATCTGAAATTTTGACTGTCAGGGGCCTGTCTATTGATGGATCAGTGAATGCAGCAGGAGAATTAGCAAAGTGTGTTAGAATTAGCAGCAGAACAGGAGCTCAGATGGGCCAAGGGTGACACAACTAGCAGATGACTAATACATGTTTCTGTGGCAAATAGAATGATAATAAACAGATATTGGCAGAATTCAAACTGTAAGTAATGAGACTGGAAACCAAGAGGCATGCCGGTAGTTTGTCTGTGATAGGATGTCACACCATATTACTCTTTTAAATGTGCAGGACCCAAGTGAGGACCAAAGTTACGACACAAAAATCAGTTTCAATCATGGACAGAAGAGCAGTGGTTTGAGAATGACTAGGTGAGGTTTCATATATACAATTTTTACTACACATTATTCCAGAATTCTGGAAACTTTTTGATTCTCCTATGTACTTTCAACACTATGAATAACTACAGTGGCTCCATTCTTCACTAGCAACCAACTGTGGTGCAACTTCACTCATAACCTTTGGTTCAAACCCAGTCATGCTATTCCTGTTTCTCTACCCAATCAGAAAGTGTGTGCCACTGTAAAGGAAGAGCAACTGCCTAGATAAAGGTAGCCCTAGAACCCAGAATCTGTCTTGACAGTTTTTGTCAAAACTGAGTTCACTTCAGTTTCTAACAAGTACTCAGATTAGGATGGACTGGATTGATCTAACTTATAACAGGGAAAAAAATGGCAGGTTCATGTAAACAAGGAATTGAACCTTCAGGTTTCATCAAATATGCAGAATTTCTTGAGTACCTGAGGAGCTACTAGCTTCCCAAGAAGGACTCTGCTCCATGGAGTTAGATAAATAGTCAGGGTAAAAACTATAATAAGTTTTTTTTCTCATGAGAATTTAAAATCATTTGCTACTACTCATTCAAGGAAATGTGCATACAGAAAATTACTCTGTACTTGTCTCCATTCACTCAGTATTTATAAATTATAAATTATTAGCAGGCCACAAGTGATCAACACACCTACATATTTATTTGGGCAGAAAGTATATTTTCTATAGGATTTACTGCAAAATCTTAACTCCAGTTAATAAAGAGGCCAAAAATAGGCACTATAACAAACAGATATTAGAGTCCAATGATGAAGTAAGATGGTATGGAAAATTATTAAAATGGAAACACACAAATAATGTATAGTTGAACAAACCCCATCATTAAAAATACATGAATCATCATAAACAATCTTAAACCTAGCAAACTCATTCAGCACTTATTTTCTAATAACTGCGGGGAAGACTGCATGATACACACAACCAAACACAGGAAGAGACGAGAACGTACACGTCCAGAACACCATCTAGAACCTTTCCAAATACAAATCTTAATGAAGTCAAAACATCAATAACTTCCTAAAACTAAAACTTAAAAAAATAATAATAAAAAAATAAAAAATAAATATAATGGAATATTGATAGCATTACTCAAAACTTTTTCAGGCTGCATTAGTGTCCCTCTATGCTATCTCTGTAATCAGCCAGTGAACAAGAGAACCTTCCCACAACAACCCAATTTTCAAAACTTAAACTTTCATATGAAACGGTTAATAAATTCTTGTGTATCTAAATACAGGTCAATTTAATTACTGACTCCATTTCAAAAATCTTCGGGAAGGTTTTATATAAAAGGGCAACTAATTTCCTAAACTTCAATGTCTTCACAAAGCAGCAGTTCAGACTTAGAAAAGGATGGAGTCTCATAAAATTTCATTGATGAAATTTTATATGCACTTATTCATAACATCCATGCATTAAAGTTTTTGACTGAGTGAATAATGCCAACTTACTATCAAAATCAGTTTTTATGGTATTCAAGGCAAAGTTGAACAATGGTTTGTATCATACCTTAATGATAGAATAATTATCCACAACTGAACAATTATAGGCTTTATTACACCCCTTGCATTACTATATGCCTTGCAACAAACTAAGACATTATCAAGGCCTACATTGCTTTACTTACAATCCATGCTAATATCAGAGGGTATTTAATACAAAAATAAAATTACTGTAAAGTATTAAGACTTAATTAACAAAATAGCTCTTCATAGTCAAAAATATTAATATTATTCTCACCTGCATATCCACAGTAGTCTCATGGCTACGTATGTTTCTTTATTTCCACTATTCACACTTGTTACACATTGGGCACTGTATTCCATAATATTGTATTTGTAACTTCTTGGGTTTGTCATGGGTGAACAGTTCGTGTAAAAATATAAAAGGAAAGTTGTCCTTGTCCACTCCATGAAGGCACATAGCAAGAACGGGAGTACAGCTCCACTAATTCCTATGCCCGGTATTATTGGTTGTAAGTGGTTAACCTCACGCCCCGGCACCTCTCCACTGAATATGAAGCCAGGCGTGCCGGAGACCCGATCTGGACGTTTAGGGGGCGAGGAATCTCCTGTCCCTGCCGGAATCTAACGTTACGCGGCTGTTTTCATTTATTTGTGCCAGTGATGCTTGCTCCTTATCAGCAACCGTACTGTTGTTTTCTCTAAAGTAATTGTTGTATTCTTCTATTACTTGTGTCCTAGGAATTTTATTTTTTTTAACTGGTATGCGTCGTGCAGTGCCAGTCTGGGCTGTTTACGGGCAGTGGTACAATACCCTACACTTTTCGTGGGAATACTATGATTTTCTTACACCATGGTTATAAACAGCTACACAAACCATGTACTTCATGTCTCAATTGTGTTACTTTATATTCGTACAATCTATGACATTTTATCGATCTCTGGAATGTAAAGAAATTCTACACCCAGTTCTCGAAACGTTGCGTTCTTTTATAAATGCGAAAGGATGACAAGTTAGAAACCTAAAGGTTCTACTTGTAACAGACCACCGTCAGAATCTTTTACATTCGCAAAGACAAAATCTTTCATTTTAAACTCCTCATCCTTCCAATACATACATTTCATGCAGTCATGTTGGCTATTAGGGTTGTATCGTAACTGATGATTGGCTGCACTGTCCACAATTGACAAATGACTGCGACATACAGAACAAAAGACAAAATGTGTGCGTGCGTGATGTGTGACAGTGTGAATGTTAATCTGTATATGGTTTATTAATTTTATTACAGAATGGGTAGAACAGTGATTGCAGAAGATAATTTGCTGCCTTATTTAATTCATCTTGCAAAACCAGACTGTTATGTGATAGGGCTAATTCTTGGTCAGGTGAGGTAAATTAATATTACCATACGGTGACCATTAGCTATCAAACTCGTCATGTTTCCTTAAAAATGTTTAGTGCAGAGTCACGTCGAGTTTAATTAAGCAAAGCTAAACACTAACTCTACATATGATAATGTTTGAAAAGGTGGAGTGTTTCGGAAGAACATTAACAAGTGAAAGTGAGGTTAATGAAACCAGAAACCTGCTTTCTAGAATATTGAAGACTAGGATATCCAATAATTTTGCATTTGTTTCTTGTGGGTGTGAAAAGTGGTCTCACTGAGGAAAAAACGTGCGAACGTTTAATCCAAGCGGGTGGAAAGAAAATGCCCAAGAGCATATTTGGATTTTAAGAAGCTTGAAGTGAGCAATTTAGAATATAACATCACTTAATCAGGTCACCTAGCAGTATAATGACGCGGAATATGTCAGAATTTAAAATGCAGGATTAACATATTTTAACTTCTCAGACTGCAGATCAGCGTGATTATGTGGTTCATCTGGCACGAACACCACGCCCAGCATCGAAAGATGTGCAAGATGAAAGTGCAGGAGCAACAGCTGAGTCTCAAAGTAAAGTGGAACATCTGAAACCACTCAAGTCTGTGCAGGATATCCAAGACGCTTGGGTCACAGATCATGCAAAACATGTTGGTATTCATAGAAATTTATATAAGGGAGGTCATAGTTTTAAATCATGATAAAGAACAAGAGCCATACACCAGGTGAAAACCACACATGAAGGTAAAGATCACTAGTGTAGACTATTTTGTGCATGCCATGGCACAGATGGTTAGCTGTCAGTCTGTCACTAGAGTTCTGGGTTGTCTCAGGCCAGTTCATCTGGGATATGTGGTAAACAAAGTGGCAGTGGGACTGGTTTTTCCCCCAAATATTTCCATTTTCCTGCCAGTTATCATTCCACCAATGCTCCATACTCATTCATTTATCACTCAGGGTGTTAGCAGTTTACAGCAATGTTAACCCTTCTGGGATGGATTCAAGAATGCACTTTGGCATTTGGTACCTTAGGTCAGAAAAAAATGTTTTTTGTGACAAAAAAAAAAGCATTACATGTTCACATGTACAGGGTGCAGCAGAAATAGTGAACTAATTCTAAATAAGATTAACATTTTACTGAGAGTAATTGATACCAATTTTAGCATGTCACAATTTACTATAATGCTTAACTTTTTTTTAACATAGTTTCCCTTTTTGTGTACAATATCTTTTAGGTGGCTACCACCCTCCTCAATGCACAGGTGCACACAAGTTAAGAAGCTGCGCATAACGGCTTGAAGTGTTTCTTCTAAAAGTTTGGCGATTTCTTCCCATATGTTTTCTTTGTGCATGTAAGTCTGTAGGGCAAGTACTGTACACTTTACTTTTCAAATAACCCCACAAAAAAAAGTCTGGAGTTGTTAGGTCTGGTGAACAAGGAGGCCATGGCACATCACTGAAACGAGAAATCACCTGCTGCGGAAACAAATGGCGAAACACGGCGATCCTAATCACAGCAGTGTGGGCCGTAGCACCATCTTGTTGAAACCACAAGGTACCACTGTTTGGTGAAAGATTCGGGGACAGAAATTCATTGATCTTCTCTGTGTAACGTTGCGACGTGACTGTGTATGTGCAGATCGCCTCGGACTGCGGCTGACAGACGCTAGCACTCGGGCAATGTTGTCAGGTGTGCAAACTGAGGACGGCCGACCAGGTGGCTTTTTACACGTGACAGAGTTCTTCACGCCACTGCCTTACCCATCAACGGATTGCATTTGGAGATTGGGCTTCCTATTGATTCCGTTCATGGCAAAATCTGCACTGAGTCTCTGTAATTGACCCCGTCTGAATAAACAGTTTCAGAGGACACACACGTTCTCTTACTCCCCAGCACTCCATGTTGACTAAATCTGAAGGTCACTGCTTATGTTCAAATACCTGCACTCCGTGATACCCTAGCGGAGAAGCACGTAACTAAAATTTTAAAATGCTTCCCTATTTCTGCCGCACCCTGTATATTGTTTTCAAATTATAAGGAACATTTAAAAACAATATAAATTACTGTTGCCTGTATGGGAAATGGCTGAAATACCAACTGGAATCATTGTTATAGGTTACACGGATGTTGCCAGGAGGAATGTGGGTCTTGGGTCTTTTCATTGTTGGTCCAGGGGACGTGTTTGGTGACCAGAAGGCTGTATCTCGGTTACGTGCTGTTCTGCATCATATCAAAAAGAATTTATCAAGCAACTGCTTTCTTCATGGAAACAGCCCAAGTTCAGATAAACTGGTTTTACACTTATGCAGTACTACTCAAAGGTAAAGCCTCATATTCCAAGTATAATCCATGAATCATACCTAAATGAATGTCTTTTAGGTAACATAATTTTCTTTACAGGTATACATGCAAGTCATTTGACACCAATAACTTGAACAGTTCAATTTACCCTGTTGAGTGGAAGTTCCAGACCAAAGCAACCAGATGGCACCAGTTAGATTGTCAGTATGACATAGATCTAATATATCCAACCAGTAGGGATAAACAGGCACAGTCACTGAAAAAGAATTTACAGGTAAACTGCTTGTACTGTAAATGAAATGTTTTAAGTGCAGTGGGGTGTGTACTGTCCGTAGCCTGCATGATTATGTTTCCCGCAGCAATAATTAATATACATTGGTGTTAGAGGATATCTCTTGCAAAGTTGCTAACATTATTATCTCACTCCCACTGCCCTTTGTATATATCTCCAAATTATTGATACATATTGGCCATATTAAATAATTGGTTTAAAAACTGTACTGTTTCTAATGTACTCTATACAGGATATAATGCCAATTAATTCAGTGCAAATTAATGTCATGATAGTGTCCAATGTTTTCCTTTCAGCTCATCTGTAATTATTTGCATAAATGGTTTGTGTCACCCGCTACTGTCATTAGTTCCACAGTTATATGTTATAATGTACCAAATTTTCTGTAGTCATATATTCCCTGGGAAGCAAAAAATAGAAATTCTTGTTTCTGTACAAATCTCTCTCTTTATTGTACCTCTGAACATGGCAGCTGTACCTGACAGTACGCCTGCATCAGCTGGGACGTTCCGTTGAGAGCCGCCATGCTCAGGAATATAATAAAGGAACTTCAGGTGGTGTACTGTCTGGCAGGTTTCCTATTTTAGAACATGTCCTGAACGTTCTTTTTGATTTTCTTCACTCCCTCCCACAGCTTCCACGATAATGCCTTGAAATGACCAGGAGCTCTTTTATCTACCTTTATCCACAATACACAATCCTAATCTTACACAACTGTACAGTCTCTTTACTATTAATAATGTAGCATTACTCAATACCTATGGACTGAGTGAAAACAAATCTCTGACATACTTGGTATGTCATCTGGGATGATAGCTTCATTGTTGCAACTGGCATATCAACTGATCTGTCATGCATACCACACTGGACATTTATGTTTTGTATCCACCACCAGTAAACATAATGACTTAAAGGTAGGCAACAACAAATGTTATAGTACAGCGTATTACCCTTTGTACCCTGCTGTCAATACATCAGATATATAGTTCCAATTAATAATGCTCATGTTTAGGATATGTTAGCAGCTGTGAGTGACAGTGTGAAATCAGCTGTGTGCATGATTGATGGAGAGCTGAAAGATTCATCTGAGGTACTTGATGCATTTGGAAAGAAGAAACCAAAAGCCAGCAGGAAAAGTGGCAATACCGAAGAAGTGAAGACACTAAATGTCACTTTATACATTCCCTGTGTAAGTTTACAACCAGTGACTCATTTTACATTACATTTTACCTTTTACCCCTTCCTTTCAGGCCTTCTTCAGAGCAATAAGTTCCCACATAGGAGTAACTTAGCTAATAACAATTTACAGTGCCTCTCTTCCTTGTAAACAGGTGACTCAGACAGCTCTATTCTGCATCCCGTAAAAGACAGGGTTTTCATTATTTTGTGTCTTTACACCACCCAAATAATTGTTTTGAAAATACTCATATTTTTATGTACCCTGCTTCAACTTTTTTTTTTTTTTTTGCTGTGGCGCTGCGACCCAACGCGGGTTATGGCCTCCTCATTCTTGAGGTTTCTAGATCACACACAACGATGCACCACAGTCAGTAGGACTCCTCTGGACGAGTGATCGGCTCGTCGCAGAGACCTCTACCTGACAACACACAACAATCACAACAGACAAACATCCATGCCCCCGCCAGGATTCGAACCCACGATCTCAGCAGGCGAGCGGCCGCAGACCTACGCCTTAGACTGTGCGGCCACTGAGACCGGCTTCAACTCAGTATACCAAACAAAAGTCTTCGGTAGAAAAAAATACTGGGGGGGAGGGCATTTCTCCCCCTTCACCCCCCAAGTTATGCCAATGGATTCCCATTTAGTTACAGTGCTGTGAGCGGTTTGCTCTTAGCCCACATTCCCATTTAGTTACAGTGCTGTGAGCGGTTTGCTCTTAGCCCACATTCCCATTTAGTTACAGTGCTGTGAGCGGTTTGCTCTTAGCCCACATTCCCATTTAGTTACAGTGCTGTGAGCAGTTTGCTCTTAGCCCACATTCCCATTTAGTTACAGTGCTGTGAGCAGTTTGCTCTTAGCCCACATTCCCATTTAGTTACAGTGCTGTGAGCAGTTTGCTCTTAGCCCACATTCCCATTTAGTTACAGTGCTGTGAGCAGTCTGCTCTTAGCCCACATTCCCATCATTCTTCCCTGGCTATTTTTGTAATCTGATTTAACTCTTCTACCTTGAAAATGGAGGCAACACATTCTGAAATGCTGGTACCTATCTACGTGACTACTTCACATAACATCCCAGAAGACAGTAGTCTTGCACTTATTTAGGTTAACCTACAAAGGCTTGGGTATCCATCCTTCTGTGTTGTATCCCAGAAGAACTGATACCTTATCCTCCCCACTGCAAAAACCTTATGAAGCCTAATTCAGTGTTTAACATTAGTCATCCTGTTGTGTTTCTCAAATTCATATAAGATACAAATTCCAGTCAAACACAACAATTTTAATGTAATTATATAATAAAATTTTAATGTAATTATATAATACAATTTTAATGTAATTATATAATAAAATTGTTGTGTTTGACTGGAATTTGTATCTTATACTATTTCAGTGTATTTAACATGTTCAGTGTGGACAATAAGATGTTCATGTTGAAAATTTCACTCATGCTTCAAGGCTGGACATGTAAACCTTCTTCAAACCCACCTGTAACTGCATGTTGTTATCTTTAGTAGGAAGTGGATATTCCCACGACAACTGAACTTTTAACTCAGCAGTTTTTTCTGTCATAGTATAATAATGAACTGCAAGACAGAATTAATGATGTCAGTTGCTGATTCATTACAGTGAGTGTTTGCTATCATAGAGTAACAGTGAAGCAGAGGGGCAACTTACTATTTTACAGCTCATTACCTTAACTGGCTATGGGCTGGATGACTAGAATTTTATTCCTGGTGTGAGATGGGTCCGTTTCTTCATCGTGATCCCCAGACCAGATCTTGGACCCACCCAGTCTTGGGGCCTCTTTCCACACGATGCAGTGTCTACAACTTGCAAAATGAGAAATGTCATAATTTTTTTTCCTCACATAGTATTGTTGGATGAAATAAAAGTGGAGGTGACGGAGGTGACAAGGAGCTTCCATGAGGAAACGGGATATGCATACAAATTTTGGTTTGACAGTTGGGTCACTTATTATTTAATGACACTGCATCAACTGCAACATGTAATTAGCACAATTATAAAGGAGGATCTCATATTCATTGATGTCAGAAGGCAGCAAATGTAGTCTGCTTGAAGGTACTATATAGGCATTGGTCTGGAGGAGGTGAGAAAAATTAAACTTCTTAATGAAGACCTTCAGTGTCCTGATGAGATTTGAACCCGGCACCTCCCAAACACAAGTCCATAGCATTACCAGTTCAGCCAGCTTAGTCATTGATTGGAAGAAGTCACTTAGAAGTCTTGGTTGTAAATGGGAAGATAACGTAACGGAAGTAGGTTGTGGATGTGTACGGAATTGCACAGCCTCAGGATCAGACTGTGGCAAGCTTTGTGCATGTGGTTGAGAACTTTACGTTTCAGTACATGACAACCAACCAATGAAATAATGATCAAGGAAGACCCTGTACCATGGAGGTAGCTTAGTTTTAATATATTACTGTAGCAGAATGTGCACTTAATATTTTCAAATTTAAAGATATGCCTCAGTGTTCACATATAAACTGTGTTTTCTCCAGGATACTAGGCCAGAAAAGGAAGATGAACTGGAAGTTATTGAATGCTGTGGTGAGATGACCTTCCTTGGCAGTCTGGCGAGTCGAGTGTTCCTGCATCAAAAGGCAACAGTACAAGAGGCAGAGGAGGTAATATATACGCACACTTACAGGGGAAGAATTGTACCACAACCTGCGTAAGAAGGCACGAAATCAGGAAAAATATCGCACGTAGTAATACTGCTGTCAGATGTTCATAACATTTCCATCGGATGATGACTTGCTACACGGGGACAGTATAATGACAGAATTTCAACTCATACACCCGTGTGCACACGAACACACACACACACAAATTTTCTTAGGCATGCAGATGGATAAATATACAGATTTTCTCCCTGGAAAAGTGTTTGTCAGATCTGTTCGCCATATGCTTGAACACAGTTTTATCATCAAGACCGTTACTTATGAGTACTTTACTTTACAGGCAGTAAAACAAGATATCATTCGCTCCCTTGCATCGCGATTGGAATTGCACTGGGATTCCCTGCTAGAAGAGGAACAGGGATCTCCAGAAGGTATGTTACTTCATGCACATAATTCAAAGTTACATCAATATATACCGAAAACACAAGGTGGTTGAGAGCATTATGTTTGTTTTATTTCTCCATTATTGGTATGCCAACTCCATATAAAAACAAGTGCTGAAGATTGGTATGTACTGGCTGTTGGACTTCCAGTATACCTATAATTTAAACCAACAAATTAACACAGTTGTATTATAGTTTCAATAATATTAGAAAAGCCACTAACTCATACATATTTAAGGCCTTACTGTTCCATCATCAGAGAGTACAATAATTATGTAAAATGACTGCTTGATGTATTGGTCTCTTGCGTGTAGAAGAACTATCAGAAATGCTACACTAAAGAATTTTCAACAGTTCTTCTAAATGCAAGAGACCAGTATACTAAGCAACCATTGTATACAATTATTGTACTCCCAGATGATGGGCCAATAAGGCCTGAAACATGTATGGGTTAGTGGCTTTTATACTATTATTGTAAATATATACAGTTGTGTGCATTCATTAGTTTAAATTGTAAAAGCAGGAGTACTGTTTGGGCATGTACAAGGCCTGTCTGGAAAGTATCCAGCCATTTTGAATATCTCGAGAACCGGCTGTGTGGCCTTGATGTAACTTGGCAGCCAGTCAGAGCAGACCTTACTGCGCATCCATGAACAGTCACTCTCCCATGGGGCTAGTCAGTTGGCAGTGAGATGCCGTTGACTGAGCTTGTGTACTATGTGACCGTTGCATTCACAAATATCTTCACTTTCAATGGCGATTTTAGCTTTTGGACAAATTAGAAGTCGCAGGGAGCCAAATCTGGGCTGTAGGGGTGCTCACAGACTTGGGTGATGCGATGTTTAGCCAAAAAAAGCCTGCATGAGAGCTGTAGAATAAGAAGGCGCATTGATGCAGATTTGCTGCTCTGCTCGCTCAGTTACTGTGAATGCGACGGTCACACAGTAGACAAGCTCAGTCAACGGCGTCTCACTGCCGACTTACTAGTCTCACAGGAGAGTGACTGTTCATGGATGCGCAGTAAATTCTCCTCTGACTGGCTCCCAAGCTACATCACGGCCACGCGACCGATTCTCGAGATATTCAAAATGGCTGGATAATTTCCGGACAGGCCTCGTATAGAATTCAATCTCTTTCATAGATTTAGTACTCCACACTTGGATTAAATTCTTTAATAAAAGTTATAATTAAATAATAATCAGCTGCTATACAGTCTCAGAGTTCACAACTTCGGTCATCAGAATTAAATACTAACCAAGTACTTCACACATTATCACCTCTAAGGAGTACAAAACCCTGTACTGGGAAATCATGTACAATGTTTTTAATTGGAACAACCACAGCCTGATCATGCAAGTCCTGTTTAAATCTCAGCTTTACAAACTGCTGGCAGAAAAACAAACTGTCCATTTGATGGACTGTAAGTTTGTTTTTATCTTAGTATCTGAAACACAGTGGGGATGAATTGCCTTAAGATTTAGAAACTACTGTAAGCACCATATTGTAGGGGCTAGTTTAACTAGACACTTACTTTGGTAACGTGTCTTGGGTTGCTGGATACTGGTTGCTGCCACCACTTTTTACGAAGACTATACACCGGGTTGTGGAATGGGATTATTTGGGGGGGGG
>Ga0268261_10001122_pt1 | contig 18050 bp, 10 predicted proteins | sample TergutNc150P1_FD_190353 | JGI IMG/M metagenome (GOLD analysis project Ga0268261, IMG submission 190353) | Nasutitermes corniger P1 segment gut microbial community from laboratory colony in Florida, USA - Nc150 P1 (SPAdes) (version 2) | ecosystem: Host-associated > Arthropoda: Insects >...
TAACGCAAGGGAATAGTCTGTTTCTCACTCCGGAGGTGTGTACATAAAGCTACAAGTGCATACATTTTTCAAAGACGCATCCATACAAGTTAATATATGTAAAATAATACAAACAACATTAATAGTGTTCAGTTATTTATAAAAGTGCTCTTACGCCACTTAGAACACTTATATTCCCTGGGAAAAAGACATGTGACCGACTGATGAGCTGGGCTAGGTTGTAGTAAATGGCTGCCCAACTGCGGGGCTCGAATTCTAAGTGGCACTGAGGACAAAGAAAACATCCCTGTGAAAATTATTGGAAAACAAAGAAGAACCAAATTCAGATAAACAAGGATTAGACAGATATGTGGAAGACGCTTACAACAGAGAGGAGTACGTGCGAAGTCACCCAGGTAGAACGCAGGAGGTGCTGAAACGTCAGGAGGCAGCGAAACGTCGTCATGAGTCCGGAGTCGAAGCAGATACCCAGACGTCAACCACTGGAAAAGGAAGCAACGACCTGTCAGCACCCGTTGTAAGAAAAGTGACTATGAGCGAGCATACAGTGCATGTGTGCGAGTGACAAGCGATACGACCAGCGGCAAGTCGCCTGCCGAACTCGGGAACTGGCGAGTACGGGCGAGTAGGCCTACAATGCGTTCACAACTGTTACCAAGAAGTTTACACTGGTGCACGTACTGTAAGTAAAACATACCAATATCAGCGTTACAGAGAACTCTTGTCTAAATGTAACTTCATGGCCAGTAGAAGATTATGTAATATAAGTTATTCTGTAGTCAGTCAGGCAGATAGTGACCACAGTGAAAATATGGAAGATAGTAATGTTACCTGTTTTGAATCAGATGCTGAAGTTACAGCGAGGGAAAATCCTGCATTAGAACAGGCAGAACAAAATGCAAATATTGTAGTTACGAGCAATGATAACGTAACAATCTTAACCGATTCCAACATAGACAAAGGTAGTATGTCAGCTACTCAACTGCAGGAATTTCTTTCCACTTTGAAGCAGACCATTCAGTCTGAAATTTGTAAACAGACAGCAGTCTTAGAAGAAAAATTAACAGCTGAAATCACTAAGCAGTCTGCTGAGTCAGCTAAGCAGACAGCAGCCTTAGTAGCTGCTATGGATTCTAAGTTAGCCTATACAGGGTTTGAAATCTGAACTTAGATATGAAAACGAAAAATTAGCTGAGAGCCTCATAGCTAGATTTGAGTCAGCAAATGCTGCAATTCGAGAGGAGTTAAATGCAAAAATAAGTTTAGAAATAAGAGTAGTCTCAGACAAGATAGATGATGTAAGTAAGGACACTGAAAATAACATTACTACCTTGAACAATACCATTAAGAGTGTTGTGAATGCATGAATGAAAGGATGAATGCACATGTGGTCCAGAATAGGAAAGAAACATCGGCAGGGACAGGAAAGCTTCGAATTCATTGCTAGCCAATATTAGGGAACACAAAGAACAGATGGGAGTAACAATTGAAAATTTAAGTTACGAGATCAGTAAATCCAAAGAGTATGTGAATAGCAAGTTCAGTACAGTTTCAGGGGAAATCCAAGACATTAAACAACATAGTGCAGCTGAGATATCAAGGTTAAGTGCAACATTAGGAGATCTGCAGTCTAAGTTAGTGACAGGGACATCAGATCGCACATCACTAGCTGTTACAGGCAGGGTTGATGTCAGGTCAGAGGCGGTGCAGCAGGTAGATAGTGCAATAAATACAGCTGGTTCTAACAACGCACTTCCTAGTGTGCTTGGAGAGAATGGTGTGAATGGTTGCAGTAGATCTGTGTGTACCGATGTTAATAGTGTTATTAACCAACCAACAAATTCATGTAGCTATGGAAATGTGAATGTTACATCTGAGTTACATACGAAAAGTGCAGAGCTTTGTCAATTAACTTTACCCACCTTCTCAGACAGCACAAAGCAAGTTCCTGTTCGCTTCATTAGGGGCCTTGACCAGTACTTCAATCTCAGAGACACCTGATGAATTGCGCCTACCTTTGGTATTCAGAGCAATCCAAGAACCTTTCGCAAAGCAGTGGCTTTCCAGTTCCTTTGATAAACTGAAGGGTTACGATGAGTTTAAGAAAACCTTTGAGGAATTACTTTGGAATCCAAGTCTTCAGGCCAGTATTAGGAGTTCGATCTGTTTAGACAGGTACAGCCCAAATTCTGGAGAATCCTACATGGATCGTTACATTAGATATGCAAACCTAGCGTCTACACTAGATCCACCCATGACTGAGATGGATTTTTTATCAGCGATGACATCGCATTTTGAACCCAGAGTGCAGCAAGGACTGATTTGCGGGAATTTCCAAAATACCCAAGATGCACTAGCATTTCTCGCGAAATATCAAGGACTTGGAGAAAGCAGGGAAAGTTTTAGGTCGCCCAGGCGAGATTATGACAGGAGGGATATGAGTAGGAGAACTCAGGACAACCCGAACAGAGATGAACGGCAGAGAGACCGCGGAAGTAATGTAAACTTGAGGCATAACCGGAGACGTCGACGTAGCGGTGGATACAATAGTCGACATCGAGATTATCAAGACGGACGGAGCTTTAATGGACGCGCGCAGGGGAGAGCAGAAGAACTTGAAACAAGCAGGCTCAACCCTACAGCACCACGCTTCAATCCGAGAGACGATAGGCCACTGGCGGGACAAAACAGCGGTAGTGACAGGAACCGCAGTGACAATGCCCAGAATTTAAACAACTAGAAGACGTGATTGATGGGCGAACCACGTCGACGTACATAACCACAGATATATTTTTGAAGCCCAATCCCGCAAGCAGCACAAATGATAAGAATGCTTATTTAAATCTGATAAAAATTCGGCAACAGATAGAAAATTTTATGAAGTGACGGTTAATGAAGGAGAGAGAGATAATGAGGTAACTGACAATATTAGTTATACGTTGTATATTGCAGAAAGCCGACGACATGAGTGTCCTAAATTGCAAATTAAAATTCCAGGAGAAGAAATACAGGCTTTAATTGACACAGGATGTGAGATGTCAATTTTAAATGAAAGTTTGTACAATAAATTAAGGCATGCAGGGTTACAATGTCTAGAGTTACCGACTCAACATGTGAACCTTGTCAGTGCATTTAGTAACAAAAGTAAAACAGTCAAGAAGCAAGCGTTGCTAGATATTGGGGAAACAAAATTGGACCAAGTGGTATTGTTGTCAGCACAACTTCTTACTGAAGCAATCCTTGGATTAGACTTTCTAATTAGTTATGGAGCAGAAATAAGTTTTCCAGAACGAAGAATATCGCTCAGAATAAATGAAGAAGTATTCAACTTCGAATTTACCGGCACAAAAAACCATCGGCAAATCGTTCCTGCGACTTGGGGCTGATGTCCATCCATTTCCAAACTCAACATCACTCAACTGCTGTTAATAAAGTTACTGCCACACGAAGAATCTCGCCACAGGGGGTTTAAACGAGTCAGTTCAGGACTGAAAAAGGGAAACTGGTACGTGTACGGAAGACAGCGAGTACTTGTTAAATGATGATAAAGAGTGCGAATGTTTGTTAAATGATGATGATGATGAAGCTTTAAAGCAGCAAAGCAAAAGGAACTGCATTAAAATGCTATATATGCGAAGAATGAAAGATGTTGCAAGTTATGTCGAAAGAGTTTCGCTACATTCGCGGAGGTCAAGGAAAGTCAGAATTCTGACAGTTTAGTTGCTGATAAGCATGAATTAATTAAGAACAATAATGGAAATAAAAATGAAGTCGATGATCGTACCTCACCGTGTTTAGCCATGACCTGTCCAAAGACTGACGACGTCACCTCACCACAGGAATCGGGAACTAATAAACTAGGAACAGATGACAGAACGATTTCTGAAGAACAACTTCGCACTAAAGCTTGCGAGGACAACCGATTGTCAACTGAGCAACAGAAAGACTTATATAATGTGCTGGCTAAATATCGACAGCATTTAACGAAACGACCAGGGAAATGCACACAATTCGCATATGAATTCAAAATAGAGGGTAGTATGCCACATAGCGCCAACTCAAGACCAATCCCATTCGCACTAAGAAACCAGGTGCGTGAACAAATTCAGGCAATGTTAAAAGACGGTATTTTGGAAGAGTCGCACTCTGCATATACAGTGAAACCTGCCTAAACCGGACCCCCTATATACCGGAAACCTGCACAAACGGAAAATAAATTTCGGAACGGAGTTATTTCCTATGTAAAATAGTACTTTAAACCGAAAAACTGCCTAACGCGGAAACGGAATAATTTTCGGGAACCGTTTGCGTAAATAACCTGACTAAGACGGATTATTTTATGCGTAATACATAGCAGGCATTAATTTCGAGCGCGACTGTACTTGCATCGAAGTTGAAAATACGGTAAAACAATACATATGAACCTATTTTTTTATTTACAGACTTTTATTTTAAATTATTCCTTCATTGTAATCCTAAGCGATCATATTTTTTGTACTTTATTTTATTAAAACACAACCCTTTGTAAAAAGGAAACCTGTGAAAACGGAAAAAAAATACCGGAACGATTGCGTTCCGTTTTAGGCAGGTTTTACTGTATTAACCCCATCACTCTCGTAGTTCGCGAGGGAAAAGCAGTCCGCATTTGCTTAGATGCTAGACGAATTAACAAAGAGATGGTTGCAGACCGCACGAAAGTTATAACAATGCCTGAACTTCTGCAAAAATTTCATGGTGCCAAATATATTACGAGTCTGGACTTAAGCAGTGCTTTTCTACAGATACCTCTTGAGCAGTTTTCTAGGCAATGGAAGTATTGTGTATTAGTTTACCACTGTTCCTTATGGTTTCAAGAACAGTCTAGCAGCATTCATCAGAGCTTTAGAAAAGGTATTGGGCGATTGTGGCCTAAATAACAATTTGGTTATGTACGTAGATGACCTACTTATTCATTCGTTGACTTTTACAGAACATCTACAGCACATTGATTTAGTTCTGGACAAACTTACAAGTGCAGGTTTTACAGTTAACGCAGCAAAGTGCCAATTTTGTCAACCGGCCACATTACTTCGGATGAAGGAGTAAAGGCAGACCGTGAAAGAACTGAAGCAATTTTGAGGTATCCTGTACCTAATAACCAACGACAGTTGCGTAAATTCCTGGGAATATGTAACTTCCATCAACAGTTTATTGTAAATTATTCTTCGTATGTAGAACCTTCACTTATATTACTTCGTAAGGGGAACAAGTGGCGATGGACGGATGCCTTACAACAAGCATTTGAAACACTTAGAGCTAAATTTGCTCACAGTATCCAATTGATACATCCAGATGAAAAAAAGAGTTGGATTATAAATTCGGATGCAAGTGGCCGTGCCATCGGTTCAGTCTTATTACAGGAAAGAGACGATGGAGGATTTAATATTGTATCGACTGCATCAAGGGTTTTGAACCAAACTGAACAGCGATATACAACATGCGAGAAGGAGTTACTTGCTATTGTTTATGCATTGCAACGCTCCAGGATTTACATTTATGGACGTAAAGTAACTTTGTTTACAGACAATAAAGCACTTTAGTTTTCACATCGTTGTGTTATTACATCCAACAGAGTGGCTAGGTGGATGGTACAAATTTAGGAATATGATTTGGAAATAAGACACATTAGAGGAGTACAAAATCACTTAGCAGACATTTTGAGTCGTAATCCGAGCGGGATGACCGATGAACAAATAAGAAATTTGACCCGACCTGACCAAGTAATGATTCATCACATCCAGGTCTACAAGAATAAAAACCTTAAGAAGGAGCTAAAAGCACTTGCTGAATTACAAGATACATATGAGAAGTTAGCTGCTATAAAGAAGAGTTACAAAATGCCAGTCTACTGACCAGACCAAGTTTGTGCTGCAAGACAATGCACTATACTGCAGAGGAGAGAAAACTGAAAAGCAATACAAGGCTATGTTGCCAAGCTGTTTAGAGCAGAAACAGTTCACAAACAGATCACCAACAGACAAGAACACCAAACACGCACACGTAAGTCTGGTATGCTTCAGATCAAATGTCTCACTTTTCATATCCTGGATGTCATGAACATCGTGAAAATTATTCTAAGGAACTGTTGTATTACAGATGACATACACATGCGGCCACATACTGCGTAATAATACAAACTCAACGAACGCAAATCAGCGGGAGGAATAGCAACGGCACAAAGCACAGCGGAGGACCCCCTGAAGATGGTCGAGAAAAAAGACCGAAACATGTAGGGGTTTTATACTTACAAACACGTTTTTAACATTTTATTGGTTTTAAATGTTGACGTGAGTGTGTTTTAAAGTGTGAATAGGGCAGGAGTTGGATTGTATAACAAGTGTGGCAACATGCACGGTGCGACATTAAAGATCGTTTACTTCTGCAGTTAAATTCGTGAGTAGGTGTAGTGAGTTGATAAAGCACTTGAGCATTGGAACTCAGAGTTACATAAAAAATTTGTAAGTAGATATATGACATTAAGTAACTAAAAATTTTGAAAATGAGAAGGATAATGAATATCATTGGTGGATAAGATTTGTGTGATTTAGTGTGTTCAGTTTAATAATTGATTATGATTGTTGTGTTAGAATACCACTTAGTTTATACTTAAAACTTAGTTACTTTTTCAGTAGATACATAGGTTAAGTGAAAGCACAAGACAGTTGAAATGACAACCAAGTTAAGTTTTAGATAATAAAATGAACTACATAGTTTATGATGTAATAGTTTGACAGACAGAAAATGGCAGCAATTGTAACACAGAGGTCCAAAGAGTGAAGATGGTACAACTCAGACTGCCTAAGAAGAAGAGAATTGAGCAGAATGCCTAATCCTTCAATTGTGTTGATTGAGAATTTGTTTGTATGGTAAATAATGTAAATGGACGCGGCTTTGAAAAGATTTATCACTTTAGTTTCGCCGAAGTCATAAATTTTCAATGGGGAAGACTTATAACCGTTATAGTTAGTTTAAGTTTAAGGAGGTGTTAAAAATTTTATATTTTGATATATTTGATTGGTTTGTTTAAATTGGTAATTTAGTTTTGGATGGGATGGTGTGTGCAACGGTTTTGTATAGTAGCTTACATGGATTGAGGGTTAGAGAGAGTAAGAGACTGAGAGAGTAAGAGAGAGAGAGAAAGAAGACCAGTAAGTCACGGGGAGATTACCCTACTATGATACGGGATTAGTATGACGTAAGTAAGCCAATAGAAATAAAGTATTTCAAATTTAACTGTTGATTTTATTTGGGAGTAGGGGGACTTAAATAGTTAGCCAATTGGGAAAGGTAAGAATATTAAAGGGGGTATGGATTTGAACGGGGCAGATTTGAAATTTTAACGTAAGGGAGTAGTCTGTTTCTCGCTCCGGAGGAGATAAGCTGTGTACATAAAGCTACAAGTGCATACATTTTTCAAAGACGCATCCATACAAGTTAATATATGTAAAATATAATAATTGTAAAATAATACAAACAACATTAATAGTGTTCAGTTATTTATAAAAGTGCTCTTACGCCACTTAGAACACTTATATTCCCTGGGAAAAAGACATGTGACCGATTGATGAGGTGGGTTAAGTTGTATCACTAATCCCGTAGATAAAGCAAATAATCTAAACAACTATTATGCTTCTGTCTTCAGCTGCGAGCGGGACATCCCGGATATAAATTCATCCCACTCGGATAAACTCTTCACCATTAAAATTAGCATTATTAGGAAGCGGTTAGTAATGATCGGGAGAGACAAATCAGTAGGACCTGAGGGCATTCCTGGCGCCATACTGAAAATGGGTGGGGAAGCCATGATTCCGTACCTGGCACGATTGCTAGACATAACGATTAACAATGGTACTATACGAAGGGATTGGAAAAAAGCCACAGTTGTTCCTATTCACAAAGGAGGCGATCGTTCGGTAGTCAAAAATTATAGGCCGGTCAGCTTAACCTCCGTGGTAAGCAAACAAGTGGAACACGTCATAGCAGGTTATATACAAGTGTGGGAAAATAGGGATTGGTTAAACGAGGGACAACGTGGCTTCAGACCGGGATACTCGTGCGAGAATCAAATAATTACAGTATGTAAGGATATATCAGACTCCTTAGATGAAGCATCCAGGCTGGACGCGATAATAATAGATTTTTTGAAAGCTTTTAATCCCGTCCGTCATGACCGGCTGCTTAAAAAATCGCAGCCTCGAGCGTGGATTCAAGGGTGGGCGTATGGATTAGGAAATTTCTGATAGATAGTTCTCATAGAGTTAGAGTAAGGAGGCATTATTCAGAGGAAGTTAGAGTGACGTCAGGTGTACCTCAAGGGAGAGTTCAGGACCCACTTTTGTCCCTAGCTTACGTAAACAATTTTTGGAGGAACATCGAATAAAAAATTAGACTTTTTGCAGATGACTGAATAATTTATAGAAAATTTTTAAATATCAAGGAGATAGAAAAATTACAGGCAGATCTAGATAGATTGGGGGATTGGGCGGAAGGAAATTAATGAAAATAAATCCGAATAAAAGTAAGGCACTAAGCTTCACGAGAGCCCGGGTGAAGGATCCGCTAAATTATTCCCTTGGGGACCAAAAGATTCCTGAAGCTGGCTGTTGCCAATATCTGGGAATCATCATACGAAATTATTTAAGCTGGCCTGATCAGGTAAATTACGCGGTTCAAAAAGCCTGGAGAGCACCACATTTCGTAATGCGTATTGTAAAATAGGGAAATAAAAATACGAAAAGTTTAGCCTATAAGTCAGTAGTACGGCCCATTCTCGAATATGGGGCGGCGTGCTGGGATCCATATAGGGAATGTCAGATAAGTGTTTTAGACCGTTTACAATATAAAGCTGCTAAATTTGCACATCATTCGGGAGGCTCAGACTGGGAATCTTTGGCGCAGCTTAGGAAGATAGCACGTCTGTGTGCGCTCTACGAAGCGTATACCGGTGAGAGGGTATGGAAAGCGATAGCGGATAGGTTACAGGCGCCAAGCTACTTAAGTAGGGTCGATCATTATTGGAAAATCAGAGGCACAAAACAAAGAAAAGACATAGGGAAATACTCCGTTGGGAATACGAGGTAGGACCATTACTGACTGGAACAAGCTACCTGAAGGAGCGATAGGGACTTCCCAGGGTAAAACGCATATTTTCAAAACGAGGGTTAGGGAAGTAAAAAGCAGTGAGGGGAAGTGAAGGCGATAAAAAGAAAAAAGTGAAGGGAAGTGAGTTATAGATATGAATAGCAAAGTGAATTGAAGTGTAGGGTTGATAGGATAAGTGAAAAAAATAGAATAAAAAGTGAAGTGAAGTGAAATGGTGAGAAGTTCTTTAGGGCGGTGAAGGGGTTCATTATTTTCGAAATAAGTTTTGAGATGAAAACTGCACTGTGTCTAGTTTAGTGATGTGAGGTGAAATAGAACGATAATAAATGTAAATGCGTAAAGCTAAATGAGAGGGCAGTGAAGTGTAAATGAGAGGAAGTGAAATGTCGATAAATGTAGTGAAGTGTAGTTGGGTGAAGTGTAGCTAAGTGTAGTTGGGTGAAGTGTTGTGAAGTGTAGCGGAGTGTTGCAGTGTAGTCTGAGTGGGAACTGAGTTCCCACTCAGACTTGACCACGGCCGGTCACCACATGCTTATGTAAACCAGAGGCTGCAAATACAGTTAGAGCTCCTGATGATGAGCGGTATGCCGCTCGAAACATGTTGAGCCTTCAATGAACGGTGGAATAATAAATTCTATTACAAGGTTGCATCTTGTTGGTTATTTCTACTGAGTCATACTAAGATGCACGGATCAATGAATATTAAATATTATCACATTCTTTCATATTCTTTAGGTTCAATTTTTTATCAATGTATATATGGTTTTATTCCTGTTTAATAATGTAATTTATGTATTTTTATTGTTATGACTATGTATTCTTATTGTATGTTTAGGTATGGCTACCCTGACTGAGGTTTTTCCGTGCTTTTTTCTCAGTTGTAAGGCAAATGCCAGGATAAAACCCGCAAAGACGGGCCACGGCCCGCACTCTTCCTAATTTTGTGTCGTTCTATGTATTGTTTGTTTTGTGTCGTTCTCTGTATTGTTTGTTTGTATATGTGTACTATACTACTGCCACCGGGTGGCTACCCAATTGCAGTTAAATATATATCATATCATATCATATCTCGAAAGTAAAATCTGTGGACGTACGCTGGTGTAATATTTTTCGACTTACTTTTCTCAGCAAGGTATCACATTATGTAAAGGAGGGGGGGGGGGAAATTATTTTTTAATCCATGCATTTTTCATAATAGAAGAACTTCAGGCAAAAGAGAAAAGGATTATGGGACAACCAGTGAATGCCAGGTTTCAAATGAATTCTCTCAAGAGTAATCGTGTGTTAATGCATGTTATAATTTCATCAGTTGAAAGAAGACACATGATTGATTTCAGAACTGTTTCGGACGCTGTAAAGCGTAAGAAACTCCTGTTTCTGCTGGAAATCGAACTCCGATTTCTCTTTCGTCCAGGGCGTAACCCAATTTCTTCACAAACTGAACTATCCCGGTGTGTCTTTTCTTAATTAATAACCATAAGAAATTTAGCCTTTATTATATATAGTAATTAATGCTATAAGTTTAGGAAAGTCAATTGTAATCACGAATGATCTTGGAAGTCTGAAACATACGTTTCCTTCAGGACAACTCTTGACGGCTTAGAACGTAACTTTGATACTTTACTAATAAATAAATAGTCTTTTGTGTTTATCTGGTTTAATGTTTAAGAATTATAAAGAGAGCGTGTAATTCAAATTACTGAAATTTAAATAAGAGTGTAGTCTAGCTTGTACCGTTGTAGGTCTATTCGCAAAATTGCGAAAAGCGACTATCAGCTTCGTCAGGTGTGTCTGTCTCTACGTCTGTCCGCTTGCAAAAATTAGACTCCCACTGGAGGGATTTGCGTGAAATTAAATATTTGTGCATTTTTTGAAAATCTGTCGAGAAAGTTCAAGATCAATTTTAACATGAAAAGAATAACGGGTATTTTACATAAAGACGTATGCAAATTTATGATAGCTAATATCTCGCTCAGTTCTTCTTAGAGTGAGACATTTTTCAAAGTTGTAAAGGAAATCAAAATACACACTTTAAATAGTTTTTTCTGACAATAGTGCGTTTATGAGATAATGACATATCATAAACGGTAGGATATTTTTTCACAACTTGGTACACAGAAACAGATACACAGCAACGTGCGACAATACAATACGGTGCATACGCTTTGCATGCTGGACAACTAATGCTACAGACAAGTATTCATAATATTCAATTCATTCCATTTAATATTAAGAAATTCGTCCAAGCTCTTGTTTAAAATGAATAAGACATTGATGTACGCTAATTGCGCGTTACCACTTCCTTTGTTTAAATTTCAGCACATAAGTTTGTGGTAATGGAATGAATCGTTTGTTTTACTTTTTCAGTTGATTTCTTGAAGATCATCGGCTCCGACCAGGGTCAAGAAAGCAGCCACTACAATCAGGATAAAAACCCGAGTCATCTTGTTAATCATGCTGTATCCTGTGTATGTTAGAAGAAACAGAGTTTATAAAAAATCGGCGAAAGCGTTTCAAAAGGCACGTTATCATCAAGATATTCTTATCAGGCGAAATTTATTGCGGTGTTGCAACACACCACCTTCGAGTTTCACATTGTACCACGACACACAGCGCGCACACACCGTTCGATGATGTCAGCAAAGGTATTGAGGATTTCTCGGTCATCCAGTACGTTACGAACGTCACTGTTTATCGAATCTTTACTTTATCAGCTTTCATAGAATTGTTAGATATATTCTATTCCATTGTTGTGGGAAGTTATCTGAATCGACACAGCTTCATTCATTTAAATATGCATAACACTGCCAATAAACTGTCATGTTCTTAATGAGATAGACTCCAGGCTGTTGTGCGGGTCACCCGCAGGTCCAGGATTTTTTATTGTGTGCAACGCAGATAATGATACTGTATTTTTTTATTCTACCCAGATATTAGATTTACTGTGCTACAAAATGAGAGGTTCCGCGTTCGATTCCCGTTAGGATCGTTGCAAATTTTCAAGTGATCTTCTCTTTCTGTGCGAAATCAGTAGCCTTGGGGTCCACTCAGCCTCTGACAGAAATAAGTAAAAGGTAAAGCAATCCATTACAGGCCCGGACAGGTCCTGAGTGTTCCAGAAGGTTGAGGCTCCCAGATTTCATGACAATCGGCACATGAAGGTGGTAAGGTTGTCAGCCTTACGCACCGGCCGCCTTTACCGCCAGGAAATATTCCTGGTACTCATTTCTGTTAGAGGCTGAGTCGATCCCAGGGACATAGTGCGGCCGGAAGGATTATGTCATGCAAAAATTCCAATGACACCGTCGGGAATCGAACCCGCGACCTTCCGGCTTGTAGCGCAGTGCCTCAACCATCTGCGCCACCGCGTGCCCCAACAGAAATAAGTACCAAGGAATTTCCTTGGGGGTAAAGTGCGGCCGACGCGTAGAGCTGACAATTGTGCCCTCCTAGTTGTGCCGAATATCACAGTCAGGATAAAAGCCAAAAATTTTTCCCCCTCTCAGTCGTCATGACTTGTTATGGGAAAGCTTTACCTTTTACGTTATCTTTGTAGATATATTTTAAGGCATGTTTTTATTCACGCTTCAAAATTATTTAATTTCCATACAACAGGGGCATTTTTAAGCACGTTCGCAAAATTGCGAAAAGCGACTATTAGCTTCGTCATGTCTGTCTGTCGATCCGTCCGTCACTGTGTCTGTCCATCCGCTTGGATCAGATCGGCCCCCACTGGAAGGACTTTTATGAAATTTAATATTTGAGTATTTTTTTCGAAAATCTGAGGAGAAAATTAAATTTTCATTAAAGTATGACAAGAATGACGCGTACTTTACATGAAGACACACATTCATGATCAAATCCTGCCGAATTCATCTTGGAATGAGAAATGTTTCAGACATACGTTGTAGACAAAATAAAAATAACGCATTCTATATTCAGTACCGTTTCAGCGAAAATCGTGTCATTTAAGAGTTAATGTGAAAAAAATATGGCAGGGCCAGATAGGCCATAGATGACAATATAATACGATGCATACGCTTTGCATGCTGGATAACTAAAGCTACAAACACACTGTCACTCTTTTCCACAGCAATAGTTTTTACGCGGAAGCACCACAATGTTACGTTTAAACACACATTGCCCATATTGTTTATCTTACAACAGTTATCGCTACATTACTCAAACCTTTCCGTATGACGCAGGCAAGGCAGTATTCGCCGATTTTCCAATTTGCTGTGTCGGAGCCACAGACTACAGTTTATTGCAGTAAATACTAGTTTCTCACCATATTTAAAGAAGGGTTTGGGAATACTTCCCTTCGGCTCGCAGACACGCATCACATCTGACAAAAACGTTGTTCATCACAAGTCAAAGTTTTATACGTTAAGATAGCAGACGGGAATAAACTAGCAACTATTTCCAGGCAAAATATTTTCCCTGTATATAGTTAAATCAATATAATTTTTGGCTTACCTTATTACGTGGTATGATGTTTTGCTTTGCATACACGCCTAATTTCCTGACATCTAGAATATTCAACCAACAAACAAGGTGTTTTTTATGTCTGTTAGGTTTACACTGTGATTTACATAAGCCTAATCAACTTATATTAATGATTACATGGGGTATTTCCATAAATAGTCAATATTTGTTTTTAATAAGATTAGTACGTATTTAATTCAATTGTTGCAGTTAAATGCTGGTTTATGACTCGCTGTCTGGGGAAGTTTGTTATTATTCAATTAAACGTAATACTGCGAACAATGTCGTGAAATGCACTAGAAATGTGACAGCCACATGGCACAATCAATGTGTTGCTGAAGTGAGACTCTATCTTCTCACCGACATTGCGTTGGTTTCTTACTTTACACTCGTAGTTCGTCTGATGTGAGCCATGGCCTTATTTAAGTACTGAATTATCTGTTTAGGCATTGTTATATTACTGATTTTGTGATTTGCGATTTTTTTTAACAAATGTTGTTATGTTTGTCATAAAAGCACGGCCGTGAGCAGCATTCTAATTTAATTCATATTTTGTTGCTGAAAAGTGTATTTTACTGCTCTTAATCTAGATGGGCAAAATTAGTTCTTTTTGTGCAAACAATTGTAAATTATTGGAAGAGGGAACGTCCAGTGAAGGACTTTTATGACAAACCTTACTCAAAACCTAGAACACAGGTCGTAGACTTGCTGATAGTGTTAACAGCGGTTTTTCATAGAATGGGTGGGCGTGGATTGGATAATGTTATAGGATGAGATTCCTAGTAAAGGAACGGAAGTTTTTTGACTAGCTGAGGAACCACCACGTTCCCACCATGCTCTCTGGTCCCTGGAGTCCATGGAGGATACCTTATAATGAAAGATTATTGTGAAGATAATAACGAACTTTCTGATTCCATAATGGTGGAAAATTTGTGATATGCTAAGCAACTGACAAATTTGCAACACATAGTGTGCTACATGGTTGTCCCTGTACACAGCATGAACTTATACCGGGGTTTTCAGTCATAGTTCCACTCACTCAACTTCAACATTAAATAGAAGAGAGTGGTCAGCATATTTTCCAGTTGTTTTACCCCATGGTAAGTAGAGTGCGCAATATATTTAATTAATCATACATATCTGTGTGTGCTATGTGTTGCTATCTGAAGTAGTTCTTGAATGTTTACTGCAGGCAGACGCTTGAAATTAAATATGGCCACACATGAACGTTTTACAATAAACCTCAGGCAGAATTTTTGCTGGAGGAACTAAAAATATCTGGATAAAGAACGGTAGTTTGACAGGGGTAAAGTACTTGGAATTATTTACTTTGTGGATTTTGCCCATTGCCATTCTTAAAAATAATAATAAAATAAAAATCCTACAGTTTGGGTACATGATTTTTCCCCGTTCTGATGGTAACCTTCAAGATGAAACCTGTCAGCTGGGACAGAAACGTAAAGCTATTCTTAATCTTTGAGCCACAGTCTGGTTGGCAATGAGGCACTAAAAGAATATACACACTTGAAGATAACACTTTTGTACTAAAAGTGAAATTGTTTTACGTAGGAGTCATAAGGACAAACTTAGGATACAATTTTTCTTCATAAAAGCCAATGACCTACACGCCAGGGAACTCAAAACCTTCCTACATAAGAATTATATCTTGCAACCACAAAGGACACTGCGTGATTTCAGGCCTCCGCCACGGTGTAAACGAGGTCTCCCTTCTGGGATGTTACGCAGCGTTGATTAGTTACGGACCTTTCCCTTGAGCCATCAGTCCCCTCACCAAGGGCCAAGCAGTCCGAATTCTTGACCCTTGGTACCAATAGGCTGTTCCGAAACATCTGTAACTAAAAGCAATCACCGCTGCTTAACATCCCAAAAGAACAATGACATCAGAATTACTTCTCGATCACAATTTCTATAAACACCCAAATAACGTTACGAAGAATTTACCTAACCTTTGTAAAAATTTTGATTCAATTCTAATTAGTTTCAACTCGTAAATAATTAATGAGACATACAGCTACCTCAAGCCATTGAATAAACAATCTTACATACCGAAAGTAAGAGATGAGCTCGTACTTGGTTTAATCCGATTGACACTGTACGCAATTATACATTTTGCATATTGCGTTGCTTATTACTCTCTACCCTGAAGATAGCTTGCTTTTAGACGCAATATTTACGAGCTGCGTTAATAAAGAAAGAAAATAGCTATGCTCGACTTTTTTTATTATTATTCAACATAACACACAACGGAATGAAAAATATGCACACAAGCTTGCATTAACTGGGTGGCTTTCAACCGCAGGTTTAGCCTGATGAACGGCACCGATCCTGTCCCCAGAACGCAATGTTTCTTTTTATTATTTTTTTAACATTGGGCGGGAAACAGAATTCATTGAGCAAACGATTCCACATTTGATGTACTGTACCATCGTCAGCACTCTAGAGAGAATTAAAACACAGCTGCACACAGAGTGAATAGAAATTCTCGTAGGAGCTCCCTCTGCTGCGATTACTTGTTGAAAATAAAGTCGGAAATATACAGCGTGTGCCCTAAAACGCGTCACGTCACTTGGCGGAAAGTGTAAAATGATCAAAACATGAGGAGCTCGTAGTTCAAGGTATAGAAGACGACCTTCGGTAAACAGGTGTGCATTTCGCGAGTAGTAGATGGATCAAACTGCTCGTCAAGGAATATATACTTCTAGGACCTTTGTTTGGGATAGTCCTAAGTCTCATGCTGTGGCATAAGAGCGTCTCCACGGCTGTGTTTCACAGCATCTTCATTGGCTGGTGTCCGTAGAGGCTGAGGGTGACCTACATTCACAAGAGCCATACCTATAATACGTATTTCATGTCTTAAGGAGGCGATACTCCATTCGTCGAAAAACCCTGGTATCTGGATGATGTCGACCAGGATAATCTAGCACAGATTTCCTTGCGCCAGTAAGAGCTTCATTTTTAGAGACACCGATGTTTAAGAACATGTCGCAGTGTTTCTTATATGTGTATGCAGTGATCATTCGATCAAAACTAAGCCGCGATATTCATTTCATCACCTGAGTACATCTAAAGGCACACTTTAATGGTGTGACGAACAACACTGCTGAAAGGCGTGTTACTCCATTTGATGGTGATTTGTACGTCGAAAACTAAACTTCTCAGGTCATGTGGTATAATACTTTATACTTATTGTTAACAAGGAGTCATACTATGGAAACCTCGTGCCCGAATTTATTTCCACCTTGTACATACAGGCTATAAATTATTTAAAAGATGGAGCACATAGGCATATATCTAACCGTTCAAATAAATCATAGAGATACACTTGAATTAATTTAACATATGTAGGGAAGGGGATGCAAAACCGGAGAAGTGGGTAAAGGTCGTATTGCTGTCACATTTCAAACCTGCATATATATATATATATATATATATATATATAGGGTCCATGCAGGATAAATAATGTAATTTATTACCTGTGTATATTTTCAGCTATCCGAGCTATCCGTAAGGCAGGGAAGAATATTGCCTCGAATGTTCTGGTCAGTACAACTTTTTAAGTTATATAAAGCTAAGTTTTTTTTTATTATGGTGCATAATTTTATTTTGAGAAGTTGTTTGCAGAGTAGGTCCATGGTTCAAGTGTTTCTACTTTCTCTAGTATAGACTAGTTAAAAATTTAGTATTGTAGCGTTTTTGTAAAAAAATTGTACTTCATAAGGAATGAGCTTCCTTCATGGTAATTGTGGAAATTAAAATTGAAGGATAAAATAAATAGGACAGAAAATTGTTTAAAATTATTCAGTAAAATGTGAATATTTTTACAGTTTGAAGAATTCTTGGATTTAAATTAGTGATTGATTTTGATGCAGTTTTGGAGTAATTAAAATCTGAAATAAAATTATTTCAATTATTCATTCAGAAAGGAAGATACCTTATAGAAATTCTTATTTATATCTCTATACCGAATGGATAGCTGAAAAAACATAAAACATATCAAGAAACATCAGTCCATATGAATAATTACTCTTGACGTGAAACTGAGCTCTCATATTTCTAGGACTTACTTTTGCAATTAAACTCCCAAGAGATTTGTATTTGGGGGAGGATAGAGGTGTGCACAGGGTGTTGGTGGGGAAGCCTGAGGGAAAGAGGCCATTGGGGAGACCAAGACTTAGATGGGAGGATAATATTAAGATGGATCTTCAGGAAGTTGGAGTGGGTCGGGGGAACTGGATGGAGTTGGCTCAGGATAGGGACAGGTGGCGGGCACTTGTGTGTACGGTGAGGGACTTTCGGGTCCCATAAATGCGGGGAATTTCTTGACTAGCTGCAAAGTTTACTGGTTAGCTTCTCAAGAAGGACTCTGCTCCATGGAGTAAGTAAGTAAGTAAGTAAGTAAGTAA
>Ga0268261_10001123_pt1 | contig 18043 bp, 14 predicted proteins | sample TergutNc150P1_FD_190353 | JGI IMG/M metagenome (GOLD analysis project Ga0268261, IMG submission 190353) | Nasutitermes corniger P1 segment gut microbial community from laboratory colony in Florida, USA - Nc150 P1 (SPAdes) (version 2) | ecosystem: Host-associated > Arthropoda: Insects >...
TTGGATTTGTGAAGCTCTCATCAGACTGTTTTTGTGGAAACAGTCTTCAAGATGAACATTAAGTTCTGCTGTCACCTTTGCTGCTGTACTTCTATGATTTATAGACACAATCCTCTTCAATGTATGGCAATCCCTTTCATTAGTTTTGGTTTTTGACCACTATTCCTCTTAGCTGATGTTGTCTTCCCATGATGTGTGTATGTCATCACAACCTTGTAAACTGCTGCTCTGGATACACCTAATAAAGTGGCCGTTTTGGTTACAGATGCTCCAGCTAAACATGCACAAAAAATCTGTCCTCTTTGAAAATCTGATAAGTCTCCCATTTTACAGTACTCTTTGATATTTGATATATTGATATATTTGTTAATTGCAATTGGGCTGACACCCTGTGGCAGTAGTACAGTACACATGTACGCACAAACAATACATAGAACAACACAATTAACAACTTTGGTTGGGTTTCAAACCCAGAGTGGTAAAAATAAAATTAACAATGAACTGCATAAAAATTATTGCCTAATTGGGAAAAGTGTGGGCTGTGCCCCGTCTTTGTGAGTTATACCCTGGCATTTGCCTTACAACTGAGGAAAAAGCATAGAAAAACGTCAGTCAGGGTGGCCGAAGAGTCAGGATAGCATACTAAACACAATCTGTAATGCACTGACACTGGCACTACATGGCACAAACAAACAAAAGAATAATGAAAGAAACCACTATTGTTCTTTCAGTGCAGCCAACACAAACAGTTTTATTCCTACACTGTGTAGCGTTCCCATTATCTGTCCATACCCTGTAGATATTAATTCAACTATATACATAAGTTGCCACTCAGGAACTCAGATAAACACACAAATAGGAAACCATCACCACTGCAATAAATAATGGATATTTCACAGACATGATAAAATTTTGGCCGGGTAGTGCAGTCGGTATACCGACTGGCTATGGGTTGGACAGCCCAGGGATCGAATCCCAGTGGGGGGTGAGACTTTTCGCACCTGTCCAGACTGGCCCTGGGGCCCACCCAGCCTCCTGCACAATGGGTACTGGGTCTTGATGCTGCCCCTCACCCCCTTCTAGTGCCATGGTCATGAAAGGGTAGAGCTATACCTCTACTCCCCCCGTGGGCTGTACGGCCTGTACAGAGCCTCAGTGCCTGTACAAGGGTGCACTTTACCTTTACTTTTTATGATAAAATTTACTAACAGAACAACACTGAACACTGCACACAAATACCTGCAGAATATGGGAAAACATTTTCAAACAAGACATATGTAACTTTCAATATATAATGCTTGTGTAAGGCAGGTTACAAAATTGTGTGGGCATAGCAGGGTGAAAGTCACTACTAGGACAAATAATTCACTGTACAGATTATCAATAAATGACACAGAGACCCCACCATTCAGACCACCCAGTATTTATGAACTCACCTGCTCAGACTGCAATGTATATACAAAGAACTTTAAAAAAATAAGGTAACAACCACTCTCATGTCAGAATGTTACTGTGACTTTATCAATACATGGCACATGTGAAGCAGATGGTACACATCAGACCTGAATGTAAGTCACCACTACCATCTCGGTATTTGGCCCACAAAGGTATCAGGGCTTTATATTCCACGGTAAAGACACTGTTGTCAAGTGTCTCTAGCCAAGAGGTGATTAACTTGCTTCACATCAGCATCTATTGCAATCACCTGCCAGCCAGGTGCTTCTCAAGGTTCAATGAGAGATAAAACACTGAGTGCAAGATTCAGACTGATCCATAACCTATCAGATGTACAGCCATAAACAGCTGTAAGTACAGTTGGGTGTATGATGCCTGGTATTTTCATGCGAAGTAACCGAGGCCTTTTGCAAAAAATGGCTGCCGTAAACTAAGTGTCCCACAATAACACTCAGCCCACAGTGTCACCATGGTCAAGGAAATCCAAAACAAGCACATGTTTTTGGTACCAACACAGTTTTCCACGGTCATCTATACTGATGACAATGCTTCCATTTTCTTTGCTGGATTTTTCTGGTTTCAGATTTTGTGTAATTAACCATGTTTCAGTTCCAAAACTGCTCCCTTTGATCAGTGTAACATGTCCAAAGGATACAAGAAAGGCCCATACAGCCCCATACAATGAGCTTTGTCATCATCTGTGGGATTCTTTGGCACTCAGTATGTACACACTTCTCTCTAATCCAGTTGGTCCCAGACAATTCTGTGCACTATCCACTGAATGTCTATCTCTCTGGCAAAGTTAGCAGCTGAAAGTGTCTGTATGCCACACATCATCTGCAGTGGACATGCTTGGTGCTCAGGTCACTACCTGTCAACATCTGTCCTGCCCCTCTTGAAAGCCATGCACCATATCTGCCTGTTTTCATGGTATTACATATACTTCATACACCTTCACCAACTGGTGCAACACACATCACACACAAAAATCAAAACACACTTCATACTTCAAAGTCTGCCATGGTTCTGGAAGACCATCCGTCTTCAATCTGACGTACTTATGTTATCCACTCATAGCCATACGACACAATCTACATGTGCCAATTACATGCTTAAATCTGCAGTCCCATGATACTATTTCATGTCAGACACACTGTTACCTTATTTTTTTAAACTTCTTTGTGTACCCATCTGAGGTAGAAAACTCAAAACATGGTACAAGGAACACACCCACAACAGGGAGTACAAATGGGATGAATAAAGATGTGCTGCTCGTTCTGAACAATAATCATGTCGTCGGTGTTAACTGATGAGGTAAGAAAAATAACTTGGTTCTATAAACAAAGATAAAAGCACGCACATTTTGTAAAACCTCTAAATCTGTATCATGAAAAAGGAAGACAGACCAATCACAGAACAGGAAGCATAAGATAATAGCCTACTTTTTAATTTTGCCTGGTCACTACACAAGAAAAATGGCTTTCTATACAAGTTCAAAGCTGGAAGGTCATCATGCTAATACTACTCATTCACACTTACTTTTCATTTTCATACTGAAGTACTTTTTGGAATCAAACAACAAAAAACTCTACAGAATTCCATACAGGCCCACACAACACAAAACTGGAAGGGTACAGGTACCTACATTTACACTGACTGCTACAGCATCCTCGCATAGCCAGCATTAAGATGTAATTTGGATGTGTTAATGGAAAAAATACCTAAACTGTTTAATTACATTTTATCGCGACCAGTGTTGTTATAATTTACAAATACGCTGACATATACAATGTTAACATTTGACTGTAAATCCTCCTATGTTCAAATTTGATGTTGAAACATGCAGAAGCGCAATGTTCAATCAATGTATTTTAAGTTGTGTCTTGAAGGCATTAGTGTACATTCATAATACAACAACATGAATACAAATGTGAAAACAGTGTGTGGTGTTCTTACAGCAAATAGCGACTTCAAAATATACACCGTCTAGATGCTCATTTACAACTGGTGCTGACAAGTATCATACAAAAACCAAAAATACTAATGAAATGTCAAACAATTGTTTCACTATGTAAATTTTCCATGCTAATGTGCTTACCTGCCTCCCAATAATTTTATGTTTTGTTGACTGTGCACCCTTGTATAATCTAGTAAACAGAACCAACTTGGTGCACAACACCCAAATGAACAAAATCCTATGTTCCAACTACTTCAAAACCGGTACCATACGTCACACCCCAACTTATATCTTACTCAATACTTTCACCTCAGCCTGACTTAACCAGTTTCATTCTGCCCTGCATACCAGACAGTCATCCATATAGGTAAGCCTGCCCATATAATAATTTTATTACATTTTCTGTAGCTCTTTTAATTATTAACTTAACACAAAATACAACCTTCAATGTTAGTAATACTTTTTAAGAATCTTTTAACTATAAACCTATTGAAATCTCTGCATCAACATAAACATAAACATCTGTCATCTGTAATGACTTCTGAAAGGAAGTGTGAATGTCAGACATTTCTTCAGAGTGTCCTGGTAGGCACTGATGCAATTCTAATTGTTTCTGTTCACCAGTCAGCACACAAGGCAGAAATTTTAACACAATCTGTCGCAAATTCAGTCTGGTGTCAAAATTTGATGACACACACCAAAAGGTGCCTAACTCATTAACCAACTTGTGGACAGTAATACATCTACTTTCGTGCAAAATCCCCTAAATATGTTCCACATTTCTGCACATTCTGCTGGAAGGCATGCACCCTGAATATTCAGCATACTTGACAGATGTCATTCCATTTCTGGACTCTGCAGAACAATCAAATACCACAGTGTGCCTCACTGCTTCCTCTTTGAAAGCAAATGTTAACAACTGAAAGGTTTCTGCACCAATTCTGCCAATCTGTAACAACAACCTGATTCGTATGCACCGTTCTTTAAAGTCTGTCATTTTCTGAAGACACAAAAACTGCACTGGACACAACACACGGTCACACTGCACAGCAGCGCATGCCACAACTTTCAAATTAACAACAAACAACCACACAGGTTCTAGTCCACCGCAACACAGATGATGATTTCTGTACTAACTGCAATAGTTGTGGTGGGCAGGGTGTGACAGGTGACAGCCTAACACTTCAATGGAAGGACCCCAGTTCTGACCCATATGGGAGCCCACCTATGGTGGTGGTGAAGTGCCCAACAAAACAAAGACTATGAAACATATTTTTAGCTTCTGAAACTTTGTATTCTATATCCATTTCCTCCAAAACTCAATACAGTACACCACAAATAATTTTCCTAACACATCATGAGTTCAGTTCAGTTCCTAGCACAGGCTGACTGTTTCTTCCAAACCTTGTTGCAGCCCAGCTCTGAAACTCACCCCGTCTCCTACCTAAAAATTACTCTTGGCTCTTACCCCGACAGCAAATTTTCTGGAACAGTCACAGTATTGAGGTTGGGAATGTGTGAAGTCTTAATGTCATGCCTGTACACAGACAATTTACATTTTATCCAAGGACCCAGTATGAATCAATAATGGAGGCCATACATATAAGAACACCACACACCAAAATATCATAATGAATTACCTTGAGTTTATCTTCCTCAACTGCACTGCGGCCATGCCGACTCTTCCTCTTACCTTTTGATGTCTCAGTAAATTTCAGTTCCCATTTACATGGTGGTGAAAAATTGACCTCTTAATGTCATCCTGTATTGTACACTTATCTTTATATTTACTTAAAAAAAAAAAAAAGCTTGGCTGTAACAATAGCCATATGTTTCTTCATGTACAGAACCATCAGACTTGGACTCAAACTGTCACTCTTCCATCAGTTCCTCATCAAAGTTAAACATCAGCAAATTAAATGGAACCAAAAACTTTGCATTCAATACTACAAAATTAAAAACATTTTTAGGAAATGTAAACAGACTGTAACAATTCCGGCATGTTCACACCATCTTCTTTAACTGAAACAAAAATCATGTGGCTTGCATAAAAACATACAGGACATAAAATGCATGCTGCATTCTACTCTACAGCTTTTGTGTAAGGCAATTTCTTGTCCAAATAGTGCTAAATGTGCACTCAGAAATTCATACAGGTCTTCAGTGATGTGTCAATTATTGTTCCACTTGAACAAAAACTGGAACATTGATAAATTTTAGTAAACTCCCCATTAAAAAAATTCTGTGAAAATCTGTACAGGAGTTTGAGTTCTTATATGCAGACACATACAGACAAACAAGCATAGTGAAGCTAACAGACATGATGTTGCAACTTTTCATGACAAATATGCCAAAAAAAATTATTGGAACTTTCTTGGGAATGTTACCAGGCATTATTTTCAGTGGTGGAACAACTGAAGTCTCTGCCAAACCTCCCTAATGAATGTAGCAGAGAAAACTATACACAATTAGCAAACCTATGCAATATTAGAGTGAAACAAGAAATTGAAATGATCATGTTGGATATAAAAGTTATATATGTCAACATCTTTATAAATGAACCAATAAAAATTATGGCATAAGTAATCAAAAATTAACACATCAACAGGAATAAATAAATGGCCAATCTAATAAATGCTAATTCAAATCAAAATTATTTTCAGTTTCATGGATCATATTATAAATATGAGGAAAGGGAACCTTTGGGATTGCCTATTTTCAGGTCAATATTCAAGAACTTTCTACAGAATTTGGAAGGTAAATTTATAAAAAGCAGTAGCAAAAGTAGAACATTAATTCATTATCCTAGAGGATATCCAAGAAGACACTGTACACCTGACTTATTTATTTCATCCTACCCGCATCGTATGGATCCGGCAGATCCCTGTGGGAAACTGTAATAGCCCTCACAGATCTTTATGCGTCATCACATCCTTTGTGACCTCTTCCATGGAATTCATGGTGTTCAAGAGATGCAGGTATCAGTAACAATGGCTCACAACACAGAGTTGGTGCACATGCTGTTATCAGGTGTGCTCAAGTTGGGACTACATGGCAACCATGGCAGTGGCGAAGAAGATGTAGCACAACCCCAACCAATACACTGACTTGTTAATGATTCATTGAGGAATTCACACACAGTCAGGGTGAAATGCGCTGGAGCACTATCTTGCTGATATGGCACCTGTTACATAATCCCATTGCTGCTGGGCTCTGGTATAACATAATTCCACATTTAATACATGTAACACCACTAACAGTTCCATCAAAGAAATAGGGCCAATCATATAACTGGCAGTTACACCTGCACTATCATCTTGTGTGGTGGGTGGTCTTATATCTCAAGTGTGTAACAAGGATTCTGTTTAGCTCCAAAAAACATTTCAAGATAGGGAGCTGCAGTAAACTGGACATTCATCTGACAAGAGAACTTTCCCATGACACAAGGCTACCAGAAATCATTCCAACAACAAAGCACATGCTTCGTGACACAGTCTCATGTCAGTATCGCTGAGTTCAATTACAAACACTGGCCAAAATGACTTCATCACCAGGTCCCTCTTGTGGTCAAACATGGTCAAATGTAGTACTCAAGTTCCGCTGATCTTTTCTGCACAGACTTGCATAATGATCGTTTAATGAAAGTGGCAACCACAGCACACGTCAGCGTTCAGAATATTGGTCGACCGCTCTGAGGAGAATCCTTCATATTCCTCTACATAAACACACTTTTTCCCACAGTGAAAGAGTTGCTCCGCACAGACATGGATTCCCAAATCGCTGCTGAAATGGTGTCATCACCTGATTCATCGTCTGACTTGTGCTGTCTTTATACATCCAAACATTGCTACCAGACTCTCCTCAGTGGACTAACTGCTCATAATTGTCATTCCCATCTTTACACAACACACTACTAATAATGAGCAAATGCGACCCTGGGTGTTGGCTCATCACAGTTTCATCACATGTGCATTGACACAGACGGTTGTCAAGTCATGTAAAGTCATGCCAAGTCATAAAATCCAGACATAATGAAATAAATCAATAAACAAGTCAGGTGTATCTTCTTAGGCACCTTGTAGATGTGTAGACAATATTCTAATCACTTATGATGAAAACAAGGCTAAGGCAGACATACCAACACACAGTCTTAGCAACATATATGAGGCATAAATGTAACACAACTGCAGTATATGAGAAAAGAATAATTTTTTTTAATTTAATAAATCAGAAATGGTTAAGTCCTATCATAACAACACTTACAAAAAAAAACCCCATTGCAACTGGTACTATTATTAATACCTAATCAAGCCACTCTCTACAACAAACAAATAGCAATATACCAGTTCCTGTTACACTCAGGACACAGCCTACCATCAAGGTTAAACCAATGGATAAATAACAGCACAATGAACCCAGATCACTGAGAATTACTGCTTCAAATTCGAACTATACAACTACAGTATTAGTAATCAAATGTACAACAAACATACATAAAATTAGCCAAATTAAAGAGTGATGATCCTGCTCACAAGCTGTCAGCAAAGCTGTATGACATATACCATTGCTGAGTGTACAGTGAAAAACTCCTGCCGATGGACAGAGAAACTGTCCAAAACATGCAGAGTTTCCTTCCAAAATAAATTTGAGAAATTAGTGCATCTAGTTGGTTTATTATAAAGAAGCTCATACCCTACTCATGATGTCATCATAAAAGACTTTTATAAGAGTTCTCCAAGTCTCAGAAGCTATTTTCTTAAGATTAAAACAAAACCTGTAGCTACAGTAGCTCTGTACAATGACTTGCTACAGAATGCACCAGAAGTATTCAATTATACAAAGCATGCCAGGGTATATGACTAGTGGCTGGGCACCTGTGCTTCAAGTATAAGAAACGACCCATAGTAGCTCAATTAGTACTGACCAGTCACTGGCTTGATGTGCGTGAAGTGACAAGACATGATGCAGGACAGTGCAATCAGTACAGGAGCTGGGTAGGGTAGTGCATTGAATATATGGCCTGGGTGCTCACAGGATGACTGGCATTCCAATACTAGCAGTTGTGGCAACTTGTATTTTCAGTACTGCACCCAAACAGTGGGACTCATCCAAAATCCACCATCCAGTCACAGGTTATGACTCCACGGTGCTATACCTCCATTCCCTCATATGTTCCACAGTATGAAATTTAATGAAGCATAAAGACAAGTTTACCTTTACCTCTTGTAAAACCAGATGATATTACATACCACACTTGAATGTAGAATGCAAAAAAAATGTCATAACCAGTGAATTCATACCAACATTTGAAACGGAAATAACCACATCATTTCCATGAATTGGTGTCCATGTATTAAAACATTCCCACCATTTGATATCACAGAATCAAGAAGGCATAAATTATGCCAGAAGGATCCAGCATATCATTAAAATGACACATGCTCAGGGTGGATCCATTTTGTACATTCTGTCACCACACTGTCAACAAAAAGAACATTCAGTGATGCAACTGATAGCTCTGGAATAATTACAAAAAGAAAGAAAGCAAAAGAAAACACCCTTCCTGTTTTTTATGTGTAAGTTACACTGTCTTATTCTGAGGATATCAGCTATGTCACAGATGGGTTACAAACCAATATTTTGAAGACATGCTCTACTGCCATCACCAGGGTCAATGCAGTACGAAACCCCACGTCACTGATATATATATATATATATATATATATATATATATATATATATATATATATATATATATACATACACACACACACACACACACACACATATACAAGGTGAGACCCAAAAGTTTAAGACAAATGTTATAAAACATAGATAGCTTCTTATATGGACATAATTTATTTTTATTCTTCAAAATACCTTCCTCCTTGATCAATACATTTGTTTGCAGGTTCCTTCAACTTCTTCATGCCCTCCAGGAAAGCAGTTTTTGAAATGTTGTTAAGCTCCCTTGTCACTGCACACTGAATTTCTTGCACTGTTTCAAAATGCCGCCCTTTTAAGGAAAATTTGAACTTGGGGAAGGGAAAGTAGTTGGCAGGTGAAAGATCTGGCGAGTAAGGTGGGTGGTGGAGAACAGCAACGTTCCTGTTCGCCAGGAACTTCTTTACAATTGCAGCATTATGAGATGGCACGTTATCGTGAAAAAGAAACCACTCACTGGATTGGAATTTGACCGTCCTAACTCGTCGAATTCTCTTCAGTAACTGATCCAAATACCCACGTAGAATTCTGCATTTACTATCTGCCCTTCAGGGACAAACTATCGATGAATTACACCTTCTGCGTCGAAAAAAACAATTAACATTGTATTCACTCGTGATTTTTGAAATCGCAGTTTCTTTGGTTTTGGAGAGTTTTGCCCCACCCACTCTGCACTCTGTCGTTTGGTGGCCGGATCATAGGCGAAACACCATGTTTCATCACCAGTAATGATATTTTCCAAAAAACGTTCATCTTGTCCCATTAAAAGAAGATCCTGGCAGTAAACAACTCTCTGCTCCTCCGTGACACCGATGACAAGGCAAAAAAATCTTCACTTGCAAAACAAGTTCGTACTCACAGACCACTGAACGAAAACCGTTGAAGCCTGGTCACGTGTTACATGAAGCATAGTACTACATAGTTATGGTGTCAGCCGCTAGATGTAATGCACAGTACTCTTTTAAAACAACTCGTCTCAAAACTTTTGGGTCGCACCTTGCATGTATCCCCATGAAACTGGCAAGACTAATAAAAATGTGTCTGACTGAAACGTATAGCAGAAACGGGACAGGAAAGAATTTGTCTCACATTTCCTATTAGGAATGGTTTGAAACAAGGAGATGCTCTAACGCCATCGTTTTTCAACTTTACTTTAGAGTGCGCAATTAGGAGGGTTCAGGTAAACCAGGATGGCTTGAAATTAAATAGTACACATCAGCTTTTGGTTTATGCTGATGTTAATATACTGGGTGGAAGCATACATACTATACAGGAACATGCAGAAGCTTTAATAGTGGCTAGTAAGGAGATTTGACTAGAAGTAAATCCTGATAAAACTAAGTACATGGTCAAGTCTCGAGATGTGAATGCAGAACGAAGTCACAGTATGAAGAATGATAATAGTTCCTTTGAAAGGGTTGAAGAGTTCAAATATTTGGGAACAACTTTAACGAATCACAATTCTATTCAGGAAGACATTAAGAGCATACTGAAGTCAGGGAATGCTTGCTGTCATTAAGTGAAGAATCTTTTGTCTTCCAGTTTGCTATCCAAAAATTTAAAGATTAAGATATAAAGAACTATAATTTTGCCTGCTGTTTTGTATGGGTGTGAAACTTGGTCAATGACAATGAGGGAGGAACATAGGCTGAGGGTGTTGAAGAATCAGGTGTTGAGGGCAATATTTGGGCCTAAGACAAATGAAGTAAGAGGGGAGTGGAGAAAAATACATAACGATGAGTTTGATGATCTGTACTTCTCACCTAATAGTTTGGGTGATAAAATCGAGAAGAATGAGATGGGCAGAGCATGTATGGGGGGGGAGGGGTGTGTACAGGGTTTTGGTGGCGAAACATGAGGGAAAGAGACCACTGGGGAGACCCAGGCGCAGATGGGAGGATTTAAAAAACACGCACGCACACGCACGCGCGCGCACACACGCACACACACGCGCGCGCGCGCACACACACACGCGCGCGCACACACACACACACACACACACACACACACACACACACACACACACACACACACACACACACACATATGGTCTGAAAGTCAGTCAATTCATCACTGCCTAGTTCTCAACGGCTTACGGGTCAACATGAAGGTAGGAAGGTGAAACCAGAATGTGATAAAGTCTGTTCAACCTACAAGGTCTTACGTGATCTGAGTTCAAACCAAGACACACAAAATCTTCATTTTTTTTGGTGTATGCTCAATTGTAAGTTAACCTGTACTGTGTTCTCTCATAATGGCCTTCTTCCTGCTGTCCATCTCAATCGTCCAGAAACCTGCCCTCCTTGTCCAAGCACTGCATAAGTTTGATGATGGGGTTCCATTCTTGGTACCCTAGATGAGAAAGTTTTTTGTAATGGCATGTGGCTATGGTTAAACATGACAGTATGGACAAAGCACCATTAAATGATGAAGCTCTAAGGAGACCACAAAAGCTCTATGGTGCAAGCAGGTTTACATCACACAAAGTGTACTTTTGTCATGTACCTGAGCACAGAAGTTGCGAGGTGGATGCAGGCTTGTTATGCAATAAAACCGCTGTGGGTAATTGTGTACTATACACCTATAACCTCTAACTGTTTTCATATTGAAATGTAACACACTTTATATGCCTTGCTGACAGATACTTCATCAGGCACAATAAATATGTCATCCTCAGCAGGCAAACGGATTCCGATCTACAGAAACTTAAATTTATATTTTAAACTGCATCATCAAGGATACGCTGGAGTGACTCTAGCTGATCGCGGCTAAAACATTTTGTAAGTTACAAATACCGTGTGCTTCAAATGAACAAGGTAGGCGAGGTCACCAATCACCGGCATAAAAACCATCTCGCCCTTTTAATTTTTCGACGAGAATGAGGTAATGTAACCTGCACTTGTGACAAATGAAAATATGAACGTCGAATATACAGTTTATGAAAAATATTATCCGACAAGCCCGGAGTGAAAAGTGAATCACTGACGTGGCTGGTATGTTGGAATAAGAGCGTTGTGGGAACCTGATCGTCACATATTTTAGGTTGATGTCCCATTAACTTCATAAAACAAAACGTATTCTGCACATACGACAGTCCCCACCTCGGAAAAGAATTCATGAGGGTTACTAAGCATTTCTTGCAAATTATTGCAGAAATTACGGCGTATATATGACACATTTCTTTACTATCTTTTGTAGATTAAATGCGTATGCCTCCCTAACATTTAAATATAATGATCTGCGTTTCGAGAATCCTACGACGACAAAAGCTAACATCTGAGCAAATATATTCCAAATTCTAAGAACCAAAGCACTCACCTCCACTTCCACAAACACGTGGTGGAACTTTGCAAGTAGTAATCTGTGGAGCTGGAGATCTATCGCTCAACTCTAATCCGTGCTTCCCAGCTCCGACATCGTAGAAAGCGGGCGGCGATAGGATAATCCGTGATATTCACCAACATACACACATTTTCAACGATGATCGGTGATCAGTACGGCAATCTTCGCTGTGAATGTTAGCCGTGTAGGGCTGTGTTCATTGTGTTGTGCTGGAGTGTGTGGAAATTTGTTTTCGAAACGGTTGACGAAATTAAGTCGGTCTTCTCAACCTACCAGCGGCGCCTAATGGAGATGCCATATGTGCCCAAAACATCATACGGGCGTGCCTCACTTGGAGATGACTGTGAGGCGAACAAACTATTTCTCACGTCTCTCTTCAGCGCCACAGATCTTGGCATCCAGTTCTTGAAGGACGTGGGATTGCTTCGCAGAAAGGTGCCGTGTAACACTTGCGGTCGCGATGTGACCTAAACCGAAGGACGGTTTCAGATGGCGATGTCGAAGAAGAGCTGCTGTCATATGCTCTGAGACGAAGTCTATCAGTCATGATTCATGGTTCCAGCAGAGTAAACTCACTTTATAGGAGGTTATGTACCTTACATACGACATCGTACGCCACGTACCTGCCCACATTATACACAAAGAGCATCGCTTCGGTTCCGACACAGTCGCGGCATGGGGCCTGTTCTGCAGAGAGACGATGCTGGTGTACATGGAGGGCTGCTCTGAGGAGATGGGTGGCCCTAACAAGACTGTCGAGATCGACAAAAGCAAGTTCGGTCGGCATAAATATCATAGGGGCCACCCTGTTGAGGGGCAGTGGGTGTTTGGCGGTGTTGAGCGCGAGTCCGGTAAAATGTTTCTCGTTCCCGTTCCGGACAGAACCGCCAACACTTTGATGGCCGTTATAGATGCATGGATCGAACCCGGCACTACGGGCGTCAGTGATTGCTGGGGAGCGTACCGGTATCTCGACGCGGAAGGTTACACGCACCGCACCGTTAACCACAGCATTGGCTTCGTTGACGAGCGTACAGGCGCCCACACAAATACTATAGAGAGCACGTGGCGTCATGTGAAGGCTTTTCTGGGCCTTCACAACAGAAGGGGGACTACATACATCACCTAGCTTATTACACGTTCGCAGCGAGGTGTAAGGCTGAGAAAGTGGAGCAATTCACGACGTCCCTTCGTCTCGTCGCCATAATCGACTGGAGCGAATGACGTACAGTTCGTCTGCCACCCGCTTTCACTGCGTGTCCAACCACAGGTAAAAGCGCATGCGCGCAGCAACAACTCACACCGGGTCGTGTTTGCGGAGACTTGCGTACCATGGAGGAACGACCATAGCGCCACACTCGGCAGACTGCGACATCGTTGCATTCCTTTTCCAAGCAGTTTCGCATCATGTATGATTGTTTAGTCTCCCTGCCTACGATATCTCATTGATGATGATGTGGCTCTGTTGCCAAGATATGGAGACATTTTATAAGTATTGTTTTTGTGGGAAGTATGAGAAATATAAAGTATAAAAGCAATAACAATGCAAATGTGCCACAAGTTTTACATATTGTGGGCATTTTCTAACCTGTTCATAATATACACAGCCATCTGTCACATGTCCATTGCAGCTTTGTTTTAGACCCCCATGCAAGGTGTAGGATGGCAAAGAAGACAGTTCTTAAAAGAGAAGAGCAGTGACCCTGCTGGACATTTGAATTTCTATTTTATTTCTTAATTATTGAGACCTTGACACCCAAAACTGTGCAGTTGCAGTGATTAAGCCTCCTAGCTGAACAATATTTCAAAATTAACTTCAACAGTTTGAAGCACTCATATGATTTAAGAGGGCTGACTAGACTGATCACAACTCCAGTTCTTTGTGGTCCTGTCATAGAATGTCGATATCTGGAAGTGGGCACTAAAACGCCCTTGTTCCCCAACAACCATATCTAACAACACTGCTGCCACTGCAATCTACTTGTGTCTGTTGCTGCTGCTGCTGGTCATCTGCTTTCCACATTGTGTGACAAAGAGGCTGTTCATGATACTTGGTAAAATACAAATGATTCATAATCATTAGTAGACAGAAATATTATATATTTATACAGCACATTTAATTAAAACAAGCCTCTTCATGGATTACTAATAACATGTACAAATAAATACATTTATTGCCACTTTATTGTGTATGATTTACAGTATGGGCAAACTACAAATACGAGTATAATTACCATTTACTTGAAGATCTTAAACAATCACCTATGCAAAGCACAGGGTTTATGTTTCACTCACAATGATCACAGTCACTAAGGTACGAACATGTCTCCTGAAACACATCTTCTGTGTAACTGGAAACTTCTCATTGGCTGCAAATGACACATACATGAAGTGACTGTTAGCAACTGGACATGCTGCAAGGTTCATACAGAAAAGTGTATTGTCTAGTACGATTTACATAGGAGTCAGAACATTCTGTAATGAGCTACTTTTATACAGACCAGTATGTATAACTGCCCATATACAAAACATGGGAATTAGGCCAAAATCATTAATGTAGGACTCATCTTGTTTGTGCACAATAACATCTTGTACACAGTTCAAAGATACACTAGTTTAACACATATGCCAGGGAAAACTGTTGCATGTTTCTTCAGATTTGTTAGCTCCAGTATCTTAAAGCACTTACATGTACAGCCACCATAATACACGTTAGTCAGAACTGTTCCATCAAACAACCAAAGCCTCTCGGAAGTTATATTTACATCAAAGTAATTTTCTTTTCTTCTTAATGAATTTAACATGCTCAGAATGAAACTGAAAGTATGAAAATGGATAATGTTTGGATTTAATTGCATTATATAGGCCTAACAGAATACATTTTCCAGGCATCTATAGCCTGTTTGACATTTAGGAATGACTACACATATTGTGGCCTATTATTTCAGTAGTGCCACCCACATGAACAAGAATTTACCATTTCTGTTCTCTTCATACTGGGCTGCAATGCTGTTATGTTCGTTCTGTGTGACAGTAATGAAAACAATTAAAATGTCATTCATTTTGACAAAATTTTTTAACTTTCCTTTCTTTTAAAATTAACACTGCCATTACACTTAAAACATAACAACTGTGAGACAGTCTAATATGCACTCATAAAGGCTGGGTTTTCCGTTTTACTGTTGTGATATGAAGCATGTAATTACAAATGACTAAGGCTGATTTTGTAGAGCCTGTTATAAACAAGCACATGATTTTTTTCTAAACATTACTCTCACTAAATGAAAACAGCTCTGTTCTCCAGCATAAGTAGTGCCACTATTTTTATCTTCTGCACTTTCTTTTCAGTTTTGTCATTTTTTACTCTTTTACCTTGTTCCCATATTCAGTCTAACTCAATCAGTATGCATATTCTTGTACAACATACAGACAGATCCCACTGAATACAAGGATATTTTTGTTTGTGTATTGTTAAATTTGTCACTGCAAGTATTGCAATGACAAATTTAACAATTTTATTTACATATCTTGAATAAATGGAATTCAAATTGGTATTCAAAACTATCAAAATACAAAATTATTAGTGATTTACAAGAAAAACTAAATCACCACCAATCTGTACATTCATTACAAATAAACTGAAGAGACAATGAGAATAAAATTAATTTAGACACAGGAACTTCATAAACTGCTGCTGAGAGAATTTATAAAGTTTTTCACATTAACAGTTTCTTGAAACTTATGTTCTTTTGAAGGCAAGTTTACCTCCTATGATTCAAGCAAAAACACCCCACTTTTCAGAAGTCAAAATTAATTTAAGAGTAGAATCTCAGATCAAAGTCCAGTCCTTCCACTCCCACTATCTGACCACACAAATACCACAACAGCACATAAATCAGCAGTACTGGAGGGCAAAGGATTTCATTTGTTACTAAATATGCCAGAAACTCCTGTAAATTCTCTCTAATATGTGCCACAGGAGAGATGTGGATATTAATCTTAATGACTGCCGTGTAAGCCATGCTGAGTACCTGACACAGAGATCTGTGTCATGACCAAGAAATGTGGTGATTTTACCTACATTTTCTGTATGTCTCTTTTGTCCCTTGTTTTCACTACTATCTCAATGTTCTGCCAGCACCGACAGCCACAAACATAATGTGCCCAGCTCTGCAAACATGCTCCTGAACATTTTGTTTTAAATCATCGGTGACGAGCAGAAGCAATTTGTATGTGATGAGAACAGTACATAAATACTAAAGACACTGCCTGTCAGTGTTTCTGATTCTTACACAATGTATAACAAAAATAAATAAATAGAACACTATCAAGAATTCTCAACCTATATAACCAAACTGAGTTGGTCAGGACAACATACAAAATAAGACCACATCTGATGTAGAAAGAGAAGTTTTGAAAATGTAACAAAAAATACTTACTCGGTTATAACGTGTGGACTAAGCAATGTTACACACAGTAAACTTAGAGGAAGGGAAAACAAGAGACAGGAGCAGTAAATGTTACAAAATAAGGTATAATGAATGAGAATATGTATTATTGTGTGCACTGTCACTACAACAGTGAATGTAACATTTCCAGAGTACTTTTAATCTTCACAATGTGGGCTCAGAGTTCAAACTGCAAAGTTAACAGTGGGAAGTTCCCACATTTTAAGAAGCTCTGCCTATGTACGGGAATAATGAACCAATTAATCAGGTTTATTTATAAATAAAGTAAAACGCTCTTAAGACATTTTTGGAAAAACTGAACAAATTAGGCTTGTTATGCAGGAATGAGTAAGCCTAAAAAGTTCTGCAATTCTGAACTGAAACTGACATGCATTTTACCTAGATTAATATTATCAAGACAAATCTTTGGTAACCATCACTCTAAATTCTCAGTTTATATTGTGCACCATTAATGTTACCAATACATTCACATTACCTTCCCTTTCTTGTGAGAAAACTTGGCGATAATGTGTTCAGCTTTTGTAAATATGTCTGTCAATGGTAGTATACTTCATATGTAGTGGAATAGGGCCTATGAAATATAATTCAAAACAGGTTCTAAGCACAGTTCTGAGTCGGAATATCAATTAAAAAGAAGCACACAATAAAAGGTTGAGAGTACTTGATTAAGACTACAGAAATAGTAACATTACTTAACACTCAGTCTTTCGTAGGGAAGAATCGTTATGTTCCCGTTGCTCTCTGACCTGGCTGTCTAGGGAATTTACAGCCCCCAACACTTGAAACAAGCTCTCCATCAGTCGAGTGAACACATCAGCCATGTCTTGCTGTGTCCGTGTCACCACAAATACATCTATTCACAAAGAAACATTTTTATTTGAATATTAACCTACTTGCTGTTAATATGACAGTTGAAGTTTACACAGCAGTGACAATTTAAAGTACAGTCTTCTGGGTTGTGACACTCTGTATTGGTCACTTAGATGTTAACCCTTAGGCTACTAATGTCATATATATATGGAGCGCATATTCTTGATGTTTCTAGATCACACACGACGACGCACCACAGTCGGTAGGACTCCTCTGGACGAGTGAT
>Ga0268261_10001124_pt1 | contig 18041 bp, 12 predicted proteins | sample TergutNc150P1_FD_190353 | JGI IMG/M metagenome (GOLD analysis project Ga0268261, IMG submission 190353) | Nasutitermes corniger P1 segment gut microbial community from laboratory colony in Florida, USA - Nc150 P1 (SPAdes) (version 2) | ecosystem: Host-associated > Arthropoda: Insects >...
ATATATATATATATATATATATATATATATATATATATATATACAGGGTGTCCCACTCGCTACCGAACCCGGCATTTCTTTAATAATTCTAACACCAATGAAGATATTGCAATGAAATTTGAACAGGAATACGTTCATTGTGTGATAAATGAAGACGAATGTGTCTGTAGTGTGTGTCCGTTTCGTTGCAATATCTTCATTGGTGTTAGAATTATTAAAGAAATGCTGGGTTCGGTAGCGAGTGGGACACCCTATATATATATATATATATATATATATATATATATATATATATATATATATATATATATATATGCACAAGGTAATAATTTTTAATGAAGTGAATGAAAGAAAGCCCACCATTATACACTTACTTTTAGAACAGGGTTTTCTTCTTTTATTTTGTTTTGCAGAGTACTACAAAAAACTGAGCCTGACAGTGGTTAGTGTTAGAAGTGTGATATTTGTTCCCCTGAGTTGGTACGTGCGATAGAATGAAAACCTACTCCTTTGATCATGTAGGTTTTATTTTCAGTATGTATTTATGTTACCAGTCATAATGTAAAGTAGGGGTGTACAAATTTTCCAGAAATGTAGGAGCCACTCAAAAATATAAGGTGTAATCATACCAAATTTGGTTGTCATGCGGACCTGGTGCCTGGAATTTGTTTATGTCTTTGGCCATGTAATAATTACAAATTGAGTAACGTACATATTAAAACTTTTATGATTGCCTGTTTTAATGATGGGCATTTACCCTGGTGGGAACAAAACAGCACTATGTGGTACAAAACATTCCTGGTGGGTAAAACAGTGTGATGACTATACAGTTTGTTTTCTTTGTTTCCAGACATACAGTGGCATAGGAATCATTGTATTAGTTTAAAACTTTGGGAATTTGGTAGCACATTATATTTAAATGGAAGGAATTAGTCACGATACATGTTGCATTTTACTGTTGAATAATAATAAATTTTAATTACATGTTGGAAGTAAAATAAATTAGATTCTGCTGCTGTTGTGAAGTTCACACGCTGCATACATGTCAATCCATTTACTTTTATGTGACCATATGAGGTGTAATGAGAGGGACCACTCTAAAATTTCAGATTTTGTCTAAATTCCTGATTTCAGATTTTATCAGCTCTTATTTCTATCCTAATATTCACCAGAAACTTCATCTCTGTTTGTTAACTTATGACCATGTTTTTATTGAAGTAACATACTGCTAGCAAAGTGCTCATTAGAATTAAAAATGAAGTCTAAAAAGCATAAGTAATTTCACAGTACTATTTTCAGCATTCCTCTTTCATATTCAGGAGATCTTGGATTCAATCTCAGTCCAGATTTATCCCAAGTGAGGTTATCCCTTCTTCCCGCATACTTCCTCACTCATCATTCACAACCATCCAACATTTCAATTCTGAACAACCTGTGAACTTGGGAAAATGTTATAAAACAACATGAGAACTAACCAACCATTTGGCAGAACATGAATATACACTGCTTTATATTTTGTCTCACATATTTTATAAGTAGATTCCTCATGAAGCCCAATTAATTGGTCATCTGATGACAAGGCCTTGCCATTTCTCCTCTTGTATCCATGTTTTGTTTATCTTTTCTTATTCCATCTCCCAATCTTCTATTGAGACTCCAAGTGGTCATTTATTCAACATCTTGGTTTTTAATACAGTAATATGAGTACAAATTTTGAAATCCCTCATTATGTAATTTTCTCCAGTTCTTGGACCACATAAACAAATGGTTGGTAAAAGTTTCCAGAATTTTATGTTGCAGTATGTCAGTGCCTATCCACCTGGTTTCTCCATGACCTTGTAAGGTTCTCTTAGAATATTTCATATATGTTTCATTATGTAGAATGTTGCTATTGTATCTAACCACATTAAATTATATGCTCTGAAATTTTACTCTTTCATCCTCTCTCAGACATAACACAAATCTTGGCACAGATTTGAGAAATAATTACTTCACTAGATTTAGTTATCTTTGGAATATGGCTCTAAATTATTACTTTGAAGCTTGTATTGGCCAATAAATGCTAAAATGTTAACAGAAAATCACTGCATTGAGCAGCTGCAAAGTTGTGCTGTGGTGTTTTTGGTTTCTAGACATACCACATAACTGAAAACCTGCCATGGTTTCGGTGTATAAGAATTATTGTTGTGTGAATCTATCCTTTTAGGCCAGCCCCATATAAACAATGCTTTAAAATTCAATCCACTTTTGAAGATATAGTGGCAGTAAAAATGTGACATTGACATATCCCCTGTGTTGGAAACCATTACTGTTCATGTGTTAACTGTAAATTCTGGAATTAAATTATGTTTTCTGGCAGTAGCCTGCTAAATAATTTCATTCATTCAACAGTAATTTGTCACCACCAAGGTGCAAAATGATCTGCTTGCATGTGACCTTACGCTCATATAAAATGAAACTCCACATAATGTAAGCTGCAGAACTACCTGTTCTCCTTAAATATCACCCTTTGAGAATTTCATACAGTAGAGCATTGTAAGGGTGTCTAGTATATATGTTGGTCATAAATGCCACCAGTCTAACAACACTTTCTATTTTAGTTTTAAAATTGGTGCACAGGCATGTCAGGATTGAGTTCTTATACCACACTTGAAAAGACAGAGCTCACTTTCTGTTTGTTTGCTGATGTACATCGTATGAGCAGCAGGGACTCTTTACAAGGGACTTGCGTTACAGCAGTAAGTGAGCCTGCAGTGTTGTGCTACTCCAGTTCACTTTCAAATTCAGTTGACTAGTGTAAGTACATGTGACAGCAGGCATAAAATTGTGCTGTGCCTTTCACTGTACCACATCGAGGTACCCAGATTGACAGTTGTAGATTTATTTCAGGCACCCATAAATTTCTGCTTCTGCAGTTTTTTACACTCAATAACAAAGGGCCCCCTGGAATGGAAAGCCTCCTGTTTTTATTGCATGCTGTTTACAAGTTTGACACATGTGAATTTCATATAAATTCATACAACATTGTTAAAGTTATAGTTATTTGGCAGTGCAGTCTCCATCTTTGAACAAAAGCATACATTCCCTGCGGTCTGTTTTCTGCAGCCACTGGCACTGGCACACAACATTCTGCAGTGCCTTGTCATTGGCACAGTGGCATACTTGCAGGTCCCCCCCCCAATGATGAACGGGTGATAATCTGTTGATGCAACTGGAGGACTCTTGGGTGGATGCGGTGACACTATCCACCCCATAATTTGTGGTGGCCTCTGTGATGTGCACATTTGTGTGTGGCCTAGCAATGGCATGACCACTCACCTGCATCCAAAATGCTAAGGTCAAGAATGTGTGGAACTACACCTCCATTCCCCCTACAATTTCATATCATGACACTTAACTAACCACAAGGACAACTTTACTTTTTCTTGGGTACAAAATCTAACTGCAGCTCTGCTTAAGAAATGAAGTTCTTACTCTATTATGACAATAAGACAAAGTATGGCAAATTAAGATGAGTTTGAACAGACAAAAGTGCTTAGAATGTGTGGAATTCTCATTGCATGACATTGTTGTAGTTCCATGTGTATATTACAACTTTCAATTACATTAAAACTCAGTGATAATGTGGATGGACTTTATGTACTTTAAACCTTACTGTGTGGGATGTATTTCTGTCATCTGTATGTGGAATCAAATCACTCTGATGTTTCTGTGTAAACAAAAAAGATATTAATAGAAATGCCATGTGTTACATATGTTGAAGTATGTGAGATGTCTGGAGCAATCTGTGAGGTTTAGAAAACCAGGTCTCCTTTCAGGCTGTTCTCTAGGAATATTGTATTTATTCTTAACCCTTTGAAGCTCAGGCCACCATGTTTAATCTTTAAAAATTCCACATTTTTCCTACACAGTGTAATATGTGTTCCACACCATTCTTACAATAAACCATGACTCTCCCTATACAACATAATGGAACTGATCTTTCTCAAGGAAGCACACTGTGTTTTTTTAAGGCCAGGAACTGATTCTGTATGTATATATATTGCAGATTACTTTTAGTCACCAAAGAGTTAATTTTCATTTTCCATCAGATACGTAATGCTAAGTCATGTATGCACATAGTATTCAAACACTTCTCACTCAGTGTGGAAGCATTATTACAAATGTAAGGTTGTTACTGGAGTTTAAAAATTAATAGAGACTTGGTCCCTTATCTCCAAGTGCTGAAGTAGGTCTATTAGTATTTCTTTCCATTGCAGTGTTGTTCCTATCATGATTTACTGCTTAGTGTTATGTAGCTTGCAATGTCATCAAAATTCATGTAAAGAAGTAGGTTCCTATGTATATCTTTAACAGCAAACGTTACACGCGTGCTATCAAGCACCAAACCTGGGCATTTTTACACTCTCTGACAGAAGAAATGTCAAAATTAATAATTCAGAAATTTTTAATTTCATATTTCATCTAAACAGACAGTAAATATAAAATAGGTTATGCCTGAACTAGCCTGAGGCACAGATGGATTGAGAGAAAGATCTACAATTTGAGATGACCCACTTATTAAAAGATTTTAAAACATTGTCCAAATGATTACCTGTTATGCACATGTCATTCCATCAGTTCATAAAGAAATAGCCAAAAGGCAGACAATGTTTAGTGCTTTTTATTTGTCATTCTATAGTAAGCATAAAATAATTATTCAACAAAATTTTCTCGGCCAGACAGCCGCTTCAAGATGTGATGGTTTTCTGACATTTCAGGGACTAACTCTGTCCCCATCTTCAGGGTGTGTGGGTGGTTTGGTAGAACCAAAACTGATGACTAGATGTTCTACCCTGTGTTGTGTATATCTCCATGTGGTTGGACGTAGGATGGAATGGTTCCCCTCTGGTTAGTGGGAGTAGTCAAAATGTCATTACACATGGCCAGGCCTCTCTATTGCAGGTTCTGGAGAGCATTTCAGTACACTAATTACCGGCTGCCATGTACAACTGAATATGTATCCTGCCTCCCTGATGAATTTCCCAGGATGTAGTCGAATTTCTATAGCTTCATTCACAATCCAGTTCATATGTGTAGTTGTCCTGTTCAGTTTGCATGTTTCCGCAAATTGGATTGCATGTCCTGTGTTTAGTAGGTGTTCTTCTGGAGCTGACTTTTCTGTCTGGCCATGCTGCAGGTGTCTTATGTATTCTTGGCATCTGATTGCAATTGCAATGAATGCAGTGCACCCTAATGTTTTAATGCCTAGATTGTCCTTGATCGGTCTTAATGTGCTAGAAGTTATGGGGGCAGAGTTAGTCCCTGAAATATCAGAAAAACTTCAAATCTTGATGCAGCTGTCTGCCTGAGAAAACTTCATTGAATTCTGTTGCCATGAAAGTTGGAAAACTAATATAAAATAATTATTTCCAGAATTTTATAAAAGAAGCACACTTAATGTGAACCTGAACTAGAAAAAGTCTTGTGTAATATGGTCTTTCTTCCATGCGCTCACATTCTCAACTTTTTTTAAATAGGTTATGTTCATACCACACACGTACTTTCAATTTAACAAAATCTTTTTGTACCGTCAGAGAATATACAATTTTTCTTGCATGTCATATTTATTCACATTACATTTTCCTCCTGGAACATACAAAAACAATTCAGCACACAGTGACAGTGTAAAAAGATTTAATCAAATTAAACACTAGTGCATGGTATGAAAATGAACCTTTAAGATATTAATGGTGAATCAAGTCACATTAATGTGGACATAATCTCCTGAGAATGAACACTTATTACCAAAACATGTAGGAGAAAAGTATGATGTAAATAAATATAACATAACAATGTAATATCTTATGATGGTATGACAAATTTTGTCACATTCTCATCCTGTTTGGTATGTATAGGAACCGGGTTAGCTCAGTCAGTAACTTGGCTGGATATGAACTGTGTGCTGTGATTACACGTAAGTTCTGGGAAAGGCCAGGACTTACTGACTTTGCCAGCCTGTCCAGACTGGCTCTGGGCTAGGTAGTGGTTAGAGTTGAAGGAGCCAGAGTGTAAGATTAACCGTACAGCTCCAGGCAGGGCTGAGATTATGGAAGTGTGGTGCTTTATCTTCACTCCCCTTATACACTTTCAGTGTCATATTTGGATATTTATTAAGTATTTGTATGCTTGAGGGTACTATCAATTTGAACATAACATATTCATGGGTCTTCTATAACACAGCTTAAACACAAAATGGATATTTTCTGAATATGGCCATGAAGATTTTGATTAATTGCCTCTTCCAAAGAATATTGGGAGACCAAATTAACTGTAATGAGGCAGACAACCTTAGCTAATTAATCAAAAGCAGCTGGCCAACACACTCAGGTGGTCTGGAATTTATATATATATATCAGGTCATCATGTTCAGTTGGTAAAGGTGGGGCATTAACAGGACCTTGCAATGTAATTCCATAAGAGTTATAATGGGTGACTCATTGTCATTTTATGTGGATCCATATGAGTTACATGTATCGATCAGGAGACCATGGTTTGGACATTCGTAATGCATGATCAGTTTATTAGCCTTGATAGCTACACAAGGAATTGCTACAGACAACACACATCTGTGCAGCTGTAGTTTCCCTTCCCTCTGCTCCTGTCTTTTGTGGAAATTCATCCATGTGAACTTGTGCAACATATCTATTTTAAATAAAAATTACAGATTGTGATATACAAAGATATTACATATTAAAACAATTATATGTATATATAAACAATTATTTTTCAAAACATGTGTGAACTGAATTATGTAGTATTTTTAACCAACTGACTTGTTTGTATAATGATATATAGCTTGTAAATATGTATCCAAGAAGTTACATTAGCAGTTAATTGTATTATTTTAATATGTATTGTAGCTTAGAGAATAAGGATCTTTGCCTAAAACATCTTTAAAAAAAACACTATTCTGTATGTAATAAGGAAATGACAAACACAGTTATTATAAGCATCTTACTTTAATGACAATACATGAATGATTTGTCATTACTGGTGCAAACTTTTAAACAGGGTCACCAAAAACAGATTTTGGAAATTGTTGTCAGAGTACACATTATGTAAATTATATACAATGAGGCTCACTGATCCTCCTTTATTTACATGGGGTGTTGTGTTCAACAGTGAATATTTGATTTATGATTTTCATTACTGTAACATGGTAACTGGTTCGTAATTAGCTTTCCTTGTGTATGAGTGTCATCGTTGAAAGCCAGACATCATTGTTATGTACCATATGAGTAAGTCAGAATTAGTTGAGTAACTATACTTTGGGCTGGTTGACCAAGGCATCAGGGCTTGATTTCTTATAGAGGCAAGAATTTTTTCTCTCCTCCAAAGGACAAAGACCCACTCTGGGTCCCTCCCAGCTTCCTATTCAGTAGGTGTGTGGGGTTCTTTCCCCAAGGGTAATGCATACAATGGACAATGCTAATGTCTCTCTAAATTCACAAATCCCCATGGATAGAGCAGTCAGGGTATGCAGCTGCCCCCTGATCTCACTCTAATTTTGAAGTGAAGAATGCATTCATGCCCCTATATGCCTTCAAAGTTTGGTGCTTAATTAAGCATAGGGATGACTATCTTTTATTTGTAAGTAGTATGTGCTGATTATGTTCTTACATAATCTGATTTTATGGCATTCATTTTATGAAATAATCAGTGTCATATATTAGACCTTACAAAGGAAGATATATCCTGTATATGTCAATGAACTCACCAAAATGTTAACTGAAGAAAATTCGTGGGTGACATCATCATGTTTTGTATTTCTTATCGACAAGGTGTTAATTATCCATAATTAACACCTTATTGTGAAGAAAATTCTAATTACCAAATTATGGGTGTGGTGTCCCATAGGGGCCTAATCAAACCCTTATGAATCATTTACACAATTCTAATGAAAGTGTCATATATGTTTTCTGGCATTATTATATACATTAACTGAATTATTTGTAATCTGTACTTAAGAGACTTATTAAAATGATCATATTATACAGTTACATAGAACAACTTCACTTATAGTTTTTTAATTAATTTAAAAATAAAAAAGTTTAGTACCGAATCTCTTGTTGGTATAGTTATGACTCATGCATATTATTGCACTATAATCTGTACATATGAGCAGTAACACCAACTTTCTGTTAACTATGTGCCTGACCCCTAAAATGGCATATGTTTAGCAACAATGAGGTTTACAATAAAAATTGGAGTTTCTCTCAGTAACTGTTATGTTCATATCACATTGCTTCTTTTGTCACAGCATCATGGGATGGTAAGAGAGAACTCACCACACGTATCACACCTTCCCTGTACCCCACGTATTCTCAGTTTAGCCAATAATAATTTCTTCAAATAAAGGTATGTACAAAACAAAATACTGATGTCTTCATTTTATTGCTATATATCTGACAGGAAATTATATTTTGAATGTTTCTTGGCCACCCTGAAGAATGGCGTCAGTTTATTCTAATATCACTTACAGTACTTAAGAAAAATGTGTTTCTAAATATGCAAATCAACACATGTATACAGTGTTGTGCAATGTATACATATTTAAATAAAAACTCCCTAAGGATGCTGATATGTGGTAATAGAATGAAGCCATGCATGTATGTGAAAAATACAGTAAGGCATTGATAGGTGTGCATTTGTGCACAAGGGTCAGACACTCCTCCTGTGAAGTGGGGTTGTTCTGTAATTTGTGAAGATGGACTGCATGTACCTGAATATAAGATGACCCTGAACATAAAACAGCTCCACTCCTCCCATGATCTTCCATTTTCAGAATAATTGCCATACAGACCATGTCTAGCATTTACAAAATTATAAAGTGACTTCCCACTTTTCAGATAATAAATTGGGGGGGAATCCTGTACTATAGGAAGGCAGAACACTATACATGTCATGTCCAGTGTTATTTATTACTATCTGATATGTCTATCCAAAGATAAATGTCATGCATGCACACACTAACACTACAGTAGGATCTGACCATGATCTTACAGTGACTAATGGCATTTATTTTTACATGGCTACAGAACCAAATATTAATCAAAAACTCTTGCTTCTGATTAGTATCACAGATCAAATGACACAAGCATACTGAGCAAAATTTGGAGGAAGGAGGGACGTGAAGAGAGTCAAGCACCAAAGGAAAGTAAGGGACAGTACGGAGAATTCCATGATGCTACATCTCCACATGGGAGATTTGAGGAAAGGAAAAAGAGGCTGGTGTGAGGTGGCCATGCAGAGACTACCCACCCTTATCATGTTGTTGGATGGAGCAATTAACAGCCTCCCAAATAATGTGGTTTATATTTCTGGATTTGGTAGAAAGGATTCTGGTGTTCTGGACTTTGATGCAATGTTTTAGATTAATGCTGTGTTCTGCTACAGAGGATGTTTGCAAGGGATATGCTGGTGGTGTTCCTTGAATCTGATCTCAATACAGCATCCAATTTCCCCAGTGTAGACTTTGGCCGCATTTGCAGGAAACATGCAAGCCTGATGTAATGTGTCATAAACTGTTATCCTCATGTTGAAGGAGACTGAAGATCTTACTTGGGAGGGAGGCCAACACACTTAATGTTGTGCCTTGTCAGCAACTGAATAATGTGATTACAAGCCATGCAGGCAATTGAAGCAGTCACCTCTTGGGTCAGAACAACTCCAATGTGGACTGATATCCCACTGACAATGCCAATCACTTTCAGCCATTCTGTCTGAATGTTATCTTCAGAAGCTCCATCTCATGTAGACTATCTCAATCACCAACAGCCCTGGCCCTGTGAACCAATGAGAGAAGCATGGTCTGTTTGTTGGGAGGGTGGTGGTGGGAGTTGGAGGTGGGACATGGGTTGGTATGGGAGGGTTTTCAGCGTGCTTTGTGATCTAGTGAGAAATGCAGTTTCTGGTAAATGTCTATCACAGAAGAAAATGTGACATTATTTCTCCATGATAAATTACATGTACTCATGTAGGTGACACAAGAAGCCCCTCAGCTTTTCCAGGCCATGAGCCCTGGTCATGGATACATTAACCCTTATCCTGCTAACGTGGAGAAAATGGTGAGGTCCTAATAATGCCAGCAAATAGCAGATGGAATTTAATTCAGCATTTAAAGGGTTAATGTAACTAACAGCAATGCTTATGGGCTGCCGTGTCGATAGTATTCTCTTTAAAATTTTCCATGAAAAAGCCAGTAATCACAGGTAATAAATGCAAACCCATTGCTACTGGAACAGAACATAGGAGAGTCCTGGAATGGCAAAAAGGTCTTCATGACATCATCAGTTTTATCTGCACCAGACTGCCAGTCCAGTAGTTCACGCTCCTTTTGGGCTGACATTTTGACGAGAACGATTACATGAAATTGTTAATTAATTTTGCCCTTATTCTTTGATACTGTTGTGAAGCTTGGTATCACTCATTAATACAAAACACAATATAGCACAGGTGTTTGAAAAGGGGATTTAAAGGATATTTGGAAGACCTGTCTGTGGAAAAATAATGCTGAAATGGACCTTCGTGCCACATGTTGAATTATTTAGCATATCTACGAATCCTCTCGCTCGTCCTAGAAGCCAGTAGCGCGATCCTATGAACACAGGATGCACCTTCTGTTTACATGCAATGCGGGAAATTTCTGGGCCAGTCCTTAATAAACTGTGGTATTGCGTCAGTAGGAATCTGTCATTGAAACTACTCTGCTCATGTACTACATGAATTTCAAATGCCCAGCCTCCGAAACGTTATGGTGCAGTCGTGGCAAATTTCAAGTTCGCAGAGATGATGCTAACATGTACTTGCCAAGTGTGTATAAATAAAAAATACCTCTATGTATTGCACACCATATTATTCAAGCCAAACTGCCGACGCCACGGATTAACCATGTATATACTAATCTATGGTAAGTGGCGTTGTCTTTTATGAACTGTGCCAAACGGTCAGGTGTGCCGTGATTATACTAAATGATCTGTGGCCGTGATGTATGCTGGACGGGAGGGAATTTTCTTTTGTACAAGAAGTGTGGTGTCAAGTTTGGGCGGAGACGTAGCGTGTGATGTGTTGATGCCATTTAAACAATTTTCAGATAATATAAATGGAATGTAACACGATCAAGTAATTTTTTTGAATGGAATGTTAAAGCTGATCAGAAGGAACTGCTGATAAAAGAAATACTGTCATTGGAACTACATATCCGTAATCGTAATGGCTGATGAAGGTGATAGCGAAGGCGGTGTTACGGATTCACCTAAGAAAGGTTGGAAGTGTCATGAGATGTTCGTAGGACAGTTGCATTCTGCAGCAAATTGAGGTGGTAGGCTCGAGGTTCTGACAACAGTGTTGCTGAAGATGCAAGTCTTCTGGTATGTTCAGCCGTGCTGGGTGGTAAATAGTTGCCCGCCGTTTCGAAAAAACATGGTTCCTTAATCTTCAGTGTAAATTAGAGAAGAGTGACCTCTTGATGTGCTTGATCCTGAATATGAAGCTACTGTGTTCTTTCGAAAAGTCGGTAACTGTATACCAGTCGACACGTAGTAGCAACCTAGACGACACGAATCTTCAAATTGTAATACCGACATTACAGTATTATACCATGACGCTGTGATAGTGACTTGACAAAAATAACGAAAAAGTGTCACGCGCCAGATACATCACTAGGGGAACATCAGATTGACAGTACTTTAGAAACCACAAGTTTTCTGCAGTTAAGAGTGATTGTAACATATGATTTCATTGTTAATTGTAAGTGAAAAGTAGAAAAGCTTGTAGCCGTATTACTTAGTGTATGCTTAACGCCCGTGGATACTAGATGTATCAGCTGATTAAACGACTTGCTCATTCAGTGCATTTTTTAGGAGATGAAATTTCTTACTGTGCTGTGGTTTCTTCATAAACGAAATGTAGAAGATAACTTGAATGAACTTAAGTCCACTCAGGGATCAGAAATGATGTTGAAGTTTGGCCTGGTGGGAGACTCAAGTAATATTCTACATTTTAACAATTCAAGATTTTTAAATACTGTTTGAAGAGCAGTAACTCTGCTATAATGTGCAGTAATGCATGAGTTTGTTTTTCATGAACTATTTTGCTGTTTGCAGTGATTAGCTGCAACATACGATGCATATAGTACCATTCATTGGTTATGTCATGTTACCTCATATGCTGATTGGAGCATAGTAGTCACTACTCCACAGATGATTTTAAATTAAATAAAATGGGCTGTGCTTGTCGAGTGCATTGATCAGTTAACATGTCATTAAATATAACGCTTTTACACTGTGAAGGTAAACTGTAAATGACAATGTAAAATCAGCTGCTGAAGATGTTGAGAGGCAATATTACGTCAAACTTTTACCAGCAGTAGTGCTACTTCCAACACTGCACGATCTGTATGGGAACAAATATGTTGGTAACAAATGTGCTGTTAAACTGAGCAGGAGAATGTAAGGCAAACCAGCTTCTCTGGTGGAAGTTCATCTGTGGGGCTAGTGTCCTGTGAAGTAATTTCTTTATGTGTGTACATTATGTGCATATAACTTGATCTGCACCAGTTTTTGTGAAACATGTTTGGGAAATATATTTACTGCACATTTACAGGACCAACACTCTCCACAAGTACAAGCAGTTTTGAAGCCCTCGATCCACATGATCCAAATCTAAGTCGTCTGGCAACTACAATGTTTCAGAAAACAGCTGATTACTTGTTTGGTGAATTGACAGCAACACAGGTGTGGATAATGATGTACTGAATATGTAGAGTCAGAAATGCAATACTGCCATTGGACATAGACCTGAGCCAGTTCTATCCATCTCTTGTCTCCTCTTTGTTCTTGCAGATGACCACATTGTAAAATGATTCATCCATCAAAATTGTGTAAGCTTACCTTGTCTATTTTCTTGTAGCTTTCAGAAGCTTTACAAGACTGGGTGACAAAGTGCCTGTTTGCATGAATTTTAAGTTATCCAGGTGCTGGTATTGTTACAAATAAATTGTACTTAGGCAGATGTGATTTATTTTCTTCTGTCAAGTAAGACATCACTCATACAAAATGAAAGGCAGAAATTATGTTATTACTGCTTCAAAAAGTAGACATGATGGTAACATTCTTCAAAGTGATTACTGAACACAGCACCCCCTTGCCCAGTGTGGTTTTTCCCAGCGATGTTCTCCCAGTGTGTTTTTTTCTATACACATTTGAAAATGCTTAGGTTTGCAAGTAAAAAAAAACCGCTGAACACTGAAAAATGTAAATGCACACAGATATACATAGGCAGTTACTCATGCAAGTGCCCTGAAAGCTGGTAGCATTAGCTACCAAAGCACTGTGTAAGTACCGTTATCATTCCCCCTAACCCCAATACTGGAAAAAGGATTGATGTAATTACAAGCATTTCCAGAATTTATTCTTGTAATTTTATCATGAACCTCAGGTTAACATGAGAGGAGATTCCATTGAAATCAGATTGATATGCAGTACTGTGTATGACTTGTCATTGACTGTAAAACATTCAAAAAGTTATTTTCTTTAATCCCTTACATAGGGTGATAAGGGCTCAACAAATACACTTGTTTACTCATTTAATAAGTGAAAAACTTGCTAATGCATCAGATTTCTACACATGAAGTGAAGTGCAGGTGAACTAAAATAAAATTTCTTCTCTTTAAGAAATAACTAGAGATGCAGAAATTCTTTTTTTCTGGGGTCCATGTATATTTATTAGTAATTTCATATGTAGCAGAATAATGGGGAAACGTGTTTGTGTATTTAAATTTTGTCTATGACATAAATTTTTGTAGGATGTAAATGCAGTGTTGAGGTTCAAAATACATGGAGTTTTGCATCTGCTGCCCTTTTATGGTTTTCTGGCATTTTGATGAGGATGGGTATAACGTTAGTTTTTATTTTTACTTACAAATTTTTTTTTTTCCTGCAGGAGGATTATAGGTTGCTGGAGACAATGAATCGAGTGACAATCACAAAGTACTCTGACATGAAGCAGATTGCTGGCAATGTGGCTCGCACCATGATTGATTTGAATGAGAAGTGTAAGTGACACTGATCTTCTAACTCTAGTAATGGAATCGCAAATACCAGGTTGTGGTTTTGAGTTATGTCCTCATACTTCCCATTTGCACTATATGTTTCCCTACTGTCCACTTTAATGCTATCCTCCAGTATCCATTTTTGTCTTCAAATTGGCTTCCTTTTATGAAAAGTCCTCACCAAAATTCTGTATATATTTTGGGTCATCCCACTTTGTATGTAACCCATCATAACCCTATAGGCTACATTACCTTAACAGTGCTGGGTAACCTTTTATTTCCCTATTTTATAAATAAATTGCTGACATACTGTTTCCCTCCTTACTTACTTACTTACTCCATGTAGCAGAGTCCTTCTTGAGACGCTAACCAGTTCCCAGCTAGTCAAGGAATTCCCCGCATTTTAGGGAACCCCTAGGTTCATTACCACATTTACAAGTGCCTACCACCTGTCCCTATCCAGAGCACTGTATCCATTCTAGGTATAAATATCTTCCAAGCATTTTGTTTCTTGTTATGTAATGTCTTAATAAACTGATTACGTACTACATCTGTTCTGATGATGGTTTATCCCATAGAATCACTCATTTCTTGGACTTTATCAATCATCCAGTGTTTTGAATACAAAGACTGGTTATTTTTCATAAACATGTGCTTCCATGATCAGATTAAGTGTGGAAGTCCCAGAACTGAATGTTTCTAAACTTGTATGTTTTTTCCTCCTAGTGAGAAACCATGTTCTACGACCATACAAAACAACTGACAAAATTACTATTTTTATGTATCATTGGTAATTTGAAATGGGATGGGCTGATAGGAGCTTTGTGGATCACAGGCAAATCTACATTATGTGTGTCAGCAGTGTGAATTTGTAGTGTGGGTCATATTTGGGTCCTGCTTTAGCTGTGGATGATGGTGTGTCATTGGTATTCAAGTTACAGTCTGCTCAGCCTTCCTGGCTCCTGCTGATTATGGCCCATGGTCAAGGTTAAGGAATGTTTTTGTAAGGTGGGCCACCTTTCAGCAGACTGTCTGTTAACTACTGCCGGTAGTGTGCTAGTCAACAGGAGTCGTTTGCTCTTTAATGGGTGCTGCAAACTGAGACTGGCTGTCAGACCAGTGGCATGCAGTATTACACTTAAATGTCAGTCACTAGACCACCACAGTGGTCCAGCTGACTTCTCTGTATGATACCCCTCATCATGAAGGTGCAGCTAGAAGTGGTTTGCAAGACAGTGTGTGGGTGGCTGAACTGGCACCATATATATCATGCTGTTATGAGTCTGTTGTGTGCTGAGGTAATGTCACACGTTGACCTTAACGGTTGTATCCCACTGTCTGCTGTGAAGTTCCAGTCAGTATGTTACTGGAATTTATTAAAGGGGCAGGGTTACTCATGGGTTAATTGCGTGAGGATGTCTTGGAGCTTTGGTGGATTAATGTGTCCACCACTGCTGTTGTCATGCAGAATCATTACTTGTGATTTCAAGAGGGTTCAGCAGAAAGTAATATTTGACAGTTGTTTCTTGTTCATAATGTATTGGTGAAAAGTTGAGCTTACACATACAGGTCATTTGACACTTGCTACATCTGAGTTATTTTTCTTTCTAAGGAAATGTGTTATACTGTTTAGAAATTACAGCATGTATTTCATGCCAGTAAAAGTCTCCACATAAGACAGGACAATCAGCTTTTCCATATCATTCTTTTTACACATCTGATTTTATGCAGTGACCAACAGTGCTTCTGTTTATAGTGTAATGTCTGTAAATAGGTCTTAGCCCTTTGCAGTGTGTTCCACTAACTTGTTCTCTGCCAACAGATACTTAGTTACATCTCTTTTCATGAAATGGACACCACTGTTATGTGCCATTTTGATGACTGATTCGTGGTTTACTATCTTATGGATTGTTTAGCAGCCGTGTACCAAAGTCAAACAGCATTTTCTGGGATGTGACATGGCATCACTGGATGGTCTGTTCCCGATGTGTCAAAGGACCGTAATGCCTTAATCTTCAAGGGTCTAGTGTTCTGAGAAGAAAATCGGTGGAGCATTGTTCCCCAGACAACACAGACATGCAGCATGGAGTAACTTACATCTCACTGTTCACTTCTTCTTTCTGTAACTGTATAACCAAAAATGTAAATTGATCTGTCTTTTATAGATAAGAGTCTGCAGCCCTATCTGGAACAAATAGACCAGATTGAAGACAGTGTTACAAAGCTTGAGCAAGCAGCGTACAAACTTGACGCATATTCTAAACGTCTGGAGGCGAGACTGAAGAACCTTGAGAAGAGATAGACACATATTGTTTTACAGAATACCAGGCTACATGAAGCACCTATGTGTCATTATATCAAATTGCTTGTAAAGTTGGCATTGTACATGTACTACATGCATTGTATGTTATAATCTTCTGTTCTCTTTTGTAAATACCAGCTGTGTATGGTTGTCAGTAGAAGGGTAAGTTATGTATGGATGTAATTCTGTAATAGGTGTGGTATTAAAAGTTATTCCCTCTACTTGTACAAGTCATTTTTCAAGTAAGACATGTCACAGAACTAATCACATGCATTTCTTCGTAGTTGATGCATTCATACAAAACATACAGAAGTATCTGAAGTGACATGTACCAGTGGAGAACACCCCAATAACATACTTTTAATTCTGCACAGTCAGTGGTTATAGCTTGGTTCACATGCAAACTTGAGAACTTCAGAAGTGGGTAGTAGGATTTGTGAGTTCTGCTTGGAGAAAACCCAAATAAGCACATGTACTAGGTCATGGGGACAACATGCATGTGTACTTCTTAACCCTCTTGATAACTACCTCAGTAGACTTTTCAAGATCATGCTCAGGGTAAAACCTATATAGGTAATTTTTGTCCCATGTGGGAAAACCTGGCCTTCACTTGTGGCGCTGTTACCAAGATACATTGGAAATACTTTGCTAGTAGAAAATCTATGCAAATTTATTCTTTTATGATTATTGTTATAATATTGAATCATGTAAGGTAATAATCACTTTTTAAACATTGGACATTGTAAAGAAAGGATGATTCTGTTACTGGTGGTGTGCCTATGCTAGGAAATATGCACATAATATTTTGTGTTTTCCTCTCTCTTCCTGCCCTGAATGTGGTATGCAGTGTCTAAAGACAGTATAATTTGGATGTGCGAAAATTAGTTTCTCATTTATCGCTCTGCCATTTGCAGCCTCACCATTCAGTGCAAGGAAAGGGTGACAAGTTGTTACTGGAGTGACAGGTTTGTCAGTTTAATCCCATAAGCCTTGTGTGTTAGAAAAGGACATAAGTCATGTAGTGAGCTACATGGTGAGCCGATCCTTCTGGAACTTTCGGCTCAAGGGCGAGTTTCAAGTGGACTTTATCCTTCCTATTCCTTTCTCTTCCTTTCCTATGGGCATCGTGAAGCCATTGGTTGTGACTGCTGGGGGAGGAGCGTTACTAAGAAGTTTCATTCTGTGCTTTGCAGTTCAGTTACAGTCAGTTGGTTCTTGGTTCTCGTTGAGTCGACTCAGAAGAGGGCAGTCTTCCCTTGCTCCCGTCTCTAGTTAGCTGGGAGGCGGCCAGGTATGTATTGTGGTTAACTGGGGGGTTTCTGTAGCCAGTTGTTTTGGGATTTGTTTCCCGTGTTTATGGCCACCCTCCCTGCAATCATCATGGTGGTTAGATAGAATAGAATAGTGTTGGGGTTCGAGCCCTTCCGGGCCCGATGCACCTAGGCCTTAATGACAGGCCCTTTGTTCCCCCCATTCTGTGCTAGGCTATAGGAGCCCTGTTCCTTTAGGAAAGTTCCAGATGGCCCCCATGCCTAGTTCCCATATGTCCTCCGGGTCCAAAAATAAGGAACCCAGATAGGCATGCCTGAGTGAGGCTAAAGCCTCACACTCACACAAAATGTGGACTGAGGCTTCCTCCTCAGTACC
>Ga0268261_10001125_pt1 | contig 18038 bp, 13 predicted proteins | sample TergutNc150P1_FD_190353 | JGI IMG/M metagenome (GOLD analysis project Ga0268261, IMG submission 190353) | Nasutitermes corniger P1 segment gut microbial community from laboratory colony in Florida, USA - Nc150 P1 (SPAdes) (version 2) | ecosystem: Host-associated > Arthropoda: Insects >...
CGAGCTGATCACTCGTCCAGAGGAGTCCTACCGACTGTGCTGCGTCGTCGTGTGTGATCTAGAAACATCAAGAATGGGTGCTCCATATATATATATGACATTAGTCGCCTAAGGGTCAAATAATGGTAAAGGTGTTGAGAATGTTGAATTATTCATAGTGTTATGTCAAAGCCATGCTAGAAAGAATAGTGCACAGCCATATTCATTTTTCTTAAACTGTGGTGTCACACTTGGATGTGTATAATCAGGAATTAAGAGATAGAGTGAGGATTATGTAGTGTAACTGCTTCTGGAGACAAGTGCCTGTTAACATAAATATCTTCACAAATTTTGTATAATGAAGTACATTCTAGTCTGTAAGGGCATGTGATTGTGGTGCGACGAAGTAGAAGGACCATCTGATCCATGCTATTAACTTGGACAGAGATGTAATTAAAAGCCTAAAGATACTTTGAACCAGAAAATTATAATGGATTGTCAAGCAAGTTGGAGTATGTAGATGCACCTTTTGGCATGGCAGGTATAATTAGGCAGTTGCCACTGCACAAGAAGAAAATGAGAGGGAAGGCTTTCAGATTTAACTGCTTCCTGAGTCTCCCCGTCTTTCAGATAAAGAAGCGTTGATAATAACAGCTGTAACTGAGTGTATGCTAAATATTGGGGGTTTGTGATGACAACATAGTGGAAGCACTAGATGAACTGGAAGTTGCCTCTACAACTGTAAAACTATAATCAACAAATCAATACAATTTCCTGAAAAATGAATGTCATTCATATTGCCTAGTACTGTGCCTTGTCTCATTCTTTTAGGCGCATACTCACAACTGTAAAAAAGTGACTTAGCTTCATCATGTCTGTCTGTCCATCCACATGGAACAACTTGGCTCCCACTGGATCGATTTTTATGAAATTTAATATATGAGTATTTTTAAAAAATCTGTCAAATTCAAGTTTCATTAAAATCTGTCGAGAAAAACGGGTACTTTACATGAAGACATACGTACATTGATGATATCTTGCTGACTTCTTATAGTGATAAATGTTTCAGACAAAAATTGTAGAGAAAATCAAAACACACATCCCCCCCCTAAAACCATGCCATGTATGAAATACTTTGCAAAAATATGGTACAGTCAGACAGGCCACAGATGACAACATAATACGGCACATGTGCTTTGCATGCTGGATAACTAAGGCTACAAATACATGCTTGAAATATGTATTATTTACTGCTTTTCCAAGGCAACAGTGGTTATGGGAATGTGCTGCAGAAAAAAGGCCTGCACTTCATGATCATGTGCATCAAATTTTACTGGCAAAAGGGAAAGTTTTCCTGTGCTTAATTAACTAACATGCCATGAGTGCATGTATGTGAGTGGAGGTATAGCCCCACCCATTCTTAACCTCAGCAATGAATTCTGCTGTCTGGAAAAATCTGTAACAAACAGAGATTTATTGTAACTAAGATTATCTGCAGTGACAAATTTCCGTCTTTTCTTGCCAAACTGATTGACAATAAGTGTCTGAAGGCATGTGGTGCGTGGAGTGCTTCATTGGCCAGAGGATCTGGTTCTGAATATGTTCTTGACTTTGCATTTCCATAACTACCATCATATCATTCATTAACACTTTTGCTCCCAGCAATACTCACAAGAAAACAAAACACTAAAAAACAAGACAGTATTGTGCATGTGCACAAAAAGATTTCAAAAGGTACTGCAGACTGTGTCTCGTATGGTGACTACATGGTCAACCTGCATTCAGGAAGTACTGGCTTTGTTTTTGTTTCACCGTGTCTGATCATGGTAGGATGTAGTAGCTTGAACAACACAACCTCATCCAACCATGGTCAGATATGGACACACATGTGTTTACTGAAACAGATGTCTCATTAATTTGCAATATAAATGTTATAGTGTTAGTTGTAAGATCATTAATGGAATGTCTTATGGTGACCACCATGTATAATGCTAATGATTTCTTTATTATTTAGGATTCAAAAGTCTGTCGCCTCCCCTGACAGTTGTACGGAAAACACTAGAACCAAACATGAACCCTGATGACTTCCTGCCATCTGTAATGACATGTGTGAACTATCTCAAGCTGCCGGATTACTCATCGCTGGAAGTTATGCGAGAGAAGCTTGGCCTTGCTGCCAGGGAAGGTCAACATTCTTTCCACCTATCCTAGTTGTTTTACTCCAACCCACTTTGTCATACTCTAATCCTAGTTCAGTATCATGTAAGTTCAACACCCTGTGGGACTATTACGAAACCCTTTATATTGAAATCTTCAATTCCAACTGTTGCCTTGTCCAGTCACCCCAGAAAAAAGTACCTCATATTTCCTTGCACATAAGAGGAGCTTTTCTTTATACCACAAATTATTTTCCCATCAGTTGAAACTTAATTAATATCCTTTGTATGCAAGAATATTGGGAACATCCCACATGTGTTCCACACGTATGGGCACTTATATGTGCATACGTACATTCTGTCAAATTAGTATCATGTGTACTGTAATTGAACTATCTAATCTGAACTTATGCTTCACCGGCAGAATACTGATGTTACAGAAGGGATAAGAATCTTTAAACATTGGCTGAAGCTATTAGTGCCATCAGCACTGTAAAAACAAATGTCTTTTTCACTCAAGCTCCATACCCATCAAAACAGCGTATTATTCCAAATTTAAGAAGCTTAAGTACAACAGTAGGAGAAGTACGAACTGGATGTGAAGAGAGGACAAATAGTGATGATATCGATGTGATAGACAACAAGTGCTTTTGTAATAGAGCACAAGTGTTGCACATGAAAGTGAACACATACAGAAGTGTGATGCATATTTCTAACCGCAGACAAGACCAAATTTCATGCTCTATGTGAATTAGTTAGGGTGTGCATTGTGTGTGTGTACGTGTATATTCGTGTGTTTGTGAGCATACATTCTGGAGGCTGTACGATATTATATCAGAAAAAAAACTTCATTTCTTTAATATGTGTCCTCCACAGTATGAACCAGTTTTAAAATACATATTCCTAGAGGTAAAATTTCATGCACTGTGAAGAATGCCATGGATTCTGTGAAGTTGTGAGTATTGGTGACAGTTGGAGGAAGATATATATATAATATATGTTAATTAATTTTTTAAACTAGTCTTTCAAAGCAAGTTGGGTTTATATTTCTGATTTGCATTCACAGTGTCATTTTTTATATATAAATATGTATAAAACTGCCCAGGTAGCTAGGTTCATTTGCATTGCTGCTGAGAGTCTAAAACTGTGAAAGATTTTTCTGGTGGGCATCCACTGCAAAGCAGAATGCAGTTTGTAGCGTACTGTTCATATTATAAGAGGAACTCTCATTTCAACTGATAAGAATGGGACTACAAATTTCTTGCCACTTGGCTTCTCTGTTGCTTGCAAATCCTCCTACAAAAATTTGTTATCATGAATGAGCCAGGCAATGAAAAGAAAGTGGCAGGGATGTATGATTGAAAGTCAATGTATACATAGTTGCTGAAGTGGAAGCTACCCCAGAAATTATTTGTAAGCCACGGGTGGTATCACAGTTGGCAAGTCTGTATTTTCTTACTTCCATATGCCCCAATAAGCCACATGGTAAAAGAAAAGGTCAAAGAATTTTAAATATTGTTTGTGTTTAATGTTACTGGTGCCATAATTTTTTTTTTTTTTGGACACAAGTAACACTTGGGATTAAGTATGTTTACATAAGTTTCAGTTGATGCATTCAAAATATTGTTTTATTCCCATCTCTGGGTTTTGTTTAATTATTAGGACCTCTGTTTCATCCCATACATATACATATGCGTATATACTGTAATACACTCATAAGTATCAAGCATTGTGATAAATCCATTGTAATATGGTTTGCACAGCATTACTTTTTGAAACACATTCAGTTCACTCTGTAGAAGATACACCTTTGTTTTCCTCTCAGAGGTTTAATTTCATTTTGTTCTTCACAAACATTGTGTACAGGTATGCAGAATGTCCGAGCTGTATGTCTGAGTTAATAGCGTTTAAAAGTTTTATTATTTGGTAAACTAATTTTTGTTGTATAAAGCTGTTTTCCAATTCATTCCTCTATATAAAATATGTAGTACATTACTTTTTACTTTTCTGTGGAGGTGAATGTTTTGGACCACAGTAAAAGTCAGTTTATAATTTTTGAACTGCACTGATTTCATAATATACTCCTTATACCCATACAGTATGTTTTTGCGATGACCATTATAAAAATTTCTAAGGTACTTTATGCTTCATTTTCAAGGATGAATGTTCATGATTTTGCTTAATGTTAGGGCTTGTCTTCCATTTCGTGACTTGAGTCGTGACATGATTATCTTTTTCTTCTTTAATGAAAATATTAAGGTATACTCAAAATGTGAGAAGCTGGACAAAGTCAGGGCTAAGATCTTTGTTGTTCTGGGATGTTATACAGCATTGATTGGTAGTAACATTCCAGAAAAGTGAAGACCGCATATACACCCAGGCAGAAGCTGGAAATCATGCAAAGTCTGGACTGTTTGTGGAGCTTGTACTAAATGATCACAATTTAAAATAATAAAAATAAAATTTTCAACTAATTGGCTTAAGCCCAAACAAGGGTCAAAATTTAATTTGTTTCCTGTTACAGAGTGTTTCAGATCTGATATTGGCTTCCAAATATGTAAGAAGCCAAGGTAATTCTTTTGAAATATGAAGGACTCCATGAAGTCAGAATTTACTCAGTGATATAGAGTCCAAATTACCGTGCTGTATTTTCTGATTGAGTTTTTGGTAACCATGGATGTTTCACATCCTTTGTAGAGTCAACAGTGCACTGAAATTCTGCTTTTAAATTTTGCCGTACACATACCACTTTATGGAAATGTAAATAACTCTTGATGTACTCACTTTTGGCATCCTTACTTTGGGTTTAAGGGCACAACTGTGATCATGTTATTTGTAAAAATGGTTGTATCGCAAATATATACTACTAGACCCTATCAATCAGGCACTGAAGAATTACACAATTAGGAATAATTAAAAATGTTTCTGTGCACTTGTATACAGGGTGTACCAGGAAGCACCTACCACACTTTGGGAGAACGTTCCTTAGGTTAAATTTCATTAATGTAACAAATCATACGCAAATATCCAAAGTTTAACTGTTGTGGAGATAATGATATGGTTTAAAGAATGAGAGCTGTTACACATTTACTGATTACCAAATATGTATTAAAATGAGGAGGAATTGGTAGTTTCTCTAATTTTGATACTTCTACTTAACATATCTGTGTGGTGTAAAGACACTAATTAAGCTACAAAAAATTGTGACAGTAGCTTGAATATTGTCCTTAGGGTTCCGAGTACTTTACATAGCACTTGAATGTCCAGCAGTATTGTCATACTTGTTTAACATGACTGATGACATGTTTTTTAATACCACTTTCCAGTACCAAATACCTGTTTGAGAATAACTTCAGTTTCCTCTTCACATTATCATGCATTGTTCAGCACACATCAAAAACAGTGGGTAGTTGACACATTGTTGTCAGGATGGTTGCGTATGTGCTCTGCTGCTGCAGAAGTATGACAGAGCAGTGCTGCTGTTGAATCAACCTTTGTTTTGTACACTTACGGGTCCTCGTGACCCCACAGATGGTAATCAGTCAAGTGGCATAAGGTCTCCGCCAACATTGCTAGCCATGCATGGAGTCCTCCACGACCTAACCAGCGATTAGTGAAACTGACATAAATACTACCTCACACAAGAAGTGTAATGTGGTGGAGCCCCATCATGTTAGAAGCATATCTAACCCCTTACCATGATCAGGATGTGGTAACTCATTCCTCAGGAAGAATGCATATATATAGCCCATGATACTGTTGTCAAAGACAAATGGTCTAACTATTTACTTGCTACCAAACGAACCACACTGTACCTTCACTAAAAATCTCTTATGGAAATTGGTTACTCTTGTTTTATGTGGATTTCTATGATAACATGTATGTGAATTTTGTGCATTATTTATGCTGTCCTGGGTAAAGGATGCTTCATCCATGAATACACAATGCTTGATAATTCAGCGTATGCCGGTATCCAGTGGCAGAAATCCATATATTGAGCAATGTCTCTGGTTCAACATGTTGACCCCTCTGGTCATGATAAGGATATAAATCTTTGTCATGTAGAGTTCACCACACCTATGCCAGAGGTAATTATACAAGTGGGGAATCATGGACTCGCTGATCATCTTGAGGATATTTCCTCATATGTTCATGTTAGTTACTACTTCTGTACACACTGCTCAGAAACACTTGGAGAGAATCAGTTTCATGCATTGTCTGGTGAATACAAGAAAATTTGTCCTTAAATGGGATCCTTCGTTAGTTAAAATGCTTTCGGTATCCTTTGACATCAGCATATGCATTGCAGAGTATTGCCTGTGGGAAACCACAGAAGGCATTGTTATAACACATTAAAGTTAACTTTAAAAGTGACTTATTCAGTATGAAGTCATGGCATGAACTGGCCTACATATGATATGGCTTGGAAGTTGGCTTGAAACGGACCTGTGCAGCGTACAGATACAGGCGGATTCACACATAGCATGCCGCGCCCATGCCATTCCACTGCCCAGCCGTGCGTTAATTCACACATGCCATGCCGTGCCCTGCCCTGTTCCAACAGTGCTTTGTCCTTTGTGAAAGTTCGCGTGGTAGCCGGAAATATCCGAACTGCTAGTCCAACAGTTTAATAGATTGTCCTTTTTGTAGTGTGCTGCTACCACTCTTTACAGTCGCAGGTATGGATCGTTGCGAGGATTGGTATGCTTCTGATAACAATATTCGTGGAACTCCGCGTGGTAGCCGGAAGAAGCCAAACGCAGCAAGGTAGCCCACAGGCCATCTCTCGATGGCCGTGCTGTGCCGTGGCCTTGAGAAGAACGGCATGGTCAGAGCATGGCATGGGCGCAGCATGGCAAGTGTGAATCAGACACGGCCGCACTGTGTAAATCAAATGGGAAAGACGCATTCTAAACCCTTCGCGGCACGGCATGGCAGGGGAACGGAATGCTATGTGTGAATCGGCCTATAACATTGTTAAACAGATACAGTATGTGGAACCACAAAAAGACATTGCTGCTATTGCCATAATGATTCATCTTTCTGTATAAGTATGTTTGGGTATATCAATGTAAATTAACTAAGGATGTTTTCTCAAAGTATGGCAGATTTCTCCTGGTACACCCTGTATAACTGAAAGTTCTCATATATACCTAATTTATTTTGAGACTTTCAGAATGGTAAAATAGTGACAGAACAGTAAGTGCAGAACATATCTGTCACCAGAGTTTGCGTACTTTCATACATAGGCTATTCTTCTTCCTTAGTGAAGAAAGTTGGCTTATGAGGTCGTCATGTTTTGTGTGTACGAGTATATGCATGTGCCAACTTTTTACAAGTTGACTAATTTTCAAGAAATTTTGTGTGAATATAATGCCATCGTAGGCCTTTTGCTTGTTAATTTAAGACTAACTGGAGCTTGGCAGACAACAGTAGCACCACTTAATCCATTGCTGGGAAGCTGTTCACAAAGTTCGCTATTGCATGTCGCAAATAGATGCATTTTCGTTTGTGTAACCCGTCATGTCTCATGCCAGCATTTTTAGTAATTGCTAGGATCATCATCCTTTGGGCTGGAAATCAGGAATTCAAAAAATGTGGTTTTTTCATTGATGTCTTTAGTTTTCTCCCAATTCCACGATTGGTTGTGCGGTGCATTATGTCTAAATTCCTTTTACAAACCAAATTAATGTAGCCTCCTGTTATTTTTATTTCTGCTGCTGAGAGACTGTTTTCATCCTATCTGTCTTTAGTCCAGGTTTTGCTACTCTACATTAGTATGTATTGTCCTGTAGTTGTGAAAATTCTAAATCTTGCATATTTTTCATACCACATCAAATCTTGCTTTTTTTTTTTGGACAGTCTGTTATGCCCATTGCTGCAATGAAATTCAGAACTTTTTGGTAATGGCATCATTTTTGTACGTGGATTTTGTACACTCTGTTCAACAAAAATCAAGCGGCCTGATATCTCTTACGTCCTGCTCAGGCAGTGACGTGATGTACAGTTGCCATCATAATTCAAGTCGTTTTAGTTTCCCCATATTTGTGCATTCGTGGCGTTTCCATCTTCCATTCATTACAAACAATCACGCCGCGTATAAACCAAAGACACCAATACATTCGCTTAATTTGAAGTTAAAACATGAATTAAAGGTCATTAATTTTCCGAGGCGTGTGGCTTGCTAGCTCTGCTTACACAGATGGATGTTGCAAAAGGGTGGTTGTTTGTCGTACCCAGAGGTAGCCGAGTGTGTTAACGCGTGATGGCAATACTCTTCGAAAACAAACTATATTGATTCGTGTCCCAGTGGCAGCATGTAATTTTTTCTTTTTGAATATGTTTTATACTCACAAACACTCAATTACGTTATGCAGGAACACTTCTATTATTTAATTAATTATTTAATTATATGTTTCAAAAGTTATCTTTGCTCCATTGGCAGGGTTAGAAATGTGAATGATGCAGATATTTCTGTTATTTTTCCCTAATTCTTTTTTCTTTGTTTACCAACATTCTGATTTAGAGGTTTCGTGTTCGAATGGGACTAAAACTAGGCATGGTGAATCTCGTCATTGCTTGCGGGCCGTAGCGGATCACGAGATCTGACATTGGGCCGCACGATTTGAAACATTTACAGAAGGGAACTGTTGAACATATGGTGCGTGTGCTGGGGAGGTCTGGACTGAGGGTGGTTTCACTCTCACCTTGTTTCTGGAGTGGGGTATAGGGAGTGAAGAACTGTTGGAACAGGTTCAGCTCAATTTTAGCTTTTGAAACAAGTTCATAACTCTTCTTCCGTTTGGCCATCCAGAAGACAGTAACACATTTTCAAAAATATGCGTTTTTAAAAGTCTTACTTACTGTACCTTGGACATGCCCTGTGAAGGAAATATTTAAGTTGTAAATATTATTTATGAACACAACTGTATTATTTGTTAGTTGCCAAGTGATCATAGTAGCCTGTCAGTTCTTAAATCCAGATTTTTAAAAAGACTGCAAACTTAAAATCATTACATCAGTTTCAGTTACTCAAGCACTGTAAATCCATAGTATTCATGCCAAACAATATAAATCACGTCATTCCGCAATGTACATTATCAATATTCTGTTAAGTAGTGCCACTTCATCAGTGCTGCTGCAATTTTCTGAGCTGTATGTGCAGTTACAGTGGAATCAGATATGCAAAATTATGAATGGCGATGCAAGAAGAGGTGGAATAAATGAAAAAAACTGATGTATCAGGCAGATATTAATTAATTTTATTGTTTCTTAAATATTCGGGAAATTCTTGTGCACTCTTTCATCTTTACTTTTGTACATCATTTTTATACTCCATTCTCTTGTTATTAAGAACATAAAACCATCATAGGGAAGCAGACAGGGCTATTGCATCAAACTGTCATGAAAATATAATCTTTTTGGGGGGGACTGTGTATGGTAAAAAGGTAAAGTAATCCCACTACAGGCCTAGTAGCCTTTGGGGTTCTGGTAGGTTAAGGCTCCAGAATTTCTAGACACTCGGCACATGAAGGTGGTAAGGTCGTCACCCTTACGCACCGGATTATGTATGGTCCAATATGGAAGTTTTAAGCTAGTAAAAGGAATAGGATGTAACACACAACAACCAATGCTGTCCAACAGTTTCCCCACACATTTATTTAGCAACCATTACCTGAATACTAAGAATATTCTGGGGGAGGGGCAGGGACTGAAATAATTACAGTAACTTTGTTTTGGTTATGAATATGAAACTGTGTACACAATACACACTTCAGGTTGCACCTTTTAAACAGCAATGCAGTTCAATACAGCTGCTGAAGCCTAATTTCTGTTAATTTTTAAGTGATCTGTACTGCCAATTACTTGAATGACTAAAATGCTGTGACATTAAATTAAGCTGGTTTTGTTTTTGTAAAACTACAATTTCAAAATTTATAATTTGTCTACAGTATAATTATGGTTAAACAAGTCTAGATCTGCTGTGAAAGATGATGATTTGAACATTCTTGATTTCAAACTTTCGCCATGTTCTGTATGTTGTATGTTTTTTTCTGGGTAATTCCCCGGCGTCTGAATTTTATATGCCGACGTTTCAGAACACTCTGTCTGTTCCATCTTCATAGGCAAGTACATGGTGCGTTCAAGGTCTAAGGTCTCCTAATTTATTTAAAAAAAATTAATCACCCTAGGAAGCTGAAAATGCAGTCATTTCTCAACGTAATCACCCTGTAGACATACACATTTTTCACAACGCTGACGCCACGACTGCATGGCCGCAGCAAACTCTCCTTTAGGGGTTCGTTGTGACCACTGGAAAATCGCTGTTGCAAGAGCGGAACGACTTGAAAATGTGCGACCACGAAGAGTGTCCTTCAGTGTTGGAAACAGCCAAAAATCGCTTGGTGCGAGGTCAGGTGAGTACGGAGCATGAGGAACAACTTCAAAGTTGTTGTCGTCGAAAAACTGGTGAACACAAGCCGCCCGATGAGGAGGAGTGTTGTGATGAAAGAGCACAGCTGCAGCCTTTTTGGGCCATTTTTTACGCAGTGCTGGAAGAAACTTCCTTCGTAACACATCTTCATAAGTCTTACCTGTCACTGTTGTACCCTTGGGAACGCAATGAGTGAGTATCATGCCTTCGCTGTCCCAAAACATGGCTACCATCATTTTCTCAGCACTGTTGGTAACCCGAAATTTCTTCGGTGACAGTGAGTTGGTGTGCTTCCATTGAGCCGACTGCATTTCAGGATTGAACACTGGCATCCATGTCTCATCCATTGTGACAACTGATGAAAAGAAACCACTATTCATACCCTTGTCACGTGATAACATTGCCTGACACATTGCGACGCGTGAAGCCTTGTTTTCATCGGTCAGCATTCGCAGAAACTTTCCACAGTTTCAGGTCATCATGCAAGATGGTGTCCACAGATCCAGTGGATATGCCGGCATTGGCAGCTATCTGTCTCACAGTCAAGCGGCGGTCTTCCATAACCATTTGTTCCACTTGCGCAATCATGTCTTCAGCTCGGCTAGTGCGTGGCGGAGGCTCCTTCGGTTTGTTTTCACACGACGTTCGGCCTTCTGTGAACTGTCATACCCATGAACGCACATTTTTCACGTCCATAACGCCATCACTGCATGTCTCAATTGTTGATGAATTTCGATGGGTTTCATGCCACGCAAGTGGAGGAATTGGATAATCACGCTGCTCTTCGAATGTAAACGTCACCATTTTTAGTATCTAAAACACTAGTCACTCTACGATGTCACAAGCATTCAACGCGTAGGACAGTGTTGCCATTTGGCCTAACCTAACCTAAAGAACAGCCACATCTTCTCCAACAACTTTCACATTTCTACCTGCTTCCATTCCCGAGAAAAAAATTAGGAGACCTTAGACCTTGAACGCACCACGTAGGTGCCTACGAAGATGGAACAGACAGAATGTTCCGAAACGTCCGCATATAAAATTCAGACGCCGGGGAATTACCCAGAAGAAAACATACAACATGATTTGAACAGCTGGGGAAAAGCACGCTTAATTACTAGCTGATGCATGTGATAAAAGTTCCCATGATAGCTGCCCCCATTGTGTTAGCATAATCAGTCTTTGGGCTCAGACACCACAATAAATAGTCCACAAATATGCAAGCTGTTTTGGTCATTCAAATCTTCTCTCCTACCACTAGGAGACAGGGTACATACTGGACAAATAAAATTACCAGAAAAAAAATTGATAGGCTCTTGAATTTATATACACAAATTTTAAACAACAGATGAGATATGCATGTGAACATCCCAGCTAATTCCAAAGCAAGGAGAAGGTTTCTATGTCATCTACATCTGCTCTTAGTTATTACAGACTGACAAAGATGCTACAAGTAATACACATATTTCTACCCACAGTATATGATACAAAGAAATCAAAAGTTTTAATGAAAGATTGTTACTTGTAACCTGTACACACAGCTTAAATTCTTCAATGTATAAGTGAATTACAGTGCCATAGCCAGCCAACCAAAAATTAGAAACGTTCCCCCAACAGGTGTCAGCCACCGCAGCTCACTCCTCCCTGTGAGAGCATGGTAATAGCAGGTGCCACAGAACAGAAGCATTCCAAGGACTAGGAAAGAGCCACTCTGTGGACAGGAGAAAACATTAATTTTGGTTTTAAAATCTGTACCAACACTCAGGTTGTTGATCAGTTTTGACCACCAATTTCCTAGCACTTTTATTCTGCACATTTGTGTTGTCTTCAAGTTCATTTGCATTCACTCTGTATGTTTATTCTTGGTTTATTTGTGACACATTCAGCTGCTAAGATTATTCACTCTTCAGTGGCATGATCAGTGAATAATGTATTGCGAAGGATGAGGAAAGTGGCTGTGGCCTAATGCAAGGTACCATGCCAGGGTTTGCTTGGAGATGGAATCATGAAAAGCCTGCGGATAATCTCCAGGTGAAGAGTTGAGCCTAGGACCTCACAAGCAGGACAAAGGTGTGCTAACCACCTGACACTAATGTTTGGTCCTTACATTCACCTGTATCCAACTTCTCTGAATGTATGATATGTAAGTGTTCTGTCTGTATGGCTTTATTTAAGAATGGTTATTCTGTTCATAACCACGGACAGTGCAGAAAATGTGACCCCCACCCCCCTTTCTAACTGGTTTTCATCAATTCTAACACTAAGAAAAATGTATGCAAACTCTGGCAATGCAAATTCAGTCACTCTAATTTCATTGCAATAGGAAAGACGTAACAATATAATGCTAATAAGAATATGCTGATTTCAGAACATTTAGTTATTAACACTGGAGGAAACCTGCAGCTAATCAGGTACATAACAGACCTGATACTTTTATATACACTTCATTCTGCAGGCCCCAATAAAGATGGCAAGCATGCAAAATTAGTAGCTGTGTAGCAGTTTGTTCACAACGAATGAAAACTTCCTTACATAGTATTGAGAGGTAATGCAGGTATCATCTTAGAATGACAAAAAGGAAAGGTAAAAAAAACATAATTTTCTAAGAGTTCTATTTTCAGTCACATTAGTAAGTACAGACTGCCTGTAAAGACATGACAAACTTAAATCTTCATTTTGCAACAAACAGTCCACCATGATAATAAAATAACTTGCTACAAAGGCTTCATTCAAGGATTATTAATGACATGCCATAAAATCTAATCAAAACTTAACATCTTGTCATAGCTAAAAAGGAGTGTGACTGAAAATCTGTCATTCCAAAAATGTTCACAGTAGGGTATGTCCCCATCCACATGGCTTGGAATTTCAATGTACAGATGCAGATCAGTGTTATGTGCATCACTGTCCAGTTACAGCTGTCTAGCTGTGTAATATGGAAAGATGTTATAGAGTTATTATAATGAATCATACATAATTAAGTAAGGAGACTCTGAAACAATTTCTCATCTTATGTCTTTATATCTTGGCTGTCATCTTCTCATTGCTGCTGCTGTATACTATTCTCCCTGAAGGATTCAGAGTGTAATATTCTGTGTTTTGACACTGTGTAGTAATGGAGGTTGACACCAATGTTGCCTGCACATTCAGGTATCATGGAATATGACCTACACTGTCACTGTAGTGATTATGATAAAGATGCCTTTCAGTTACGTACATGTATGTGTACTGAGGAGTTGTCTGTCAGAACCACAGGACAAGCGACAACATTGCTAGGTCCATGACAAAAGGAACTCAGAAATTTTTTTCATGGCATGAAGAATATGAAATGTAGAAGGGATATATATATATATATATATATATGGCCCTCTTCAAGCTCCACTGGATGGGAATTACCAAGGCATGGGTAAGGGGGGGTCTCACCTGTGGGGACATCACTATCCTCTAATTTAAGAAACCTGAATTTGTTCTTGCAGGGAGTGTACAAGAGGGAGAACCTATGGTCATGCTTCGCCACACCCCTCCCTCCTTGCGGTGCACTTATATAACTCAACCACATCCCACCACCCTCATCACTTCAGCATCAACTTTGATAATACTCCTTCAACCGCAAAGATGGAGGCAGCACATTCCTCTTGAATGTCAACATCAAAACCCAGAAGACTACAATGTGAACAATCCCTGCCATGAAGACCTAAAAGTCCATGTCATTCCAAACCTCTCATATGGACATGTTTCATCCAACTAGCAGAACTCTGCATAATATTGCTCCCAAAAATTATCTTTGATCTCACAAGGTATTATTAAGTGGACACTTTTCAGCAGAGCCTGTTTAATTCTTTTAAAACTGGGGGATCATCTTAGCAGCAGCCAAAATTTTGGTAACTCTACTGTAATTCTGAAATAAAAACTTAACACATTTCTCCTAACAACTGTTGCAACTAACTCATTCTGCAGGAATAAACCAACCGGACCTTAAAGGTGGAGGGGTTAGATGATTAATTTGTAAGATCTGAAATTCTCATAGTGCTGAACATTAGCATCAATCTTCTGGGATGTGATGCTGTGGTGTTTTAGTTTTAGATGAGACATTTGTTTAGAGAACAGATTAGTGGTGTGCTCTTGAAGACACAGTAATCAACCTTTGGGTTCTACACAAGGTGGAGACTTCCTATACCCAATAGAATGAAATGTAATTGTTTTTCCTGGGAGTTGTTTTCACAGAACATTTAAACTTGCTCTTGGATTGCATTCTTTAACATGCTATTCTGACACTATTCATACGTATACAGTTTTTCTGATATGATGTTTTGTAACATGGTAAGTTTTTACAAGGAGAAGTTGTTAGCACCTCAAACAACCCCCAGGCTGGAGGACCTCCACTTACTGATTGTGACTGCTTATTCAATATATTTGTAGCTACTGTCCACATCTAGAGGCCACCACCTCTGCAACCTGAGACTCATCATTCTATATTGACTGGGACCCATTATCATAGGCAATTTTTATTCACTGCCTGATACTTGGAAATCAGGAATGTCATTCACAAAAGATGCATACCCAAAATGCAAATTTCTTTACACATACACAAATGAGTCCCCTGTAGTACTTCTTTAGAGAAAATGTTCTGGAACATTCAGGTTAAGAATTTTCATTTATGTTACAGCACACCACTTTCCACAACAGGGCATTTCAAATGGACTTGCATAGGCTCTGTCACTATGTATTTCCTGCATTCAAAATAACACCTCTGTTCCAGTACCAAGAATTATTTTTTCTGCAACACATGGTCACAACCCACAGATAATAATTTGCTACCTCCCCAAATGCTTCATTAATTTTATCTGACAATTACTAAATCATGCACACACAGGCAATCCTTTCAACACCTGTAGATGATACATAACACATTTTAATACCCGCAACTAATACTAATACGAGACATGCACCAACCATTACAATAGAATTGGATTGGCAGATTCAGCCCCTTCAGTTGGCGACCCTATTCCCCTGAGCTCACTCAACTTCATTTCTTCTTATGACAGTATATAAAATATATTTACCTTTCACCACTGCCTAACACTTTACCAGAATCTGCTGGGAGGATATAAACAGTTGTGGCTACAATTACACTCACCATGCTTATGTGTGTGGACTTAACTTCAATACAGATATGATATGCACTGGGCTACTCACAGTGCCCTCACAGAACATCTGTAAACTTGTAAGCTGAAGTCAAAAAAACTTTATCACAAAACATACCAAAGTGGATTTACTTCTCATGCCTGTGCCTCTTCCTTCTTGGCCAATAATGCATAAAAATAATTTACATTTTACACGTTCCTCTGTATAAAAACAGTATTACAATTAGTGGTTTCTTGAAATGGGTGCACCTCAATGGTCAATTTCTTTGATGCTTGCAACTCTAAAACAAAGTAATAAACTGAAAACCTTGAACTTTAGTTTATATTCCCAAAACTCACAAAATTAATCACAAAAAATTAAAAATGTGTTAACATAAATTTAATAACTAGACACTTGCCGTTTTCGGCCAGCGGCATAATGGAACACCAAGAAGTGCTAGAGAATGCAGGAAATGGTATCGGTTGGCTGTTTCGTATATCTTCTTTAATTCCTCTCTACTTTCCTTGGGATATAATGCTGTAACAACACAAAAAACAAGACTTATGGTACGGACCTCATATTGCATATATGCATTTACGAAAAGAATTACAATTTTTTTAAACCGAATATGGTGTTTTGATAGCAGGAATCTACCATGTGCTCCATAAGCTCCCAGTGCAACCGCAGATACTCCAAATATGCCTGCCAAACGTACAAAAGAACTTCCCGGATAATAGTGCTTCCAAATAGGAAGTGTGCACACTGGCAACGGCTGTGGAACAGCAGGTGGAGGTGGCAATTCCTTCTTCTTTGGTATCATAGCAGTTCCCTGAGAAGAAAAAAATTAAGCCCATTCCACTTTAAGGTTATGTCACTTACAAATGGCATATACCAAAATAACGATCTTAGCATAAACATACCATCACTTTTACATATTCGATAGTTCCCACTACAATAGGATTTTGCAAGACAAAATTAAAGGCATCCTGCAACACCATGATGACTATCACATTTACTATATGCGACTATACACAAACAACCTGACCCAGCAGCCTTCAGATTTGCGTAACATGTCATTCACTGCACACATATAACAGATACATTGTTGTTTTCAAAGTCTGTCAGATTAGGTAGGATATATTAATCTGTTGTTTTAGATTACACTGCAATGTTCACTAGACGACCTGTGGTAATGTCGGCCAGCGATAAACAATTCACGAACATATGCATCTGCGTACCAACGTTTATGTATAAAATATACATCTTGCTCGGATGTATGAAAGGAAAGCTTTCAAAAACTGTTCTTATAGATTTCATTGTACAGTCCAGCGATTAAGTGTCTTTTAAAAATACAAATCTTTTGGGTAGTGTGCGCTTTGTCTACCGATCAAATGTGTTCAATATATTGCAGTACGATTTTGATTGTACACGCAACAGTATCATCATGTCAGATTGGCAGCTCTGAGAAATGTGGCACTTGTGCGCGAGGGAAAAGCAAAAATGGTTTTAAGTTGTGCTTTGTAGACAATTTGATGTGCAGCATTCAAACACGTTTAAGGGGAACAGAAATGGAATGTGTACACGGCAGATAAAGGTATGGAACTTCTATAATTTTTATAATTTGGACTGTGTTTGTCATGTCCTGGATGCATACATTCATACTTACATATGTGAAGCATTCCTTATGCACAAAATTTGGTCAAAGTAACAAGATGTGGAATAAGTCATAAAAATTAAAAAAGAAATACAAAACATACTGTACTGAGTACTGTAACTATCTTGTATACAGTATCCATATGTTACAACAAATTTGTTACATAAAATTGATAATTTTATTGTGAGCCATTTTTAAACATTAGCCCTCAGCAGAGGCAACGACCAAACAAGAAAAGTACTAAATACTATTCTAAATAATTTAATTTTGCAACTATATGCACAAAGATCCGCACTTAGTAATCGCCTTGAAATATGTTACTGATTAGGTGTGGGTGGCACAAATTACCTTGCTGGAGATGCTAGGTTAAAAAGTGTTGAAAGTACAGTATATTTGGCATTTTTTACGACTCACGGCTATCTGCAGTCCAGGGGACTAGCCATGAATCCTGCTGGCCAATTTATGCAACAAAATGCACGTGTATGTATTTGTATGTGTGTGTTAAATTGTGTGTTTCTGTGTGCATAATTGAAAATATTACCAACACAATTGTAAAGGAATGTGCAGACATTATTAAAATCAAGAAGTTTTAAATTTAAACCCCCAAATTAGGTATATATATATATATATATATATATATATATATATATATATATATATATATATATATATATATATATATATATATATA
>Ga0268261_10001126_pt1 | contig 18035 bp, 9 predicted proteins | sample TergutNc150P1_FD_190353 | JGI IMG/M metagenome (GOLD analysis project Ga0268261, IMG submission 190353) | Nasutitermes corniger P1 segment gut microbial community from laboratory colony in Florida, USA - Nc150 P1 (SPAdes) (version 2) | ecosystem: Host-associated > Arthropoda: Insects > Digestive...
CACAGACCTAGACGCACGCGGACAAATGGCTAAGCACTACATGAACCAAGTGGTAACAAATAAGCAACAGCTGGGGATACCCCTGATGATGGGCTGATAGAGGCCCGAAACATGTATGGAAAAGACGTATAAATAAATAAATATTACAAAAGAAAGTGGCATCTGTTGGTAACCCTTATCATAATGCATTTAAATATTCCAATTTAGGTTAGAATCAGGAAAAATAATACATTCTGCACAACCTACATAAACTGCTGCATGTGTCTCAAGTGTAACTCACAAAGTTCTTACTGAATGGACAAAAATAAAGCACTGAACATAATTTACAAGGAAAAATAAAACACTTTTTATGTCTAATACACACCAAGTTCAGGCACTTGGAGTGACTGGCGACTGTTGGACCTATCAGGTGATGATGAATCATTCATACTTTTCTTTAGACTGTATGTTGGACTACATACTCACTCATGATCAAGCAGACTCAGGGGAGTCCGTCAGCAGCAGTGGTGCCTACAGTTACGCTGTCTTTTATCGTACAGACTAGTAAAAGCTACAGTCTTAAGTCCGTGGAAGTTACACTGCCGAGCCACTTCCTCTCTCACTCCTTCATGCAACAAAGTCAGATCCCAACCCTGGTTGAACAGCATCTGAGATACATCCGACCAGAGGTGTCTATTCGGTGGATACTACACTAACTAAGAAGGTACTTGCTTCACTTGTATAGGCACGAGCTGATTTGTTGAATGGATATTTTTTTCTCAGTGCAGTGGTTATTAAGGTCCTACTGACTGGCCAGCAAAACCAGCAGATTCGAAGCTCATGAATTTATTTTGTCAGGGGTTTTATGAAACAGGATGAATGCTACAAAGGTAACATGTTAAACAACTGAAAGAGATTACAGAACATTTTGCATCCATTCCATCAGAGGCAACATATACAAGAGCATAAGGAATGTTGACTGCGTTCACCACATGGTTAACACTCGGCACACTGTTATCTGACAGGTTAACAATGGAAAACTGTACAATTCCCCAGCATTCATTTGTCTTTAATACACCCTCTCTTTCAGACTGTACATAAAACACATAATTCTCAGCAGAAAATAACACAAGCACTTCTATATGCATACCAGTACTCAAAAATTAAAAATTTCTGAGAACTCACAAGTTGTATTCCATACCTGCCATGTTCAATAGAGGAATGAATGGGAAGGCTAAGTTGTGTACCATGCCTGTAGATATCCTTATATCTCACATACAGTTCAAATGAGTAGTACCTATTTTTCAAATAAAGATGGACTGTTTTCTGCAAAACTTTCTTAAAGTTATGACAAATATAATTGGAGTGGAATTAACAGACAAGCTTACTGCATGTGTGTGTGAAGAAAGCTGACTTTCAAACACTATAATTCATTTCTTGGCTTGAAATAACAAGGTGTAAAAGAATATTTACACAAATGATTAAAAAATAAGGCTCAATACAAAATTTAAGTTGTGCGATTTACTTAAAAAATGCATATACACAATATTCAGACCCAGGCAAATCACACGTACAAATAATAATATTCTACATAACAGCAATGTTCAGGGAACAAATCAATATAAGCATTGGGCACAGTGCATTCACAGTTCTTAAAATTATTTTAGTCATTATGCTATCAGCATCACATTCATGTTTCAGTCTTTTCTTTCAAATTTTAATCCATGTTTGCAGTACCATACCATATTAAATACCCCTTCCCCTTGAGATCTTACGTGATACATTTTAAAACATGTCATTCAAACAGCTGTATGGAATCCTTACAAAACAAGCCTATCATTGTCAGCTTATGTGATATGAATACAATCACAAACTGACCTTAAATAACCTCTTGCTTCATATGAGTATAGTTCGGTGATTTTTTGTCGTCACTGACCCCCGTCATACTTCACTGACAGTTATACTTAGTGTGTTCAATAGTATTACAAGTATATAACACCCACAAACTTTCAGCCCACATGTAATAATCACCCCATGTGACACCAGTTTCTGCTAACAAATGAGCAGTATATGTTAAATCCATTCATATTACAAAACAAAAAGAAATAAGAATAGGAGCACAAAAGTTGCTGAATACTTCTCACTGATAATGAGGAATATCACTTTATTGAATGCAATGTCTGTTTATTTCTATGTGAAATCAAGCAGTTTGCTGGAATAGGAATGTAAGTTCTGAGAATATTCTCTTGAGCTTTTATCCAATAATTTTTTAAAATAAAGAAACCAAAGTCATTTCTACTTGGAATTAAATTATATTGCCATTCAATGCTTTGTCAATACGTACGATAAATACTTGTTATGGTAACAGGATCTGGTCCCGAGTATTCACTGTGCGACTGATCTTTGTGCCATGATGATACCATAATACCAATACATAATATCATAAGACAGATACATATCAGAATGGAGGCGAACTAGCTTTATTTGCAGCTCCTTACATATTAGAACAATTCTGTGAGTTGCTAATCTAATGTGCATTTACTTATAAGATATTAACTCCTCTAATGTTTGAACAATTTTCAGGGACTTTCTTAGGACCTGTTTTACAATTCTTATCAACTGTACCACAAACACACCATATATATGGAATAGAATACAGAATATATAAATATTAAAAGTAACTAATGAAACTATTATGAATGTTATGTAGGTATATGCATCCTATCTTTGCTCTATCATCTTTATCCTGAAAATTATGTTACAAATATGTTTTACTAGAAACTGTGTATATTCTGTTCTTGGTAATGGATCTCACTGTCTTGAATTTCAATGTGTATCAAATAAAACTTTTTTAACATTAATAAATTTATAGAAGTCAACTACTGAAAAGAAGTCGAAGTGTAAATATACAATTAAGCGTAAAAAACCAAATACCTCACATCAAAATACATAATTACAAATGATATAAAGTGAAGTATGATAAAGGCAACTCAGAATTGGAAGTTATAAAATATCATATCTCACATATGAGAGTGCCACAACATAACCCCATCTTCACAATATCACTTATATCTGAATCATTGTTTGTTCACTGAATTTGTTTTCATAAACTGTACTGTATACCTAACAATTTCCAATGGTTGGGCAGTGTTCAAAGTGGTTATCAACTATGTCTCTCAAGGGGAGTTTGTGCAGAACCAGCTGCCTCACCCAACACAATCAGTTTTACATAGTGTTTCATTATGTGTCTAACAACTTATACTCAAAATATTTCTTATTACATAAAGAGAAACAAACAATTACTACTAGTACATTACAAAGTACAATACTTGCTGTTATGACCAAAAAAAAATATATGTATTTTCCTAGGAGTCATCAACAAATATGAGAGATATCAATGCGTACCAAAATTCCTTTACATCCCATATAATATGACAACACAATGCAGGGTTTGTTTAATAATGCATATGTGGATAAGAGACTTAAGAGTTTCATTACATATTAACAACATGGGAACTGGCATATGCATTGGCAAGTACTGCATTATAATACACTAACCAATGGCATAAAATCTGGAGAAATTAATTTTCTTATTAGTTGGAATAAATCTCAAATTAAAGCAATGGGGATTTATATCCACTATTTAAGATTAACATTTCCACTGACTGAGTAGCATACATGACACACTTCCATTTCATCTGTTTCATAAGAAATCTGAATTGTGTACCAAACTCAGCATGTGCTATTTCTACTGTAACTAATGAACATCAGTCTTGCAGGGAAGAAAGACAACACCAAAACTTACTATCGACTATTTTCCATGCAAAGAATATGGAAAAAGTAATAAGGGGCACGCACCAATCTCACGATTTAAAATTTTGTACATCTCTCAATTTTAGTTGCATTATCTTGCCCTCCTGAAACTATCCAATGTTCACTGGAATTTCTCTTTTATTAACATAACACATGAGTATTTTCAATACTTACCTGTGAACTTACATAAAAAATTCTGTAACAATGGCAATTACAACACTGGCAAAACCTTCAAACTGACAGTGTTTATATACTGAATCCATTCAGTGTCTTAACTTATTCCATATGTATTATATGACACATGGAAAGGAGAGGTGAAATAATGTTCTTCATTTTTAGAACATTGCATTTCAACCATACTTAAACAGCCTCAATGGTCAACTCTACTGCATGATAACACACATGAAACATGATGATAATTAAGTGTGGTTTTAATTTTATACACAGGTTTCAATGCTTTGTTATTCTCTGATTCATGTTTAAAAATTCAATGTATGTAAAACAACATTAACACGGTCACTTCCAGTTGCATAAGGGAAAACTCTACCGACTTTTGTTTTATGCTTTTTTTTTACATGAGCATTTTCCATTTATTTTACTAGTCCCCCCCCCCCCCCCATAATTCAATAACCACACTTTTACATTTCAATCATTAGCATGGATGTCTCTTTTACATCTGTTTGTTCACCTTGTCACAACAGTTGAGCTGTGGCTGAATGTTACACATTTGACCAGTAAGGGATGCTATGAGCCTCCTCTCATGTCTGTAGAGCTGTGGCAATCTCACGATGAATTCCAGCCAGTTCCTGCAGTCGTGCTGCCAACTGTGCATTCAGTGTTTCCAGAACACGTTTTTGAGATTCCTGAGCTGACAGAGCTGTCTCTAGCTGTGCCTGTGCTAACGATACAGCAGCCTGCAACTCTGCATTCTCCTGCTGCAGATTCTGTAACACACAGGATATTAAATAGAACAAGCGAAACATGCCCCATATACAGAAACAGACAGCAGGTAAAAAAATCTGCCTTAATCTCAGTACACATCTTAAAAGCTTATTACTTCATATGTAAAAACACTATACAAAATATCCATTTAATATTTAATATCTGCTTCAATTTTTAAATGATCAGGTTAGAATTTAAATTTTAGCACACAGTTTATGAAAAACGAGCATATTACTTGAACATAAAAGATAAAATTATGCACCAAACGGAAGTTTGGGGAAATACAAGAGAGATTACACAGCATGTCTTAAAAATGCAGCCAATGTCCTTGTTGATTCAACATAAAAAAGGAATTTCTAGGAGTGCTTTTACCATGCAGCTTTCTGCTACTTCTTCCAGTTATAACTTACAGTACTGAATATCAATTCCATCACAATTGTACACATACAAGTTTTAATATGACAGCATTTATTCAGATAACCCTTCTGGCATGTTGTAGTTGACCTCAACCATCCACAGCAAAAATGGAAAATTACTGCTGGTTAACTAACTAGTTTGCAAGCTTGTACCATAGCAGACAAAAAGAGAGAATATATAAATTATTATTACTATTATTATTAAAATCAGAGAAAAGCAACTTAAAAACAGGTTTACTAAAGAAATGAACTTCAAAGACATAATATGATAAAAAGTTGTAAAACAAATACAGTTCCAGAATTATGGACAAGAAAGCAAAAGGCTGGAAGCTCTACACATTATGCAACAGCATCTCAGGACACTCAATACTAACACATAAACACATTCTGATACACAGATATAGGAACATACAAGCAAATTATAAAAACATGCTTGAAATATATCTTTTACAAGACATGTGTAAAGGGTTATGATAGAGGTATATTTGAAATAAGTTTTTATTGGTAAAGAACGCCTAAAAATGAACAGGACATTTCTGTGATTTAACTACCCACAATGAGGGCTTGTCCATGGCAGACGATAGAAACTATACAGCAAAACTGCAAGAATACCCATAAGACTAAAGCTACAGCACATAGCACAGTCCAAATTAATACCACCAAACATATATATGAAACAAAATCAAAAGTAACAATATATATTACCTATCTATTGCTAGGATTCTCTATGGATAAGCACAAAACTTAAGACAGATAAAAACAAGGACTACCACATCCTAACAGTCTTCCTTATAACTGTATTTACCCAAATGCAAGATGACTCTAATCTAAGATGACGCCCAAAATAAAACACATCTCCCAAGGGAAAATATATTTATCCAAAATTAAGACACCCCCCTCCCCTCAATAATTAAATGTCCGCCAAGAAAAAACAGTCTACTATTAATTTAATACAAAGAGCACATCAGATTCTATCTACTACTACCAATCAGTGTCACTGTCTCCAACTTCACAATCAGTGCCTTCATCTTCCTCACACTCACTCCTAACATTCCCATCCTCCTCACTGTTATTCCACAACTATCATCAGTCTCACCAACTGCAATGGGTAGACAGCACTTATTAAAACCCTGCACAAATGCTTCTGGTGAGATGTGCTGTCATGCCATTATGATTCACATTTGGCTAAATAATACATTTATATATTTTGGTTTATGAACACGTACAGGAACCCATGAAGATTCACAGTTTTCTACACACATGGAGTTAGTTGTGTTAAGAATTTTAAATTGGTGTGTTATGGATTTTTGTGGTGTCTGTGGTCTGATCAGTCTGAGTTCATGGTTCTTTTTGTGGTTCTTAATTTGTGGATTGGTCCAGGTTTTATATTTGAGTTTTGTAGTTAATTTTTAATTTATAAATAGCCATTTTCCTGTTACTACCCTTGGACTAGATCTATTCTCAGGTGCCTATCTTAATAAGTTTACTGTTTCTGTGCTGCCCAGTGACTCAGAATAGCTTGATCTAAAGGGGTCAACCAGGTGCTTCTTTGCCTGAAGACAGAAACAGAGCTGACTTTGGATATGTCGTGCTTCTGTAAAAAATTAGACAACAAAGTCCAAAAAAATAAGATTTTGTCAGTTAACTGTAGTAACGCTCTGTTCTACATTTTGTCTACACATCACAATTTTGCAATGCAGGCCTTGATTTGGCTCAGCATGGTCCAGTTCAGAGCGATCCGGTTTGGTGCTTCATACATGAATTTAGTATGACACCACACACATAAGCATCAAATTTAAGGAAAAAACCTAGCCTTGCATTCCAGTAAATACAGACTTGCCAATTATCTTGCCGATCAAGGGTTTCCTTATGGGCAAAGTTCCCAGTCAAGCTGGCTAATTGTATTTGTTAAATCTGTCATGTTTGAAGATTCCTGGTACAGTATCTCCTATACCTGTTTCAATTTGAAAATGAGGATATTCTTCTTGTGTACATTGGGCAATTTTCAGTTTTTTTTATAAGGCACTCCTTTTTGTTGTACTTATAACCCTTCAGCAAGATGGCCAGAGGTCTGCCTGTTCTGCCATCATAGCTTGTGCCTCAATTGCAGAAAATACCAGACACAATATGCCATGAGATATGCATTCATATTCAGTCTAACTCTCAAAAGTAAGCTGCTTTGGTTGCATTGCATTTTGAGGATAATCCTAACATTGTAATGATTAAGCTTCTCAGAAATACCTTCCACATAGGGTACAAACATTGAACCAAGAGGCATGACCCCACTTGTGGGCAACTTCTCCCCATGGAATGATGCATCATTATGTTGCTGGCGCTCAATCCTGACAACTTGTAGGAACTTCCATCAACTGGTACATTAGTAAGAAGACCAACCACATCAAAAATGAGTTCAAAGTTACAAATGTGTGACAAAATCAATGACTTTGGCCAGGCCAGTGACCAAATTTAAATCCCTGTGACCTATGGTTAAAATGAGAGTCAATAATCCCCACTCACTAAACAAAATTGAAAAAAAAAAAAAAAAAAAAAAAACAAAAAAAAAAAATGCAGTAGGCAAGTCTTGTTATTGCAAGACAACTTCAACATCTTAGAAACATTTTTTGAAGACAAGAGGTCTACACAACAGAATGTTGGTACTTTGTGAGGTTTACATTAAACTAAGAGAGGTCATGCTGTTGGGGGGAAAAACAGGAATCAAATAATCAGATCCTCATAGTCCAATATATGTACAGCTTGCTACAACATTGTACATGCAGACTCTTGATAAACTACAGACCTTGTACTATCAGGTACTGTTCTGTTTTCAAAATTAGGGTGAGTGGCCAGAATATCAACAATAAAGGAAACAAATACCTCCGGCATGTACCATTATGACACCCAATAAAATGAGGATGGAAACAGAGGCAACTCCCAACATACGTGTACTGTTTACATAAAACACATCTTACAGAGTAGGTGATGTCCAATGAAATTATGGTGTAATAAAAATATACTATTCTTAATCATGTTGCAAACAAACATGACAGTCGAAGTCAAAGTTCACCTTGCAGCGTTCATCCTGAGAACGACCCTGCAGTGACACTTGATCAATTGGCAAAGACTGCTGTTTACAAATCCTCTTCATCTCCTCATCCTTGGTTTTCAGCTCCTGTTCCAAACTCTCAACACGCGAACGCAATGACTGCAACTCTTTTCGCAATTCCACAGCAGCTTCTGTGCTTCCTATTCAAAAACAAACTACATGAAATATCTCATTGTTAAATTCTACAAATGTTTATTAAAACACAGTCTTGCATAACATGTATACAAATTTTCTAACTAGTATTCGATGCGTTAATCATCATCATCACACCTTTTCCTTACCAAGAACGTGCAATGAAACTTATCTGTGCAAGTACGATTGAAATAACATTCTGTTATGTATGTCATAAAATTATGAAAATAAAATAAATAAAATGTATGTAAAATATGGAGCATGGTATACTCTTCACTATAATAATTTTAGATATAAATAAAAAATAAAAATTAATAAATATGAAAAGAAATAATAAAATTGGTGGGCAGTATATCTGATATGTTGCAGTACAAGTCTTTTTCTTCCAAGGCATTAAGATATCCGGTTGCATAAAGTAAGTTACTTCAACTTGTGATCATTCCAGTTTTGATATGCGGATACTCCTTAAAAGTTGTGTTATTTAGTACTTTGTCTTTAAATTTAATATTCATGGATCCGCGCATCGTAGAATGAATCAGTAGAAATAACCAACAAGATGCAACCTTGTAATAGAATTTATTATTCCAACTTTCGCTGAAGGCTCAACATGTTTCGAGCGGCATATCGCTCATCATCAGGAGCTATGAACTGTATTTACAGCCTCTGGTTTACATATGAATGTGGTGACTGGCCATTGTCAAGTCTGAGTGGGAATTGTTCCCACTCAGACTTGACAACGGCCGGTCACCACACGCGTATGTAAACCAGAGGCTGTATATACAGGTCTGTGCTCCTGATGATGAGCAATATGCCGCTCCAAACACGTTGAGCCTTCAGCGAAAGTTGGAATAATAAATTCTATTACAAGGTTGCATCTTGTTGGTTATTTCTACTGATTCATTACTTTGTCTTCTTTATACTGGCACTTGAGACCATTAAGTTCTGTAATATGGCAAATCATGAATTCAGTTAATGTCTATATTTACTACCAGATCGAACAGGCCTCCACTTTGGTATTTTTTTTTTCCATGTATATTGTTGTAAAATCTACCTGATGATGGCCAAAATGGTCAAAATATACAACAGATGACAACTGAATATGTACTGTTCTACAAGTTGTGTTTGATCTGACAATTAATACAAGACGCTGATTAACAAACACAATGGGATAATGATACCAAATTTGAACTTAATGTGTTAATTTATTATTAATTAGAAAATGTTTGTCATTTCAGTGATCCATGGTATAAGGTATGAAGACGTACTTACTTATTATGCAATGCTGGTGCCATTATTTCATGTCTGTGCCTGTGGGAGGTCAATGTTTCATATACATTTAGAGATCAAAGTCTGGTACAGGCATGGTGACTGTATGTTATATATTTTATTTTAAAAATTTTATGACACATCTAAAGGAATGTAATCTCAATCCTACCTTAAAAGATAATTTTCACTGGATGGCCTTGATAAGGAAAAGGCATGGTGATAGCTGATTAATGAAGGTGAACTAGTTACCTAGAAAATTGTGTAAGTGTTGTGTAAGAATGTGTTTTAACAAACATTGAACAACACCCAATGAGAATGAATCACCTTAATATTAAATTGTACAGTTCTATCTGGAAGCAAAACAGGGTATTTAAATTCCTAATTTCCTTTTTAAAAAATAAACCATCTCTTCCTGGAAATTGTATATTTTTGTGTAATGTACGCAATCATGGTTCACTTATGCCAATCCAAACAAGTGTAATATGAATATCATAACAACTGCATTCAAGTATTTGCATTCTGTTCCTCTGACAGTGCTTGGTTTAAGACTGTAATTATTATTATTATTTTCTATCAAATGATCTCTCAAATTTAAATTTTTCTATTTTCAGTGAAGATTTAGATGATAAATGTTCTCACTTTTGCAAAATTCTGTATCTTCTTTATTTGGGTAAAGCAAAAGATCATATTAAAATATGGCTGAAGTAATTATACAAAGTGTGAGGATTGTAGTCCATAAAGCCTGCTGATTAGATCTACCATAAACTTCTGCCTTACTTGTGCTTTGCCTATCATAATTTTTTTTTCTTAACATCATATGGAATTACAGGCTGTTATTATATTTACCGAGACTTTTATAAACCATCAAATGTAATTTTATACATCATATTATTACAACAAAGCGAACAACTTCACTTGATCATAAAAAAGGGGTAAGTTACAGCTGTGCTGTGCATTACATTATGTTACAGGGGAAGAAGGGGAATAACCTCACATATTCTTAGTCATGGCATTAGATGGAAGTGTGTGACCAGGTTCACAGCCTAGTCATTTTTGACCCATGGAAACAGCCTCTGGCACTCACTGAATGGGAGGCTAAGTGGGTCCCACAGTTGGCATTGGCATTTTAGAGACAAGAAATATCCCTCTTTTTAGCAAAAACCAAAGCACAATTCCTTGGGTTGTTCAGCCCACTGACTATAAGAACTACACTATTAAATGTTTCCTTCACTTGTTCACTCAACAGCTCCTTCAACAGATAACTTCAATTTGAACTTTGGTTTATATCAGGTATGCATAAATCCTGGGTGTTAAACCCAGGTGACAGAATTTTGTATGGTGGTGCCTCATATTTGTGGGTCCTTGTGGGTGCTTCACATCATTCCACTGGAGCCTAGAATTTTGTAGAAGCTCCTACATTTTTGGTAAATTTGTGCACCCCTGATTTATATAATACCTATGAACAGTGCTCCACAAACTTTACAAAAATCTACGAGCCACTCCAAATTCCAGGCGCCAAAAGGATAACATAAAGCACATTATGTACTGACATATCTGGAGTGACCTGTAAAACTCTTGTCATCTGGTGCCTTCTGCTTGGTGTATGAGGCATGTTCAAAAAGAGACTGAACTTTTTAAATAGCGCACCAACCAGCACAGATAGCGTGCTGTGGCTACTGAGCGCACTTAGCTTCAGGTTTTGACAACAAACTGCCATTTGTCCCGTTTTGCTATTAGCATTAGTCGTCGAGCTACATCTGCTGAACTGAGCATGTGCACAAGCTGTTTCTCGGATTAGTGACAAAATGACAATGAAAGAGCTTGAAGAACAATGTGTGTGTGTGTGTGTGTGTGTGTGTGAAATTTTGCTGCAAACTTGGTAAAAATTTTACAGAGACACTTCAATTGCTGAACCAAACATATGGGGAGGACTGGGGAAAGGGTCTCCTAGATCAAAAAAAGCACAGATGAGTCAGTCAAAGATCAAGGTGTTGTTGGTTGTGATTTTTGATTGGAAAGGCATTGTCCATTATGAATTTGTACCACGTGGTCAGATGGTAAACAAACAGTTGTACCCGGAAGTTTTAGCACATATGAGGGATGCTGTGCGCAGGAAGAGGCCTGAATTGTGGGAAAGCCAGACTTGGATGTTGCACTATGACAATGTGCCAGCTCACGTGTCCCTCCTCATCCGTAGTTATCTGGCAAAACATCAGACATCCATTGTGCCCCATCCACCCTATTCTCTGAACTTAGCCCCAGCAAACTTTTTCATTTCCTAAACTTAAAACCACTTTGAAAGGACGTCTTTTCCAAACCATAGAGGAGATTCAGAAAAATGCAATACGAGAACTGTGCGCCATCATAGAAAGTGCATTCCAGGAAGCATTCCAACAATGGAAGAAACGTTGGAAACGGTGTATTGCCAGTAAAGGGAACAGTGCTTCAAATGCTGTAAAATGAGCAATAAAGTATTTATGGCAAAAGTTGGGTCTTTTTTTTTAACATGCCTTGAATGTGAAGTAATGCACTTTTTCTGAGGAAAGAGCCTGCAGCAATTTTGCTCAGAATATTATGTGCCACCATACAAAATTTAGTCACCTGGGTGCTCAGCTGTCCGGCATTTGTGCGCCCTTGCTTATGACATGTAAGATTCTGTACTGACATTTATTTATTTTTAATTATGGTTAGCTGGTTGCTACTGTTTCAAACTATGATCAAGTTAAACTTTTTGGCCTCTGCTGACCTTGGCAAGGAGACAGATTCCATTCAGAAATGGGGTTTAACATAAGGTGGATTTTGTAACCCCCAAGAAAGATGGCTAGAAATGGGGACCTCAGCTTAAATCCAGAGGTTTTATCTTTAACAGGTGTGATCATTTTCCAGTCAGCAGAAAAATCTGCACATAGATCTGACAGAGATTCAAAATCAGACCCTTCTGAATGAGGGTCTAGTATCATACCATACAACCACCAGGTCTTGGCCTTATTTTTAATTATTTATCCTGAGACAGGAAGACAAAAATGTGGAGAAATACACATATCATTACACCAAATACCTTTGGCAGCTTCAAGTTCAATATATTTTGTCTTCATTCTCTGATTTTCTTCCTTATAGGAATGTAGTTGTCGTTTCCACTCCTCTACATTGGCAGTACTTTCTTGTAAGGCGCTTGTAAGTCGCATATTATTATTCTTAAGTGTTGCTAGTTCTATTTCCCACTTCTTTGCATTTGCTGAACTATAAAGAAAATCAGTATTGTAAGGAACAGCACACAGGCCTAGGACTAAACAACAAAATATAACTCAAATTGCATGGGAACCTGATCTAATACAAGACAAATGTCACACCTACTTTTGCCAACATTGGTACAAAGATATGCCATTTTTATCCTACTTAATTTGTAAGGAAGTCAGACTTTTGGTACCATAAACTTGAAGGAGTACAGTCACTCCTCAAAAGCTAACAACTGCTCAGCTAGTGCATTGATCCCCTGTCAATTCATACAAGCAGACAGTTCTTTTCCATGTTCAAAACATCCTGGCAGTGCACATTACTTTTAATCAGATGAATTCAGTTCATATCCTCACATTCTGTTACTTTTAACATTCAGCTTAATACCAGCTTCCAGCATACATGATTAGTGTCTTACAACAAAATAAAACTGCTTTCTTGCACATTTTTTCAGCTCATCATACACAAATCATCTTTCTACTTGACACAGCATACCCAATGGCATTGAAACATGTTGTTAAAAAATGAATCAACAACAGAACAAAAATAATAGTTTTATAAAAGTTAGCAAGGATAACACTACATAGCTATTCTGCTTTTGAGAAAGAAACAGTAATTTCTGTAATGATTGTACATAAAACTCATGATATAAGAAGAGAATCATAATTAAATTAAAATTCCTCATTTATTAATGTGCTAGTTTTACAGCATGGGGCCAATTATGAAACTAGCAAGAAATATGCAAAATTAACAGAATACACAAAATTAACAGAATCTAATATATAAAACACACATGTTAGATATAGTACAGGATCAGAGGTTCAGACAGTATACCTCAGGTATGTCGCAGCAACAGTGTCATAAATGACAAAACATAAATTTATTTTAGATTGTCTAGCTTTGTTCAAACCATAGCTAACATGTAATTTTCATAGCATAACATTTGCTTAATATTTCTAAATTATGTAGTAAAAGTATCAGTATTATCATTAACCAAGACTGGATATCCACTGAATATATCAGTATCACTGTTGATGATATTTGCTGCCGAAGTGCATCTAGCGGAAGGGCAGTTTAGACATTTAAAGTTAATATTCAACAAACTAAAGATTCTAAAATTTCGATTTGGCATGAGTAGGCCAACAGTTACCAAAAGCGTAAGGCAATATTTTGAACCACTAAAAATATTCATTAAAAAAAAAAAAAGGGATATCTAGGTAAGGCCTCTAATCATTTAAGGTGTGTAACTTCAAGTAATTTAAAACATTACCACTGTTGTAATCTAAGTGACTGAAAAAAATGATGATGACAAAGAGATAAAAAATTCTGCTCGATGCACTGAAGCTTACAATCATCGGAAGAAGTCACAGAATTCCACGCAACAGAGACATATTCCAACTTTGGTCTGACTAAAGAGCAGTATAGCATTAGAAGGTTGTGCAGTGACAAAAAGGAGAATGTCACAGTCTGAATTAACCCCAACAGTCTAATAGCCTGAGAGAAAATGTTATCTACCTGTTGATGAAAATGAAGCTTTGTGTCCATAAGCACTCCCAGATCCCTGATGCAGTCGGTGCATGTGATAGAAGATTCACACAGTTTGCAATCAAAACCATGCCAGTTTGTTTTTCTACAAAAGGAAATGACTCTGGTTTTGTTGACGTTTAGTTTCACGCAGATTGAAATACACCACAATCGAACATTACTTATATTGGGTTGGAGTAACCAACTGCCAAAAGGGGATTTTATTTCTTGATATATTTTGGCATCATTTGCAAACAGCATATAATTTAAATACTTGACCACATCACACGAGTCAATTATGAAAACAATGAAAGGAAGTGGTCCCCAGAACTGATCCTTGTGGCACACTGGATAACACTTCATACGGTTTCAAGAGTGTGGCACAATAGCAAACATGGGATAATCTGTAGGTCAGGTAACTATGGAACCAGGTAATGTAAGCACATGATAGTCCGAAATCATCAAGTTTACGAAGAAGCAGTGCATGTGGAACTGGATCCAAAGCGTTGCTAAATTGGGGAAAAGGGGGGGGGGGGAGGGGGGGAAGGGCATCAACATGGTGCTGGGAATGAACCAGGGGAATAATGAGGTCCAGAAAAGCAACAAGATTTGTAAATGCAGATTTAGATTTGATGAATGCATGCTGATGGGGTTTAGATTTGGACTTCAAATGGTGTGAAATGTGCTCATGTATGATAATTCCAAATATTTCAGAAAAGGTGTTGAGACTGGAGATGGTGCCGTAATTTTTCTTCAAGGCAGCCTTTCCTTCCTTGAAAACAGGAACAACTGCAGCTTGCTTCCACAGGATAGGGAAAGTTTGTTGTGATGAGCTGAGATTGAAAATAAATTTAAAAACAGGTATTAAGATATCCACAAAACTGTTTATAATAAATGCAGGAATGCCATCAAATCCACCAGATTTTGATGGGTGTAGGCACCACATAGCATTGAGAAAGTCTGAGTCAGAGACAGATGCTACAGGTAGGGAATCAGATGACTGAAAATCAGTATAAAAGTCGTGCATGCAGTGGTTAGTGAAGACACTGTTAAAGCAAGCACATAATAGTCCGAAATCATCAAGTTTACAAAGAAGCAGTGCATGTGGAACTAGATCCAAAGCGTTGCTAAATTGGGCAAAAATGGGGGGGGGGGGCATCAACATGATGCTGGGAATGAACCAGGAGAATAATGGCTGCAACTTCACATGGCTGGGTCAGATGGTTTCCATCATTCTCAAGTTCAATGAAATTTCTGTCGTTTTTCCTGAAAGAAGACACATATTTCCAAAAATGCACAGGATTTTTCTTGAGGTTATTATCAATACTTTTAAGCCAGTTAAGTCTATTGCATTATATTGTTGCTTTGACAAGCCTATGATATCAGGAAAATTTGTCATTACAGTAATTAGACCTACAGTTCTTAAAATGCCTATAGAAGTAATTCTGTTTCTTTTGCAGTATTTTAAATTTTCAGAAAACCATACAGGAAATTCACACTTTTTAACAGACAGAGTAGGGACAGCTCTTTCATTTGTTTGGGTGACAAGTCTGTCAACAGAGGTCTCAATGCAGAGAAATCGTAGGTGGAAAGGGTGTTACATTAGAAGTAATCCCCAGAAAAGTATTTTCTGAAAGAAATATAAGATGACCAATTTGATTTCCTAATAGGTAAACAGCACTTCAGAGATGATGACAGTGACGGCGGCGACGACGATGACGACGACAACATCAACAATCAGTAGTACTATAGCCTACAATAAGCCTTGGCTTCCTGTAGCCAGTGATCATCCACCATCTTTGAAAACCCAAATTTCTCATATCTTCCACCACAACATCTATCCATCACAGTTTCAGTCTCTCCACTCTCTTGCTTCTTTTGCATTTGAAATCTACAGTTATTCTGGGTATTTCACTCTTGCCCATTCTTTGTAAGTGCCCTGCCCATTGCTATCTCACTGCTGTTATTGTTCTGACAATATCTGGTGACTGGTGGAGCTGGTACAGTACTTGACAGTACCTTATTCTCCATTTTTCTCTTTGTTGCATTAGACCATATATTTTATATAAGCTTTTTCTTTCAAAAGCAGATAGTCTAGTTCATCTGACCATGTTATTGTCCATGTATTGCTTCAATGTATCAGGTCTTACAAGGGTTTGTGTAAGCAGTTGTGATTTAAGGTGTCTTTGTACTCCATAAACACTTATTTCTGTTATGTATCTGTGAACAGAAATATAATACACAATAAATTCTTGAGAAACAATGTACTTGTACGTAATAAAGATGTATAATGGAAATCCACCAATCTTTTCTCACTTAATAATACACTAGCAGGGGTACCCGGCGTTGCCCGGGATGACCAGTCGTGAAACCCGATGGATGGTGTTATTTTCTGATATAGGGAAAAGGGACTGCAGAAGTTATGGAAATGTGTCACTGAGAAATGGACGCCATATTGCCGACGAAAGGCTCCAGGACTTCGGGACAATGCAGACATGTGCATGTTAAGAGGTACAGCATCGTCAATGAATGGAATGTACTGTTCTAGAAACAACGGAAATGGGTTGTTATGTTCTGCGAGAAACGTCACTGAAGTGCTGTGGGATATACAATGTTCCCTGTTTTCCCTCCAGGAGCCAGAATGTAAAGGTTTGTTGGGTGCCCGACCCTAGAACATGCAACATATAGTTGTCCATGTGAGAAACATGGATTTTGCAGGTGGATTCCCACGATTTTCAGGGATTGTCCTTGTGCCTTGTTGATGGACATAGGAAATGAGAGGTGAACTGGGAACTGTATCCTTTTGAAGTCAAACGGCAAGTCTTTTGGGATTAGTGGTATTCATGGAATGAATACATCCTTGCCTTTTGCACAACCAGTGAGGATAGTGGCTTCTATAAGGTGAGAATAGAGATTCTTCACACAGAGTCTAGTGCCGTTGCACAACTTGGGGGGGATCCAAGTTTCGAAGTAGCATGATCGGCACCCTGATTTTTAGCTCCAGGTTATGTAAAGGAATGCCTGTGGGTTCAAGTGAATTAAGAAACTCCACTGGATAGAGCACAACCTGTGAAGGATCCATGACGATGTCAACAGACTTGTATGTTCTGCAGTTTGTTGGCAGCATGTTTTGAATCTGTAGGTTCAGTGTATGGATGCAATCATTTTTCGGAGCCAAGATAGCCCTTTCACAGAGCCACTCTTGTCGTCTCTAATTGTGGTGGATGTCTGGGAACACATTTACCTTCAGTTCGTCAACAAAGCAGACAATGTTGCAAAAGTTGCATGGGAATTGGATAAGTCCTGTGTTTGGGTCTTGAGGTGCCTTTCCATCACCCAACATCATGAGCTGTTCGGAGAATGTTCCAGCTGATGCATCTCCAATGAAGTAAACCCTCATGTTTGTTGTCAGTGTGAATTTTTTCACATATCTCCAAAAGTGGGATGCTTTGAGGCATGCACTGAGTTCATCTGTGGGTGTTGACCTCAGAATTATGGGGAGTGTTTGATGGAAGTCCCCAGCCAAAACAACAATACAACCTCCCATTAAATCGTTGTTGCCATGAAGGTCTTGCAATGTATGGTGCAGAGCCTCTAGAGCCTTTTTGTGAGCCATTGTGCACTTG
>Ga0268261_10001127_pt1 | contig 18035 bp, 10 predicted proteins | sample TergutNc150P1_FD_190353 | JGI IMG/M metagenome (GOLD analysis project Ga0268261, IMG submission 190353) | Nasutitermes corniger P1 segment gut microbial community from laboratory colony in Florida, USA - Nc150 P1 (SPAdes) (version 2) | ecosystem: Host-associated > Arthropoda: Insects >...
AGAGTTTACTGATATATTATAAATGTATGTTAGGGGAGCCTTTAGAAATGTGGCACTTTGCTTTATTATGTGTTCAGGAATATCATCATAACCTGCAGATGACTTCCCTTTTAAATTCCTGACTACACATTCTACCTCCTGTTCAGTGATAGGCAACATTGCCATGGAATCCGCACAATGTTTTATTTTTATCTGTTTTTTATGGTGCAGGAGAAGGAGGAGGGAATATCTGAGGACAGTTACTTATGAATCAGTTTACAAAACATCCAAATTGTTACTGTACAGCAGTATTTCTGTACACAGTCACACAGCCAACAGTCTAATCAGGCTGCCAGATAGCTTGTTAAAAGTACAGTACAGAAATCTCCGTGTATTTCGTTTCATGGGTAAGGAGGAATAATAACTGTTGTGAAGTATAAAATCTGCCATTTTGTTCATGAAATTCAACATGTCAGTGCAAAAAGCCTAATCTACAAATTAGAGAAAATCACAAACATGCAGTTATTTTTCGAGCAGAAACACATACTGATTTCAGAACTCTGAAGACTCATTGTTCCCTCGTCTCACAATGGCTACCTTGAGGTTTTTGGTATATACAATATCGTATCAGGCAGTAAATTGTCACGATACACCTTTCGTACATTGTTAACGTAAGAAAGTTTAAAGTATATGGCAATGATGTTGCTTTATAAATCAACCAGCCTGTTTTTTTCCTAAGGAAAAAGTTGAGGCTAAAGAAATATTCGAGCATCAAAAACGGTAGAATTTAGAAGTACAGGACTTATAAGTATGCTAAATTCACAGATTCTAATCTCACTATAGAAGATAAAATATAATAATGAAATTTAAATCAATATTTATATAACAATTATGAAGAAGATCGGTGCACAAAGAACCGAACTGTGGCCAACAGTATGTTACAAGAAGCTGTGTGTAGACAGAGAACTGAACTGTGGCCAGAAGTATGTTACCTGAAGCAGAGTGTAGACAGAGACCTGAAATGTGGCCAAGAGTATGTTACATGAAGCTGTGTGTAGACAGAGAACTGAACTGTGGACAACACAATGTTACATGAAGCTGTGTGTAGACAGAGATTTGAAATGTGGCCAAAAGTATGCTACATAAAGCTGTGTGAAGAAAGAGACCTGAAATGTAGGCAAAAGTACGTTACATGAAGCTGTGTGTAGACAGAGACCTGAAATGTGGCCAACAGTATGTTATATGAAGCTGTGTGTAGAGAGAGATGTAAACTGTGGCCAACAGTAAGTTACATAAAGTTGTGTGTAGACAGAGAACTGAAATGTAAACAATAGTATGTTACATGAAGCAGTTTCTAGAAAGAGAGCAGAACTATGGCCAAGAGTATGTTACAATTAGCTGTGTGTAGACAGAGACCTGAAATGTTGCCCAAAATATGTTACAAGAAGCTTTGTGTAGACAGAGACCTGAACTGGGGTCAAAAGTTTGTTACATGAAGCTGTGTGCCTACAGAGACCTAAAATGTGGCCGAGTGAACACTACATGAAACTGTGTGAAGACAGAGACTTGAATTATGGATAAAAGTATATTAATGAAGCTGTGTGTAGACAGAGACCTGAACTGTGGCCAAAAGTATGTTACACGAAGATGTGTGTAGAAAGAGATCTGAATTGTGGCCAACAGCATGAACGTGTGTGTAAACAGAGACATGAAATGTGGCCAAGAGTATGTTACAAGAAGCTGTTTATAGACAGAGACCTGATATGTGGCCAACAGTATTTATATGAAGCTGTGTGTAGACAGAGACCTGAACTGTGTGTGACAGTTGGTTACATGAACTGTGGCCAACAGTATGTTACATGAAGCTGTGTGTAGACAGAGACCTGAACTGTGTACAATAGGATGTTACATGAAGCTGTGTGTATACAGAGAATTTAACTGTGGCCAAAACTAAGTTATATGAAGCTGTGTGTAGACATATACTTGAACTGTGGCCAAAAGTGCTACAAGAATCTGTGTGTAGACATAGACATGAAATGTGGCCAACAGTATGTTACATGGAGCAGTGTGAAGACAGAGACATGAACTGTGGCCACCAGTATGTTACATGAAGCTGTGTGTAGACAGAGACTTGAAATGTGGCCAAAAGTATGTTACAAGAAGCTGTGTGTATTCAGAGACCTGTACTGTGGCCAACAGAATGTTACATGAAGCTGTGTGTAGACAAAGACTTGAACTTAGGCCAAGAGTATGTTACATGAAGCTGTGTGTAGACAGAGGCCTTATCTGTAACCGATAGTACATTACATGAATCTGTGTGTATACAGAGATCTGAATTGTGGCCAACAGTATATTGCATGTGTGTAGACAGAAAACTGAAATTTGGCCAACAGTTACACGACCCTGAGTGTAGACGGAGACATAAAATGTGGCCTACACTATGTTGCATGAAGCTGTGTGTAGACAGAGATCTAAACTGTGTCCGACAGTATGTTACATGAAAGTGTGTTTAGACAGAGAACTGAAATGGGGCCAAAAGTACTTAACATGAAACTGAGTGTAGACAGGGACCTGAATTGTGGCCTACAGTATGTTACATGAAGCTGTGTAGACAGAGATCTGAACTGTGGCCAGTAGTAGGTTACAGGAAGCTAAGGGTAGACAGAGAGATGAAATGTAGCCAAAAGTATGTTTCATGCAGCTGTGCTTAGACAGAGACCTGAAATATGTCCAGCAGTATGTTACAGGAAACTGTGTGTACACAGAGACCTGAATCGTAGCCAAAACTCTAGTACAAGGAGCTGTGTGTAGACAGAGACCTGAACTTTGTCAAAAGTATGTTACATGAAGCTGTGGTTAGACAGAAAACTGAAATGCGGCCGAAAGTTTGTTACGTGAAGCTTAGTGTAGATAGAGAGCTGAACTGTGACCAACAGTATGTTACATGAATCTATGTGTAGACAGAGACCTGAATTGTTTCCGAGAGCATATTACATGAAGCAGTGTGAAGACAGAGACCTGTACTGTGGCCAACAATATGCTACATGAAGCTACGTGTAGCCGGAGAACTGAATTGTGGCCAACAGTATATTACAAGAAGCTGTGTGTAAACAGAGACATGAAATGTGGCCAAAAGTATGTAACATGAAGCTGTGTGTAGACAGAAACCTGAAATGTGGTCAACAATATGTTACATGAAGCTGAGTGTAGACAGAAACCTGAAATGTGGCCGAGAGATTGTTACATGAAGCTGAGTGTATACAGAGAATTGAACTGTGGCCAAAAGTATGTTACATGAACCTGAGTGTAGACAGAGACATGAAATGTGGCCAACAGTATGTTAAATAAATCTGTGTGTAGACAGAAACCTGAGATGTGGTCAACAGTATGTTAAATGAAGCTGAGTGTAGACAGAGAACTAAACTGTGGCCAAAAGAATGTTACATGAACCTGAGTTAAGACAGAGACATGAAATGTGTCCAAGAGTTTGTTACATGAAACTGAGAGCATACAGAGACCTGAACTATGGCCGAGTGTTTGTTAGACGAAGCTGTGTGTAGAAAGAGACCTGAACTGTGGCTAACCGTGTGTTACATGAAGCTGAGTGTAGACAGAAACCTGTACTGTGGCCGAGAGTTTGTTACGTGAATCTGAGTGTAGACAGAGACCTGAAATGTAGCCAAAAATATGTTTCATGAAGCTGTGTGTAGACAGTGATCTGAACTGTGGCCAAAAGTATGTTACATGAAGCTGAGTGTAGACAGAGAACTTAACTATAGTCAATAATATATTACATGAATCTGTGTGTAGACAGAGAGTATAACTGTGGCCTACAGTATGTTAAATGAAGCTGTGTGTAAACAGAGAAGTGAACTGTGGCCAACAGTATGTTACATGTAGCTGTGTGTAGACAGAGTCCTGTACTGTGGCTGATAGTTTGTTACATAAATCTGAGTGTAGACAGAGACCTGAAATGTGGCCAATAGTATGGTACATGAAGCTGTTTGTAGACAAAGACTTGAACTGTGGCCAATAGTAGGTTACATGAAGCTGATTGTAGACAGAGACTTGAAATGTGGCCTATAGTAAGTTACATGAAGCTGTGTGTAGACACAGTCCTCTAATGTGACCGAAAGTGTGTTACATGAATCTGTGTGGAGACAGAAACCTGAACTGTGGCGAACAGTATGTCACATGAAGCTGTGCGTAGACACAAACCTGTACTGTGGCCGAGAGTTTGTTACATGAAGCTGTATGTAGACAGAGAACTGAAATGTGGCCAACAGTATGTTACCTGAAGCTGTGTGCAGACAGAGACCTGTACTGTGGCCGAGAGATTGTTACATGAATCTGAGTGTTGACAGAGACCTGAACTATGGCCAACAGTATGCTACTTTAAGCCGTTTGTAGACAAAGTCTTGAACTGTGGCCAAAAGTCTGTTACGTGAAGCTGAGTGTAGAGTAGAGACCTGAAATGTAGACTAAAATATGTTAAGTGAAGCTGTGTATCGACTTGGACTTCAAATGTAAACAAAACTAAGTTACATGAAACTGTTTGTTGACAGAGACCTGATCTGTGACCAGTAGTATGTTACATGAAGCTGAGTTTAGACAGAGAACAGAAAAGTGGCCAAAAGTATGTTACATGAAGATGTGTGTAACAGAAAGCCAAAATGTGGCCAAAAGTATGTTACATAAATCTGTGTGAAATCAGAGACCTTAAATATGGCCAGCAGTATGGTACATGAAACTGTGTGTAGACAGAGACCTTAACTGTACCCAACAGTATGTTACATTAAGCTGTGTGTAGACAGAAACCTTAACTGTGGTAAAGAGAATGATAAATGTAGCTGGGGTTAGACATAGAACTGAATTGTGGCCATGAGTTTGTAACGTGAAGCTTAGTGTAAAGGGAGACCTGAACTGTGGCCAACAGTATGTTACGTGAATCTGTATGTGCCTGAATTGTGGCCGAGTGTATTTTACATGAATCTGGGTGAAGACAAAGACCTTAACTGTGGCGAAAAGTATGCGACCTGAAACTGTGTGTAGACAGAGAACTGAACTGTGGCCAACAGTATATTACATGGATCTGTGTGTAGACAGAGACCTGAAATGAGGCCAGCAGTAACTAACGTGAAGCTCTGTGCAGAAAGATACCTCAACTGTGTCCAAGCATATGTTACATGAAGCTTTGTGCAGACAGAGACCTGAACTGTGGCCAACAGTATGTTACATGAAGCTGAGTGTAGAGAGAGAACAGAACTTTGGCCAAAATTATGTTACATGAAGCTGAGTGTAGATAGAGAACTGAAATGTGGCTAAAAGTAGGTTAAAAGGAGCTGTTTGTAGACAGAGAACTGAAATGTGGCCAACAGTATGTTACATGAATCTGAGTGTAGACAGAGACGTGAACTGTGGCAAAAAGTACGTTACATGAATCTGTGTGTTGACAGAGGCCTGAACTATGGCCAACAGTATGTTACATGAAGCTGTGTGTAGACAGAGACCTGAACTATGGGCAAGAGGATGTCACATGAATTTGTGTGTAGACAGAGCCCTGAACTGTGTCTGACAGTATGTTACATGAAGCTTTGTATAGACAGAGACCTGAGTTGTGGCCGAGAGGTTGTTACATGTAGCTGTGTGTAGACAGATACCTCAAATGTTGCCAACAGTAAGTTACATGTTACTGAGTGCAGACAAAGAACTGATCTGTGGCCTACAGTATATTACATGAAGCTGTGTGTTGACAGAGACCTGAACTGTAGCCTATAGTATGTTACATGAAGTTGTTTGTAAACAAAGACCTGAAATGAGGCCAACAGTAAGTTACAAGAAGCTGTGTGTAGACAGAAATCTGACCGGTGTCCAACAGTATGTTACATGATGCTGCGTGTAGACAGAGACATTAAATGTGACCGAGATTGTGTTACATGAAACTGGGAGTAGACAGAAACCTGAAGTGTGGTCAACAATATGTTGAATGAATCTCTGTGTATACAGACACTTGATTTGTGTCCAACAGTATATTATATGAAGTTGTGTGTAGACAGAGACCTGAACTGTGGCCAACAGTATGTTACATTAAGCTGTGTGTAGACAGAGACATGAACTGTGGCCAAAAGTATGTTACATGAAGCTGTGTGTAGACAGAAACCTGAACTGTGGCCAACAGTAAGTTACATGAAGTTTTGTGTAGACAGATAACTGAACTTTGACCAAGAGTATGTTCATGAAGCTGTGTGTAGACAGAAACATGAACTATGGTCTACAGTATGTTACATGAAACTGTCAAAATACAGATGCCTGAACTGTGCCTGAGAGTATGTTACGTGATACTATGTGTAGAAAGAGACATGAAATGTGACGAACAGAATGTTACGTGAAGCTTTGTGTAGACAGATACCTGAACTATTGGCCAAAATTATGTTATATGAATTTGTGTTTATACAGAGAATTGAAATTTGGCCAAGAGTTTGTTACATGACTCTGTGTGTAGACAGAGACCTGAACTGTGACCAAAGTCTGTTACATCAGGTTGTGTGTGGACAGAGACCTTAACTGTGGCCAAAAGTACCTTATATGTAGCTGTGTGTAGAAAGAGAACTGAACTGGTTCCAACAGTTTGTTATATGAAGCAGTGTTCATACAGAGGCCTGAAGTGTGGCCAATAGTATGTCACATAAAGCTGTGTGCAGTCAGAGACCTGAATTGTGGCCGAAATTTTGTTACATATGGCTGTGTGTAGACAGAGATCTGAAGAGTGGGTGACAGATACAGGAAGCTGTGTGTAGACAGAGAACTGAACAGTGGTCAGTTGTATGTTACAAGAGGCTGTGTGTAGACAGAGACCTGAAATGTGGCAAGCAGTATATTACATGAAGCTGTGTGTAGACAGAGATCTGAACTGTGGCCTGTAGTAAGTTACATGAAGCTAAGTGTCGAGAGAGACCTGAACTATGTCTAATATTATATTACATGAAGCTGTGTATAGGCAGAGCCCTGAACTGTGGCCCAATATATGTTACAGGAAACGGTGTGTAGAGGGAGGTCTGAATTGTGTCCAACATTATGTTGGATGGAGCTGTGTGTAGACAGAGACATGAACTGTGGCCATCAGAATATTACATGAAGCTAAGTGTAGACAGACACGTGAACTGTGACCATCAGTATGTTATATGAATCTGTGTGTAGACAGAGTACTTAAATGTGGCATAGAGTATGTTACATGAAACTGTGTGCAGAGAGAGGCTTAAACAGTGTCCAACAGTATGTTATTTTAAGCTGTGTGTAGACAGAGACGTGAACTTTTCCCAAAAGTATGTAACATGAAACTGTGTGTAGACAGAGACTTGAACTTTTGTTAAGAGTATATTACATGAAGCTGAGTTTAGGCAGAGGACTTAACTGTTTCCAACTGCATGTTGTATGAGGCAATGTGTAGAAAGAAACCTGAACTGTGGTGAACAGTATGTTACATGAAGCTGTGTGTAGTCAGAGACTTGAAGTATGGCCATTTGTATGTTACATGAAGCTGTTTGTAGACAGAGACCTGAATTGTTGCCAACAGTATATTACATGATGTTGTGTGAAGACAGAAACATTAAATGTACAATAGTATGTTATAAGAAGATGTGTGTAGACAGAGACCTGAACTGTGGCCAACAGTATGTTACATGAAGTAGCGCGCAGACAGAGACATGATATGTGGTTGAGATCTTTTTACTTGAAGCTGGGTGTAGACAGAGATCTGAACTCTGGCCTACAGTAAGTTATATGTAGCTGTGAGTAGACAGTGACCAGAAATTAGGCTGAGAGTGTGTTACATGAAACTTTGTGTAGACAAAGACCAGAATTGTGGCCAACCGTATGTTGCAGGAAACTGAGTGTAAACAGAGAATGAAATGTTTCCAAATGTATGTTACATGAATCTTTGTGTAGAGAGATATCTGAACTGTAGCCAATATTATTTTACATGAAGCTGTGTGTAGACAAATACTTGAACTGGTGCTAAAAGTTAGAAACTGTGTGTAGACATAGACTTGAAATGTGGCCGAGTGTTTTTACATAAATCTGTGTGAAAACAGAGACCTGAACTGTTTCCAAAGTATGTTATATGAACATTTCTGTAGACAGAGATCTTAACTGTAACCAAAAGTATTTTACATGAAGCTGTGTTTAGAGAGAGAACTTAACTGTGGCCAACAGAATGTTACATGAAGCTGTGTGTAGACAGAGACTTGAAATGTAGCCAAACGTATGTTACATTAATCTGAGTGTAGACAGAGACCTGAGCTGTGGCCGAGAAGTGTGTTACATGAATCTGTGAGTAGACAGAAAGATGAATTGTGACCAAAAGTATGTTACATGTAGCTGTGTGTTGACAGAGACCTGAACTGTGGCCAAAAGTGTGTTTCATGAAGCTGTGTGTAGGCAGAAACCTGAGTTGTGTCCGAGAAATGTGTTACATGAATCTGTGAGTAGACAGAGAGATGAAATTTGACCAAAAGTATGTTACATGTAGCTGTGTGTAGGCAGAGACCTGAAATGTGGCCTAGAGTTTGTTTCATGAAGCTGTGTGTAGACAGAGATTTGAACGGTAGCCGATAGTATGTTACAAGAATCTGTGCGTAGACAGAGAACTGAAATGTGTCCAACAGTATATTACATGAAGCTTCATTTAGACAGAGGCCAGAACTGTGGCCAAAACTGTTTTAAATGAAGCTGTTTGTAGACAGAGACCTGAAATGTGGCCAACAGTATTTTACATGAATCTCTTTGTACAAAGAGAAATTAATTGTAGCCGAGTGATTGTTACATGAAGCTGTATAATGACGGAGACCAGAATTGTGGCCAAAAGTGTCTTACGAGAAGCTGTGTGTAGACAGAGATCTGAATTGTGGCTAAAAGTACAATAAATTAAGCTGTGTATAGAAAGAGATCTGAACTGGTGATCAAAGTCTGTTAACTGAATCTGTGTGCATAAAGAGACGTGAAATGTGGCTGAGAGTTTGTTACATGATGCTGTGTAGCTGTGTGTAGACAGAGACGATAAATGTGGCCAACAGTATGTTATAAGAAACGTTTTGTAGACAGAGACCTGAAATGTGTCCATCAGTGTGTTACATGAAGCTGTGGGTAGATAGAGAACTGAACTGTGTCCAACAGTGTGTTACTTGAAGCTGTGTGTAGACGGAGACCTGAACTGTGGCCAACAGTATGTTACATGAAACTTTTTGTATACAGAGACCTGAACTGTGTCCAACAGTGTGTTACATTGAGCTGTGTTTTGACAGATAACTGAACTGTGGCCAAGAGTAAGTTAAATGAAAATTTTTGTAGACAGAGTCCTGAACTGCGTCCAACTGTTTGTTACATGATCCTGTGTGTAGAGAGAGAACCGAACTGTGGCCAACAGTATACTACATGAATCTTTGTGTAGACAGAGACCTGAACTGTGTCCAACAGTCTGTTACATGAAATTTTGTGTAGACAGAAATCTGAACTGAGTCGAACAGTGCGTTACATGGAACTTTGTGTAGACAGAGACCTGAATTGTGTCCAAAAGTATGTTACATGAAACTTTGTGTAGACAGAGAACTGAAATGTGTTTGAGAGTTTGTTACATGAAGCTGCGTGTAGACAGAGACCTGAAATAAGGGTAAAAGTTTGTTACATTAAGGTGTGTGTAGACAGAGAACTGAACTATGGTTGAGAGATTGTTACAAGAAACTGTGTGTAGATAGAGACATGAATTGTGGTTGAGAGTTCGTAACATGAAGCTGTGTGTAGACAGAGACCTAAACTGTGGTTGAGAGTTTGTTGCATGAAGCTGTGTGTAGACAGAGATATGAAATGTGGTTGGGAGTTCGTTACATGAAGCTGTGTGTAGACAGAGACCTGAACTGTGGTTAAGAGTTGTTACATGAATCTGTGTGTAGACGGAGACCTGAAATATGGTTGAGAGATTGTTACATGAAGCTGTGTATAGACAAAGACCTGAATAGTAGTTGAGAGTTTGTCACATGAAGCTGTGTGTACACAGAGACCTGAAATGTGGTTGAGAGTTTGTTACATGAAGCTGTGTGTAGACAGAGAACTTAACTGTGGTTAAGAGTTTGTTACATGAAGCTGTGTGTAGACAGAGGCCTGAACTGTGGTTGAGAGTGTGTTACATGAAGCTGTGTGTAGACATTGAGCTGAAAAGTTGTTGAGAGTTTGTTACATGAGGCTGTGTGTAGACAGAGACCTGAACCGTGGTTGAGAGTTTGTTACATGAAGCTGTGCGTAGACAGAGATATGAACTGTGTCCAAATGTGTGTTACAAAAAACTTTGTTGAGACAGAGACCTGAACTGTGCCCAACATTATGTTACGTGAAACTTTGTGTAGTCAGAGGCCTGAAATGTGTCCAAGAGTGTGTTACATGAAACATTGTTTAGACAGAGACATGAACTGTTTGGAACATTGTGTTACATGAAGCTGTGTGTAGACAGAGACCTGAACTTTGTTCAACAGTGTGTTACACAAAACCTTGTGTAGACAGAGACCTGAACTGTGTCCAACAGTGTGTTACATTAATCTTTGTGTAGACAGAGACCTGAACTGTGTCCAACAGTTTGTTACATGAAACTTAGTGTAGACAGATACCTGAACTGTGACCAAAAGTATGTTACATCAAGCTGTATGTAGACAGAGACCTGAAATGTGGCCATCAGTATGTTACATGAAACTGTGAGTACAGAGAATTGAACTGTGGCCAACCGAATGTTACATTAAGCTGTGTGTAGATAAAGACCTGAAATGTGGTCAAGAGTATGTTAAATGATATTGTATGTAGACATATACATGAATTTTGACCTACAGTATGTTACATGAAACTGTGTTTATACAGAAACCTGAAATGTGAAGAATGTAAGTTTCATGAAGCTGTGTGTAGACAGAAACCTGATTTGTGATCAAGAGATTGTTAAATTTTTTGTGTGTAGTCATATTCCTGAATTGTGACCAAAAATATGTTACACGAAACTGTGTGTAGACCGAGACATGAACTGTGTCCAACAGTATGTGACATGAAGCTTCGTGTAGGCAGATTCCTGAACTGTGGCCAACAGCATGTTACATGAAGCTGTGTGTAGACAGAGACTTGAACTGTGCCCAAGAGTATGTTACATGAATCTGTGTGTATACAAAAGCCTTAATTGTGGCCGAGTGTTGATTACATTTTACTACGTGTAGACAGAGACCTGAACTGTGACAAACAGTATGTTACATGAAGCTGTGTGTAGACAGAGAACTTAACTGTGGCCAACAGTATGTTGCATGAAGCTGTATGTATACAGATGCCTGAATTTTGGCCGAGGGTTTGTTACATGATACTATGTATTTACAGAAACCTGAAGTGGGACGAACAGATTTTTAAATCACGCTGTGTATAGACAGAGAGCTGAACTGTGGCCAAGGGTATGTTACATGAAGCTGTAAGTATACAGATGTCTGAATTGTGGCCGAGAGGTTGTTACATGATACCATGTGTAGACAGAGACCTGAAATGTGACGAACAGTATGTAACATGAAGCTGTGTGTAGGCAGATACCTGAATTGTGGCCAACAGTATGTTACATGATGGTATGTGTATACAGAGTCCTAAACTGTGGCTGTGGGTGTGTTACATGAAGCTGTGTGTAGACAGAGAACTGAAATGAAGTCAAAAGTATGTTAAATGAATCTGTGTATCGACAGACACCAGAATTTTGACCAACTGTATATTAAATGAAACTGTGTAGAAAGAGACCTAAACTGTGGGCAACAGTATGTTACATGAAGCTGTGTGTAGACAGATTATTAAACTCTGGCCAAAAGTATGTTACATGAAGCTGTGTGTATACAGAGACTTGAATTGTGGCCAAAAGTATTTTATATGAATCCCTGTTATACAGAGACCTCAACTGTGGCCGAGGGTGTGTTACATTAAGCTGTATGTAGACAGAGAACAGAAGTGTGTCCAACAGTATGTTACATGAACCTTTGTGTAGACACAGCCCCGAAATGTGGCCAACAGTATTTTACATGAATCTGTGTTCAGACAGAGCCTTGAACAGTGGCCAGCAATATGTTACATGAAGCTGTCTGTATACAGAGACCTGAAGTGTGGCCGAGAGTTTGTTATATGAAACTATGTTTAGACGGAGTTCTCAAATGCTACCCACGGTATTTTACATAAATCTGTGTGTAGACGGAGGGCTCAAATTTGGCCAACAGTATGTTACATGAACTTGTTGTAGAGAGAGACCTGTACTATGGATAAAAGTATGTTACATGAATCTGTGTGTAGAAAGAGACCTGAACTGAGGCCAAAAGTTTCTTACATGAAACTGTGTGCATAGAGACTTAAAATGTGGCCGAGGGTTTGGTACATGAAGCTGTGTGTAGACAGAAACCTGAACTGTAGCCACTAGTATATTACATCAAGCTGTGTTTAGAGACAGACTTGAACTGTGTCCATCAGTATGTTACATGAAGCTTTGTGTGGACTGTTATCTAAACTTAGGGCAACAGTAAGTTACATGAAGCTGTATGTAGACAAAAACCTGAACTGTGGCCAACAGTATGTTACATGAGACTGTGTGTATACAGAGCATGAACTGTGGCCAACCATATGTTACATGAAACTGTGTGTAGACAGAAACCTGAAATGTGGTCAAGAGTATGTTAAATGAATTTGTGTGTAGACATAACTGAATTTTGACCAACAGTATGCTACATGAAACTGTGTGTATGCAGAGAATTAAAATGTGTCCGAGAGTGTCTTACATGAAGCTGTGTGTAGACAGAGAACTGAAATGTGATCAAGAGTATGTTAAATGATTTTGTTTTGTAGATATACACCTTAAATGTGACCAAAAGTACGTTAAATGAAATTGTTTGTAGACAGGGACCTGAAATGAGGCCAATGTATGTTACATGAAGCTGTGTGAAGACAGAAACCTGAAATGTGGTCCAGAGTATGTTAAATAATTTTGTGTGTAGACATATAACTGAATTGTGGCCAAAAGTATGTTACTTGAAACTGTGAGTAGACAGAGACATGAGCTGTGTCCAACAGTATGTGACATGAAGCTTTGTGTAGACAGATTCCTGAACTTTGGCCAACAGAATGTTACATGAAGCTGTGTGTAGACAAAGACCTGAAATGTGTTCAACATTATGTGACATGAGAGTGTGTTACATGAATCTCTGAGTATACAGAAACCTGAAATGTGGTTAAGAGTACGTTAAATAAAGCTGCGTGTAGACAAAGAAGTTAATTGTGCCTAACAGCATGTTACATGAAGCTGTGTGTAGACAGAGACCTGAACTGCTGCCACCAGTATTTTACATGAATCTGTGTGTAGACAGAGACCTGAACTGCTGCCACCAGTACTTTACATGAATCTGTGTGTAGACAGAGACCTGAACTGTGTGTGACAGTTGGTTACATGAATCTTTGTGTAGACAGAGACCTGACATTTAACGAAAAGTATTTTAAAGGACACTGTATGTAGACAGATACTTGAACTGTGTCCAACAGTATTTTACATGAACCTGTGTGTGGACAGAGATATTAACTTTATCCAAAGGTAATTTACATGAATCTGTGTTTAGACAGAGTCCTGAACTGTGGCGAGCAGTATGTTACATGAAGCTATTTGTATACATAGACCTGAACTGTGGCCGAGAGTTTGTTACATGAAGCTATGCGTAGACAGTGAACTGAACTGTGGCCAACAGTATGTTACATGAATCTTTGTGTAGACAGAGACCTGCACATTAGCCAAGAGTATTTTACATGACGCTGTATATATACAGAGAACTGAACTGTGGCCAAAAGTATGTTACATGAAACTGTGTGTGTACAGAGTTTTGAACTGTGGCCGACCGTATGTTACATTAAGCTGTTTGTATGCAGAGACTTGAAATGTGGTCAAGAGAATGTTAAATAAATTTGTGTGTAGACAGAAACCTGTACTGCAGCCAACAGTGTATTACATGAAGCTGTGTGTAGACAGAGACCTGAACTGTGGCCAAGAGTGTTACATGAAGCTGTTTGTAGACAGAGACCTGAAATGTGGCTGAGAGTTTGTTACATGTTTCTGAGTGTAGACAGAGATATTAACTGTGTGTGACAGTTGGATACATGAAGCTGTGTGTTGACAGAGAACTGAACAGTGGTCAGTAGTATGTTTCATGAAGCTGTGTGATTACAGAGACCTTAACTGTGGCCAACAGTATATTACATGGAGCTGTTTGTAGACAGAGACCTTTACTGTGGCCAGTAGTATATTACATGTTTTGCAAAGTGTAGACAGAGACTTGAAATGTGTCCAACAGTATGTGACATGAAGCTATGTGTAGACAGAGAACTGAACTGTGTCCAAAAGTATGTTACATGATGCTGTGTGTAGACAGAGACCTGAACTGTGGCCAACATTATGTTACATGGAACTGTGTGTAGACAGAGACTTGATCGTTGGGCAACAGTATATTACTTGAAGCTGTGTGTAGACAGAGACCTGAACTTTGGCCAACAGTATGTTACATGATTCTGTGTGTAGAGAGAAACCTAAACTGTGGCCAACAGTATGTTACATGAAGCTGTGTGTAGAAAGAGACCTGAACTGTGGCCATCAGTATGTTACATAAAGCTGTATGTAGAGAGAGACCTGAATTTTGGCCAACATTATGTTACATAGAACTGTGTTTAGACATAGACTTTAACTGTGGCTAAAAGTATGTTACATGAAGCTGTGTGTAAACAGAGACATGAACAGTGTCCAACAGTATGTTACATGAAGCTGTGTGTAGACAGAGACCCGATCTGTGGCCAACAGTATGTTACATGGTGCTGTGTGTAGACAGATACCTGAACTGTGGCCAACAGTATGTTACATGTCGCTGTGTGTAGACAGAGACCTGAACTTTGGCCATCAGTACGTTACATGAAGCTGTGTCTAGACCGAGACGTAAAATGTTGCTGAGTGTTTGTTACATGGAACTGTGTGTATACAGAAACCTGAACGGTGGCCAATAGTATTTTACATGAATCAGAGTTTAGACAAAGACCTGAACTGTTCCCAACCATATGTTATATGAAGCTGTGTGTAGACAGATCCTGAACTGTGGCCAATAGTATTTTACATGAGTCTGAGTGTAGACAAAGTCCTGAACTGTGCCCAACCATATGTTACATGAATCTGTGTGTAGACAGATCCCTGAACTATGGCCAATAGTATTTTACATGAATCAGAGTTTAGACAAAGACCTGAACTTTTTCCAACAGTATGTTACATGAAGCTGTGTGTAGACAGATCCTGAACTGTGGCCAATATATTTTACATGAATGTGAGTGTAGACAAAGACCTGGAATGTGACCAACTGTATGCTACATGAAGCTGAGTGTAGACAGAGACTAGAACTCTGGCCAATAGTATTTTACATAAATCTGAGTGTAGACAAAGACCTGAACTGTGCCCAACTCTATGTTACATGACGCTGAGTTTAGACACAGACCTGAACTTCGGCCAATAGTATTTTACCTGAATCTGATTGTAGACAGAAACATGAACTGTGCCCAACCTTATGTTACATGAAGCTGAGTGTTGACAGAGACCTGAACTGTGGCTAATAATATTTTACATGAATCTGAGTTTAGACAAAGACCTTAATTGTGCCCAACCTTATGTTACATGAAGCTGTGTGTATACAGATATCTGAACTATGGCCAACAGTATGTTACATCAATCTGTGTGTAGACAGAGACTTTAAATGTTTCCAAAAGTATATTACAGGAAGCTGAGTGTAGGCAGATACCTGAACTGTGTCCAACAGTATGTTATATGAGGCTGTGTGTGGACAGATATCTTAACTGTGGCCAACAGTATATTACATGAAGCTATGTGTAGACAGAGGCTTGAAATGTGGTCAACAGTATGTTACATGAAGCTGTGTGTAGACAGAGACCTGAACTGTAGACAATAGTATGTTACATGAAGCTGTGTGTAGACAGAGACCTTAACTGTGGCCAACAGTATGTTACATGAAGCTGTGTGTAGACAGAGACCTGAACTGTTGACAATAGTATGTTACATGAATCTGTGTGTAGACAGTGGTCTTAACTGTGGTGGACAGTATGTTACATGATGCTGTGTATAGACAGAGACCTGAACTGTGGCCAACAGTATGTTACATGAAGCTGTGTGTAGACAGAGACCTGAACTGTGTCCAACAGTATGTTACATTAAACTGTGTGTAGACAGAGATCTGAACTGTGGCCAACAGTATATTACATGTAGCTGTGTGTATACAGAGACCTGAACTTTGGCCGAGAGTTTGTTACATATATCTATGTGTAGACAGAGTCCTTAACTGTGACCAACAGTATGTTACATGAATCTGGTTGTAGACAGAGTCCTGAACTGTGACCGGCAGTATGTTACATGAAGCTGTGTGTAGACAGAGACCTGAACTGTGGCCAACAGTATGTTATATTTAGCTGTGTGTATACAGAGACCTGAAATGTGGCCATAAGTATGTTACATGAAGCTGTGTGTAAATAGAGACCTGAACTGGGGCCAAAATTTATTACATGTAGCTGTGTGCCTACAGAGACCTGAACTGTAGCCGAGTGTATGTTACATGAAGCTGTGTGTGGACAGAGACCTGAACCGTGGCCGAGAGATTGTTGCATGAAGCCGTGTGTAGACACAGACCTGAACTGTGTGTTGCAGTTGGTTAAATGAAACTCTGTGTTGACACAGACCTTAAATGTGGTCCGATATTTTGTTCTCCCATCGTGACAGTATTTGAAGTCACAGATCGCTCTGTGTCAAGCATTTTATTGCAAAGTTAGAACAGCAATCTTTCGCTGTACTCCACACCACAGTATTCAGCAGACGGTGTCACTGTAGCACTATTTCTGTGCCAGTTGTATAGCTAGAGCCATTACCTTTATGGACTTCTTCCATCCGTCCACTCTAGTAAGTGCCCCGTTGTACAGGCCCTCAGGCTCTGTAATAGCTGTAAGTCCCGTAGCTGGAGTAGAGTTATAGCTCTATTCTCTCATGACCAACGGCACTAGAAAGGGATGAGGTGGTCAACATCTCGCTCTTGTCACTCTTTACCCCCGGAAAAGACCCAGTTCTCTTTGTACAGGCGACTGTGTTGTCCCCAGGGCCGGTCTGGACAGGTGCGGACCGACCGGTTTTCGAACCCTGAACCGTCTATTCTGTAGCTAGTCGCTATACCAGCTGATCTACCCTGCCCACGTCCACTCTACTACAATTTATATAATTAATACAACATTATTCCTTTGCTTAACCTGTCATTATGCTATAACTGTATTGCAATATGTGCAATGTTTTCATTTGGCGAACTGTATAGAGTATTCTCTTGGGTTCTTCCAACGTTTTATGACAGTTTGTTCATCAGCACATACATGTTGACATGTGTGGGATTTTTTACAATTATATAAGCTCTTTATCACTTCATTCTTGTTTTCCTTCCACTTTACATTGTGGCAAAGCTGACATGTTGACTGATATGATGTGTTTAAAATACAAGAAGAATAAACCAGTTAATATCTGGACTATGATAGAGATGATAAATAGATCTGTCCTGTAGTCAGAATTGTTAATGTTATAATTAGAGTTGTAAATTACAAATATTCTGATATGCCTTCATGAAACAAACTAATAGTCCTGAAAAGAGAATTTAATTTTGGTTACTAATAACATCAGGATGACACAAACACATCCACAACAATGCCACCTGTTGCACACTCACTCCCCCACACTTGCTCCAAACTGTTCCACCGGCAGCACACACAATGCGCCATCGCATCGTTATTTCCATTGAACTGAAGTGTGAGGAATTTTGAAACAAGCAGTATAAAACGAAATTAAACACGTAATTGTCAAATTGTGTAACATCAATATAAACATACAACAATCCCAGCATATGATACTTTCTGTAATCTGAATGTTAGTTAGTTCCAAGGCACAAATTTTCAGGAACTTT